>Ga0207416_1000252_pt1 | contig 98183 bp, 94 predicted proteins | sample PaiPotPPM11metaG_FD_184107 | JGI IMG/M metagenome (GOLD analysis project Ga0207416, IMG submission 184107) | Iron sulfur acid spring bacterial and archeal communities from Banff, Canada, to study Microbial Dark Matter (Phase II) - Paint Pots PPM... ... | reverse complement strand
AGGCGAGAGGGCGGTTTTGATGCAACGGGATGAGTGGCGGTCGTGTTTCCCCGGCGGCTCGGAAGAGCGAGCCGGAGGAAGTTGTGATCTTGTTCGTAGTGCTGTCCACCATCATCGTCGTCGGTCTGACCGCCATGTGGCTGGCGCAGCCACCATCGTATCCGGAGATCGTCGTGTGGAACGACGAGGCCGAACGGCGGATGCTCCGTGAGCGCAAGGTCGAGACCGGCTGGTGGTGAGGTGGCTCTTGCCTGCCCGGCGCTTCCGGAGGATCCGGATGCGATGTTGGCTGTCGCCCTCGCCGGCGATCTCGATCGCGCGTTCGAGCGGCTCGTCATCGCGTATCGGGTGCGCATCGTGACGTTCGTCGCCCGCATGCTGCGCGACGACGCGCGCGCCGAGGACGTGGCGCAAGACGTGTTCGTGCGCGCGTACCGCGCGCTGCAGGCGTATCCCGCCGAGCGCCGCGCCGCGCTGCGGCTGCGTTCGTGGCTCTACGCGATCGCCCGCAACCTCACGCACAACGCCTTTCGCGACGCGCCGCCGGCGAGCGAACCGCTCGACTACGACGACGGCAACCCGCGATCGGCGCTGCGCGATCCGGAACCGGGACCGGAAAACATCGTGCTGCGCGAGGAAGCCTGGGGTTCCGTCGGTGCGGCGGTCGATCGGCTCTCGCCGGCGCTGCGCGACGCGTTCGTCATGCGCTACCTCGATGAGCTCTCGTACGACGAGATCGCCGAGTCGCTCGAGCAGCCGGTCGGAACGGTCAAGGCGTCCGCCCATCGCGGCTTGATGGCCGTGCGCGCGCACTTGGAGAAGAACGATGAGTGAGACGAACCTGCGCGATTTCGGCGCTGCGACGCGCCGGTCCGTGGCGCCCGACTTCACCGCCAAGATCTTCTCGCGCTGCAATCTCGACCGCTATACGGTCGCGCAGAGCTCGCTCGGCGACGTCTACGTCGCGTGGACTCCGACCGGCGTCTCGGCACTGCGTTTGGCGGGCGACGAGCATGCTTTCGAAGCGTGGTACGGCGAGCGCTTCGGGCGCCGGTGCGTTCGGGCCGTCGAGGACGACCGGACGTCGTCGGCCGCGCGAGCGAAGCTCCGCGGCGAGAACGTGACCGTGCCGATCGACTTGAGCGAATGCTCGCCGTTCGAACGGCGCGTGCTGAAACATGCGGCCAAGATCACGCGCGGTAACGCGCGGCCCTACGGCTGGCTCGCGCGCGAGGCCGGGATGCCGGACGCGACGCGCGCCGTGGGCAACGCGCTCGGACGCAATCCGGTCCCGTTGCTGATCCCGTGCCACCGCATCATCCGCACCGACAACTCGGTCGGCGGCTATATCTTCGGCAGCGACGCCAAACGAACGCTGCTCGAAGAGGAAGGCGTGGACTTCGCGGCGCTCGAGCGCGTGGCTCGGCGCGGCTTTCGCTACGTCGCCTGCGGCGACGGCACGTTCTGCCTCCCGACCTGCGGCAACGTCGCGAAACACGTCGACTCACCCGGCTACCTCGGACTGCGCAGCCTGGAGGACGCGCACAGCCACGGATTCGTGCCCTGCACGACATGCCGCCCGATCGCCGCCTGACCGCGGCCGGCTCGGCGCTTCGTGCGCGGAGGGGCAGAGCGGACCGCTTCGTGAAGCGTCGGGTATGAAAGTCACCGCGTTCGTCGACGTGCTTTCGCACTGGTGCTACGCCTCGTACCCGACGCTCGAAGCGCTGCGTGCGACGATCGCGCAGGACGTGCAGCTCGAGATCGTGTTCGCACCGGCGTTCGGGAACGCGAACGTCCCGGTTTCGCGCGAGGCCGAAGTGTGGTTCTACGAACGCGGCGCGCGCGCGTACGGTCGCCAACTCACTTCGGCATGGTGCGAGGGGCGGCAGTCCTCGACGTGGCATGCGAACGCTGCCGTCGCCGCGGCCGTCGCGACCGGCGCGGATCCGTTGCGCTTGGCCGCGCAAGTGTCGCGCGCCGGCATGACCGACGGGAGGCTGATCGGACGCGAAGATGAAGCCGCGCGCTGCGTCGCCGAGCTGACCGGCACGGCGCCGCAAGCGGTGCTCGACGCGATGCGCAGCGCACCTGTCGTCGAGTGCCTCGAAGCCGGGAATGCTCGCTTGGCCGCGCTGGGTTGCGCGGAGCGCCCCAGCTGGCACATCGTGAACGACGCCGGCGATCACGCCGCGCTTCAGGGTGTCTGGCAGGCGGAGGCAATCCTTCCGCTAGCGCGGGCGCTGCTCGAGGACGAGCGCGCATACCGCCGCGCCGGACCGATGCCGCAGAGCCTGTGATGATCGACGACATGCCGTGGATCTCCGCTCGAAGGCGACGACGCCGATGACGTTCTCGCTCGACAAGAACGGATTGATCGCGGGCGCGTTCCTGCAGTGACGAAAGCTACGACGAAGACGCGCTGCTGGTGGGCGACGGATGCCGGCCCGGCGATGACCGCCTATCACGACGACGAGTGGGGCGTGCCGTTGCACGACGACCGCCGCTTCTTCGAGCTGCTCATCCTCGAAGGCGCCCAAGCCGGGCTGTCGTGGTCGACGATCCTCAACAAGCGCGACGCGTATCGCAAGGCCTACCGTGACTTCGATCCGGCCAAGGTCGCGAAGTTCGGCGAACGCGAGCGCGCGGCGCTCGTCGTCGACGCCGGCATCGTCCGCAACGTCGCGAAGATCGGCTGGTCGATCCGCAACGCTCAGGCATTCCTCGCCGTGCAGCGCGAGTTCGGTTCGTTCGCCGCGTATCTGTGGGCATTCGTCGACGGAAAACCCGTAGTGAACCTGCCGCGAAGTCCGGCCGACGTCCCGGCGTCGACGCCGCTCTCCGACCGGCTCAGCACAGACTTGCGCAAGCGCGGCTTCGGCTTCGTCGGGTCGACCATCTGCTACGCGTTCCTCCAGGCGACCGGCGTCGTCGACGACCATCTCGCAACGTGCTTCCGTGCGCGGAAGTCCCCGAGGCCGCGTCGTACTTCTCGATGATGCTGCTGCGTGGGGACGCGATCGTTTTGGCGGGCGGGACGGGGAGGGTCGGCGGCGCCACCCTCGCGACCTTCGTGCGCGAAGGCGCGCGGGTGCTGGTGCTCTCGCGCTCGCTGGAACGCGCCCGCGCCGCGATCGACGACATCCTCGACGGGGACGAAGCCGCGGCGGCGATCCCGTTCGCGGCCGACCTCGGCGACCCGGCGCAAGCGGCGGCCGCGATTGCCGCGTGCGTCGAGCGGTTCGGGCGGATCGACGCGTTGGTGAGCCTCGCCGGCGAGTCGAAGGTCGTGCCGCTGGTGGAGTCGTCGCTCGCCGACCTGCGCGACAACGTGGCGGGCTTTCTCGAGACGGCCTACAACCTCGCCCTGCCGGCGTTGCGAGCGATGCTGGACCAACCCTATCTCGACGACGCGCGCTCGCGCGGGCGAATCGTCGTCGTGACGGCCGGTTCATCCAAGCAGCCGGCACCGGGCCGCGGGCTCTTCGGCGCGGCGAAGGCAGGCGTGAACGTTCTCATGCAGGCGATCGCGCGCGAGCACAAGGACGACGGGATCGTCGCGAGCGCCCTCGTCCTCGGCGGCGTCGCGACCGCGGCCGCGCGCTCGTATTACGACGCCGACGCGTTCGCCGCGGCGGCGACGCCGCAGGAAGTGGCCGACGCGCTAGCGTTCCTCGCGAGCGACCGCGGCAGCGGGATCAACGGCGCGCTCGTCGATCTGAACGCGCGCGAGGTGGACTGATCGAGAAGTCCAGCAGAGGTCGTCGTACCGCGTCGCGTGTAGCGTAGCGCATGGCGCACGTTCACGATCCGCTCACCTGCCGCTGCCCCCACGGCCGCTTCGATCCGGCCGTCTTCGCCCGGGCCGTCGCGCTGCTCGATCGGCGCGCGTTCGTCGTTGGGCTCGGCGCTGCGATCGGCGCGGCGGCGTGGCCCTCGCGCGCTCGCGCCGCCGACTCGGTGACGGTGCTGCGCGCGGCGCGGCTGTTCGACGGCGCTTCGATGCACGCGCCCGGCGTGCTCGTGCTGCGCGGCGATCGGATCGTCTCGTTCAACGCGGGCGATGCGGGGAGCGACGCGACCGTGATCGATCTCGGCGACGCGACGCTCATGCCCGGCTTGATCGACGCGCACACGCACGTCGCGAACTTCGTCGCGTCGTCGTCCTACCTCGTCCGGGAGCGTGGCGCCGACTCGGTCGCCGAGGCGGCGATCGGTTCGATCCGCAACGCGCAGGCGATGCTCGCCAACGGCTTCACCACCCTGCGCGACGTCGGCGGCGGCAACGGCATCGACCTCGCGATGCGCAACGCGATCGCCAAGGGCGTCGTCGTCGGGCCGCGCATCCTCGCGGCGGGCCCGGCGCTGTCGATCACCGGCGGCCACGGTGATGCGAACGACCTGCCGTCGTCGGTACACGTCGACTCCGACATCGAGTCGGGGGTGTCGTTCGGTCCGTACGGTTTCCGCCAGAAGGTGCGCGAGCACGTCAAGCGCCACGTCGACCTGATCAAGATCACCGCGACCGGCGGCGTGCTCTCCTACGGCGACGCGTTCGACGTTCCGCAGTTCAACCTCGACGAAGTGCAAGCCGTAGTCGACGAAGCGACGAAGTTCGGCCTGAAGGTCTCGGCGCACGCGCACGGCGACCGCGGGATTTCGGTGGCGGTCAACGGCGGCGTCCACTCGATCGAACACGGAACCGGCGTCGGCGATGCCACCCTGCGGACGATGAAGGAGCGCGGCACGGCGCTCGTTCCGACCATCTGGGCGCTCGACTCGATCCTGCAGCCGGGGAATCCCAACAAGATCACGCCGAACCTCATCGAGAAGGCGCACCAAGCGGCACTGCTGCGCGATACCGGGATGCAGCGCGCGCTCGCGGCTGGGGCGAAGATCGTCTACGGCACCGACGCGGGCGTCTTCCCGCACCGCGAGAACAACAAAGACTTCGCGCTGCTGCGCACGATGGGGATGTCCCCGCTCGACTTGCTGCGCTCCACGACGTCGCACGCCGCGGACCTCATCGGCACCGCCGACCGCGGGTGGCTCGCGGTCGGCAAACTCGCCGACGTGGCGGTGTTCGCCGGCGACCCGAGCGCGAACATCGCGCTGCTCGAGAAACCTCCGGTGGCGATCTTCATCGGCGGCAAACGCATCGATCGCGCAAAACTCGCGACGTAAGCGCCGCGGCGGACTCAGTCGTGCAGCACCACGCTGAGCAGCGAACTGTGCACGTGGAGCCCGCCGTTGTACTCGATGAAACCCAGCCGGCGGAACTTGTTCATGAAAAAGCTCACGCGCGAGCGCGTCGTGCCCACCATCTCGGCCAGCGTCTCTTGACTGATCTTCGCGATTACCGGCTCGGGGCGGCCCTCCTTGCCGAAGTTCGCGAGCAGCAGCAGGATGCGCGCCAAGCGTTTCTCGCTGGAATTGAAGAGCTGATCGACGAGGTCTTCCTCGAAGCGGATGTTGCGCGAGAGCAGATGGGCGATGAAGATCGCGCCGAACTCCGGGTCGTCGTGCAGGACCGCGATCATGTCGTCGAGCTTGGTTCGCACCAGCGAGCACGGCTCGAGCGCGATCGCGGTCGCCATGCGCACCGGCTGGCCGGCCAAGCACCCCTCGCCAAAGAAGTCGCCCTCGCCGAGCATCGCGATAACGGCCTCTTTTCCGCGGGCGGAGCTGACCGTGAGCTTCACCTTTCCGCGGGTCACGAAGAAGACCGAATCGGCGGGGTCGCCCTGCGCGAAAATACTCTGATGCGCTTTGAAGGTGCGCGCGGTGCCGCCGGCCGCGAACCGGACGAGCTCGGCGCGCGGTAGACGTGGTGTCCGCTTCGGGCGGGGCGGAATTGAAGCAGCGGCGCCATCAGCGCCCCGGTCGCGCTCAGCTTTCGGCATTCGTTAGGGGATACGCTATCGGTACGGTGGGCGCCCTGTACGATTGGACGGTTTTCTTCCAAGCGCGACCCCGAGTGCCTACCCTCCGGCGCCCACCAGTTCCGCGAGCGACGAGGACGGCTCGCACTGCAGCTCGTTCATCAGCACGTCGCGGTACTGGCGGTAGTGCCGCAGCGCTGCGGCGCGATCGCCGGATTCGATGTAGGCGCGGATCGCGATCTCGCGTGCCGGCTCGTCGCACGGGTCGTAGGCGATCATCTCGTGGCAGAGCGCGAGCGCGTCCTGCGAGCGGCCTTCGTCGAGCGCGCGCTTCGCCAGCGCCTGCGCGACCTCGCAGCGGAGCTCGCGCAGATGCCGTTCGGTCGGCTCGAACCATTCCCAGCCGTCGAACTTCGCCGGCCGGCTCGCGCGCAGGCGATCGTAGAGCTCGCGCAGGCCGGCGGCTTGCTGGGGTGCGATCGCTTCGTTCGTGCGCAGCGCGCCGACGGCGCGGTCGATCTCCCACAAGTCGACGCGCACCTCGTTGCCGAGCCGGTATCCCTCGCGCGTGCGCACGACGGTGTTGTCGTCCTCCAGGCGCGCCTTGAGGCGATGCAGGCAGACGTGGAACGCGTTGCGGGCCGCCGATTCTGCCAAGTCCGGCCACAGCATGTCGGTCAGCCGCTCCCGCGAGAGCGCTTCGGGGCGCATCGCGATCGCGGTGAGCAGCGCGTGCTCGCGTTCGGCCAGCGTGACCGGCTCGCCGTCGCGGATCACGCGGCCGGTCACCAGCTCGATCGCGATTCCGGCGCGGGCCGCCTCGGCGTGTCCCTCGCGCCGGTAGCGCGAGACGAAGCGCGCCAGGAAGCCGCCGTCCTCGCCGCGCGCGATGGCGTCGATGGCGTCGTGCAGTTCCGGAGCGTCGATTCGGCTGGCGATCGACGCGGCCTCGGCGCGCATCGCGCGCCGCCGCGCCACGTTGAGTTCGGCGACGGCAAGGGCGGCGAGAACTTGATAGAACGGCGCGCGGTACGACGCCGCGGTTTCGCGCGCCAGGTCGGCGCAGCGCAGCGCCCCCGCGTCGTCTTCCGCCTGCGCCGCGGCGACGAGGTATCCGCACGCGACCCACTTGATGTGATCGGCGGGCTGCGGCTCGCCGGCGTGGCCGCGCACGGTGCTCGAGAAGAATGCGAAGCCGCGCACGCCCTCGCGCTGGACCTCCGCTTCGAGCGCGAACGCGTGCTGGGTCAGGTCGGCATCGTCACCTGAAAGCCAAGCGCCGAACGTCGCTTCGGCTTCATCGAACGCGATGAAGTTGCTGAACCCGGTTTTGCGCACGTGTTCGATCGCGCGCTCGATACGTTCGCGTTCGGTCGCCCGGTCACCGCGCACGCGCGCGATGTCGGCCCCGAGCGTCAAGAGCGTTCCCGACGCCATCACGTGCATCGTGTTGACGAGCGGCCAGCACGCCTCGAGATCGCGTTCGGCTTCCTTGAGGCGACCCAACCGCGCGGTCATCAGCGAGCGCAGGTACAGCAGCCAGCCGTGCATGCGGGTCGTCGGGACGTCGGGCGCCGCGATCTGCGCGCGGAACTCGTCGACCAGTGCGAGCGCGCTTTCGAACTCGCCGACGTAGCTGAGCATCAGCACGCGGAACACGTAGAGGTAGATGCGCACGATCGGTAGCGCGTCGGTCGGCAGGCGTCCCCAGACCTCCTCGACTTCTTCCAGCAGCAGGCGCGAGTCGACGGTGAACGTCCGCAACAGCGCCGTTACCGACCAGACCCGCGGGTACTGCAGCACGACCGACCGGTCGAGCGAGGCGAGGACGCGCGCGTACGCGATCGACGGCCCGGCGTCCTCGAGAACTTCGATGTGTTCGAGCGCTTCGGCGGCGGCGACTTGGTCGCCGCGCGCGAGTTGGATGTCGGCCGCGCGCTGATACTCGCCCGCGGTGTGATACGCAGCGGCGGCCGGCGCGAGCAGCGATTCGACGCGGCCCGGATGGCGTTCGAGCAAGGTCGACGCGACGAGCGGATGTACGGCGAACGTGCCGTCCGCCCGGCGGGTGACGAACGGCGAGGTGCGCGCGAAGTCCATGAAGGCGTCGAAAGCGATCGGATCGCCGAGTGCGAGCCGGACGTCGCGCTCGGCGACTTGCGGAATCGCGGCGCACGCCAGCAGCCCGTCGGTGATCGCGGACGACGCGGCGCCCAGCACTTGATCGGCGAGGTACTCGTGCAGCTCTTCGTACGCGATGTCGTCGAGCTTGTCGAGCAGCGTGTCGAGCCGTCCTTCGTGCGCGAACCGCGCGAGCAGCAGCACCGCGATCGGCCAACCCGACGAGATCGCCGCGACCCGCGCGACCGCGTCGTCCGTCAGGCCGGTCGGCGCGAAGATCGATGCGATCTCCGCCTCGGTGAAGGCGAGGTCGGTCGCGCGCAGGGTCAGGATTTGATGCGGCGGCGCGAAACGCGAGAGGTGCATGCGCGGCGACTCACGCGAGCAGATGACGACGGTGCGTCCTTCCGGGCGGTTCGCGAGGAGCCGCGCCAGGAAGTCGTGCGAGCCGGGATCGCGGATCACGTCCTCGGTGTTCTCGAAGACGAACGCGGCGGCGTGCGTGCGCACGCGCCAGGCCGCCAGCGCAACGCCGACGCGGTCGGCGTTCGACGCGTGGCCGTCGCCCATCAAGCTCTCGTTCTGGGCCAGGTTGGCGCTGCGTTCGGGATTTTCGTCGGCCAGCGCGGGGAGAAGCCGGCGGGCGAGCTCGACGTCCGAAGCGACCCCAGAGCAGTCGCAGACCGCGAACGCCGGCGTCCCTTCGAGCAGTTGCCGCATGAGGGTCGATTTTCCGAAGCCGGCGGGCGCGATCAGCGAGACGATCGCCGGACGCGCCGCGCGGACCCGCTCCAGTAGGGCCGTCCGAATGAGGTCGGTGCTCGTCTCTGAGGGCGGAATGGTAGCGTCCATGAGCTGGGCCGTAAGTCCTGGGGCGGGTGCGCTGCAGCCGACTTTCGTCGTCCACCGGACCAGTCCCGGCCACCCGGCGAACTACTCGTGCGGCTGCTTACATTAACGCCATCTTACTTTGCACACAACACTGTGGATGCGGTGGATGAATCCGGTGGGGTCAGACGGCAACCGCGAAGAGCCGCCGAGAGAGCGCTTCGTTGTTGGCACTGTAGCACTCGCAGGACGCGGTCTCGAGCCCGACCCGGTCGAGGACGGTGAACTTGCCGCGGACGTAGCGGATGAACCCGGCTTGCTGCAGGGCGGCAGCGGCGATGCTGACCCCCGCCCGGCGGACGCCCAACATCGTCGCGAGCGCCTCGTGGGTGAGCGGGAAATCGGCCCGGCCCACCCGGTCGCAGGTCATCAGGAGCCAGCGCGCACAGCGCTCGCTCACGTAGTGCAGACGATTACAGGCGATCGCTTGTGCCATGACGTCGAGCTGCGCGCTCAAGAAGCGCTCGGCGATCGCGCGGAATTCCGGGTTGGCATCGCACAGCCGCCGGAACGCTCCGACATCGATCCGGTAGGCGTCGCCGGCCACCTGACACCAAGTGAGCGCGGTGGCGACGCCGCCGTCGAGCAGGACTTGGGCCCCGGTAACCCCCTCGCGGCCGATGGTCACGACCTCGATCTGCGTTCCGTCGCGCATCACCGTGACGACCGAGATGACGGCGTCGATCGGGAAGTACAGGAAATTGATCGGACCGCCGAGGTCGTAGATCGTCGCACGGTACGCGAGGTGGATCCGCTCACACGACCCGGCCACGGCATCGCGGACGTGGGGCGGCAGGGTGTCCAACAGGGAGTTGTCGAGCGTAGTATGTGGCGTAGGGGCTCCCTTAAAAAGAGCAGCCCGCCCCCACAAAGGAAGGCGGCGCACTTCGCTCCTAGCGTACTGAAGCGAATGGGCGGAGTCGGTACGCTACCGGACACACCCCTCCGGGGGCCGGCAACCCGCGGTTCTAGCAGTGTGTTGATAAGAGTGCTAAGAAAGGACCCTCGCGCGTGCGGAATCACGACGAGATACTAGAGATCGAGCGGCTGTTTGCTCCCCGCGGTGCGCATGGCCGATTCGAGCCGAACACCGACGTCGTGCTCGACGAGAGCGGCGGCGCCGTGGTCGTTCACGTGGAACTGGCCGGCGCCGACGCCGATTCGTTACGCGTGACCGTTGCGGATGCGTATCTCACCATCACCGGGACCCGCGCCCTGCGCGACGTCTCGCGCAGTGCCTCGCTGCTGCGCAAAGAGATTCAGTACGGCGAGTTTTTCAAGGCGATTCGCCTCCCGCTCCCCGTCCTCGACGAGGGTGCAACGGCGATCTACCGTGACGGTATCCTGACGATCCGTCTCCCGCTCGCCGAATCCAAACAGTACCCGATCGTGCGGACGACGATCCGCATGACGGTCAGAAGGACCCCCGCGTAATGGCCAAAGCCTCCAAGGCTCCCGAGATCATCGGCATCCTGCCGCTGCAGGATGCCGTGCTCTTCCCGAACACCGTCATCCCGCTCGCCGTCGTAAAGCGGCCGGGCATTCAATTGGTCGAGGAGGCGTTGCGCGAAGGTAAGCAGATCGGTCTCGTCGCGCTCAAAGACAAAGAAACCGAGGATCCGGGTCCGGACGACGTCCGCCGCATCGGGACGATCGGCACGATTCAAAAAATGCTGAAGGTGCCCGACGGCACGCTGCGCTGCATCGTCGCCGGCGGACCCGTCTTCCGCATCGATCAATTCGTGGCGACCGAGCCCTATCTCGCGTCGACGTTCACCGAATTGCCGGATCTCACGCGCGACAACGATCAGCTCGTGGCGATGCAGCGCAACCTCGGCACGCTCTTCCAAAAGCTGCTGGGCTATCTGCCGCAGGCGCCGCGCGAGATGGAGATGGAAGTCAACAACATCTCCGATCCCAACCTGCTCTCGTATTTCGTCGCGTCCACGATGCGGCTCGAGACGGCGGATCGTCAGGCGATCCTCGAAGAGCGCGACACCGGCAAGCGCTTGCGCAAGCTGACCATGCTCATCACCAAGGAGCTGGAAGTCGTCGAGCTCGGACACAAGATCCAGTCCGACATCCAGCGCGAGATGGAGAAGAATCAGCGCGAGTTCTATCTGCGCCAGCAGATGCGCGCGATTCAGGAAGAGCTGGGCGAAGGCGATCCGCAGCAAGCTGAAGCGAACGAGCTGCGCAAGAAGATCGAAGAAGCGAAGATGCCCGAGGACGTGCGCAAGTCCGCCGACCGCGAGCTCGACCGCCTCTCGAAAGTTCCGACGGCGTCGCCCGAGTACAGCGTCATCCGCACGTACCTCGACTGGCTCGTGCAGCTGCCGTGGAGCGTCTCCACGTCCGATCAGATCGACATCGCCCGAGCGCGGGCGGTCCTCGACGAAGACCATTACGACCTCGAGAAGATCAAAGATCGCATCGTCGAGTATCTCGCCGTCGGCAAGCTCAAGAACAAGCTGACCGGTCCGATCCTCTGCTTCGTCGGACCGCCGGGTGTCGGCAAGACGTCGCTCGGGCAGTCGATCGCGAAGTCGATGGGACGCAAGTTCGTGCGGCTTTCGGTCGGCGGCGTGCGCGACGAAGCGGAGATCCGCGGCCATCGCCGGACGTACATCGGCGCGATGCCGGGGACGATCGTGCGCGCGCTGCGCGACGCCGGCACGAACAACCCGGTGATGATGATCGACGAGATCGACAAGGTCGGCGGCGACTATCGCGGCGATCCGCAGTCGGCGCTGCTCGAAGTGCTCGATCCGGAGCAGAACAACTCGTTCCGCGATCACTACCTCGACCTGCCGTTCGATCTCTCGCGCGTGCTCTTCATCTGCACGGCGAACACGCTCGACTCGATCAGCGGACCGCTGCGCGACCGCATGGAGATCATCAACCTCTCGGGCTACACCGAACTCGAGAAGCTGCAGATCGCCAAGCGCTATCTCGTCACCAAGCAGAAGAAAGCCAACGGTCTCAAAGAGAGCCAAGTCGCGATCAGCGACCCGGCGCTCAAGCAGATCATCGTCGATTACACGCGCGAAGCCGGGGTGCGCAACCTCGAGCGCGAGGTCGGAACGATCTTCCGCAAGGTTGCCCGCAAGATCGCCGAGGATCCGAAGTACAAGGCGCGCGTCAAGCCGGAGAACCTGGTCGACTACCTCTCGAAGCCGCGGTACTACAACGAGGTCAAACGACGGACGGCTTCGGTCGGCGTCGCAACCGGTCTCGCCTACACGCCCGTGGGGGGTGACATCCTCTTCATCGAGACGACCGCGATGCCCGGAAGTGGGAAGTTCACCCTCACCGGACAGCTCGGCGACGTGATGAAAGAATCGGCCACGGCGGCGATCTCGTTCCTGCGTTCGCGCGGCAGCGAGATCGGGCTGCCGGACGATTGGTTCGCCAAACACGATCTGCACATCCACATCCCGGCCGGCGCGATTCCCAAGGACGGCCCGTCGGCGGGCGTGTCGCTGGCCACGTCGATCGCGTCGCTCTTGACCGGCCTCAAGGTCGATCCGGAGCTCGCGATGACGGGCGAGATCACGCTCACCGGTCAGGTGCTGCCGATCGGCGGCGTCAAAGAGAAGGTACTCGGCGCGAAACGGGCCGGCATCAAGAAGGTGCTGCTCCCGCGCCGCAACGAGATCGATCTCGAGGACGTCCCCAAGGAAGTCCGCGACGCGCTGCAGTTCGTCTTCGTGGACGAGTTGAGCGAGGTCTTCGCGACGGCGCTCGGCAAGCGCGTGATCACGCCCGTCCTGCTCGGCGCCCGTGACGAGAGCGCGAACAGCAACGTCGTGGCCCTGCGTCCGAGCAAGAAACGCTCGGCCGCGCGGGCGGCCCGCCCGGTCCGCGGCGCGACGCGAAAGCGCTCCTAACCAGCGCTACCGGTACCCACACCTATCACCTCACCCGGGGCCATACGGCTCCGGGTGATTTTTTATGTTCAGGTTTCGACAAAAGTCCAATGACTGCGGCAAAAGTCGCAGGTTCGCCAAGAACGCTTGTCGGAATTGACGGCTCTCCGCACGCCGCGTTGTCGCTTCGGGGGGTTTCTCGTGCACGACCTCGCCCAGCAGATCGTAAGCGGTTTGGCGACGGGCTCCATCTTCGCCAGCATGGCGCTCGCGCTCGTGTTGATCTATCGCTCGATGGGCGTGATCAACTTCGCCCAAGGTGAGCTGGCGATGTTCTCCACGTACGTCGCGTGGCAGTTGGTCCAGATGGGCGTGCCGATGTGGGGCGCGTTCTTCATCACGATCGTGGTGGCGTTCGCCGGCGGCGTCCTCCTGGAGCGGGTCGTCATTCGGCCTGTCGAGCGCGCTCCGCAGCTCACGCTCGTCATCGTGACGCTCGGCCTGTTCACGGCGATCAACGGTCTGGCGGGTTGGTTTTGGGGCTACATCGTGAAGCCGTTTCCGACGCCGTTCCCCACCACGCCGCTGCAGATCGGCGGCGTCGCCTTCAGCGCGCAGGACGTGGGCGTCATCGTCGTCTCGCTCATCACGCTGGGCCTCATCTCACTCTTCTTCCAGAAGACGAAGCTGGGCCTCGCGATGCGGGCCGCGGCGCTCTATCCCGATCAGAGCCGCGTTCTCGGGATTCGGGTAGGGTGGATGCTCGCGCTCGGTTGGGGGCTGGCCTCGGTCGTCGGCGCGATCTCCGGAATCATGATCGCGCCGGTGGTCTTCCTCGATCCCAACATGATGCAGAGCGTGATCGTCTACGCATTTGCGGCGGCCGTTCTCGGCGGGATCGAAAGCCCGATCGGTGCCGTCGTCGGCGGACTCATCCTGGGCGTCGTTCTCAACTTGCTCGGCACGTACGTCGAGGCGATCGGGAACGAACTGCGGCTCGCCGCCGCGCTCGCCATCATCGTGGCCGTGCTCGTGATCAAGCCGTCCGGACTGTTCGGACGCGCGACGGTGCAGCGAGTCTAGTGACGCTCGTGTCGCCGAGCTCCGCGCGCGCGATCCGCGTCGGCATCGCGATCGTCGTGATCGCGATCCTCCCGGCGATCGTCCCGACGTTCGTCGTGTTCGACTTCATCTACGTCGCGGCGTACGCGATCGCCATCCTGGGGCTGATCATCCTGACCGGGATGAACGGCCAGATCTCGCTCGGGCACGGCGCGTTCATGGCGCTCGGCGGCTACGTGGCCGCCGTGCTCGCTCACAACTTCGGATGGCCGTATTGGATCGGCGTGCCGCTCGCCGCGGTCGCGTCGGGCGCCTTCGGACTCGTCATCGGAGCGATCGCGCTGCGCTTGGCCGGTGTCTATCTCGCGCTCGCGACCTTCTCCCTCGCGGTCGCGACGCCGTCGTTTCTGAAGCACTACAAGAGCATCACGGGCGGCTTCGGCGGTCTCTCGCTCGATGCCGTCAAGGCGCCCGCCGGGGTGCCGCTCGACGGGCAGCAGTGGCTGTACTACGTCACCTGGGCGATCGCGGGCGCCGCCTTTCTCGCTTCGGCGCTGCTGGTTCGCGGCAAGTTCGGCCGGGCGCTGCGGGCGCTGCGGGACAATCCGATCGCCGCGATCTCGTTCGGCGTCAACCCCTATTACTACAAAACCCTCGCGTTCGGCTGGAGCGCGGTCCTCGCCGGAATCGCCGGCGCGTTCCTCGCCATGACGACCGCCTACGTCAGCCCCGATACGTTCACGTTCGCGCTCTCGATCACGCTGCTGATCGGCGCCGTGCTGGGAGGGATGTTGACCTTCTGGGGCGCGCTCGTGGGTGCGATCGTCATCGAGTTTCTTCCGCTGGTCGCGCAGCAAGTCAACGCCGGTGCGCCCAGCGTCGTCTACGGCGTCACGCTGATCCTCATGATGCTTTTCGTTCCGGACGGAATCGTCGGAGGGGTGCAGCGCTTGACGCGCCGGCTCGTTCGGCGAGCGCCGTCGACGCCGGAGTTCGAACCGCCCGTCCCTACCGCCGCTTCGATGGCGGTCGATCATTCCACGCGCGAGTAGCGCAACTCTGGGCCCGCAGGAGGTACCCGTGATTCCACACTACCGGAAAGCCGTGACAGGCATCATCGCAGCGACGTTCGCGCTCACCGTCACAAGCAGCGCCGTCGCCCCTGCCCTCGCCGCAGACCCCGGCGTTACCGATACCGAGATCGTGCTCGGCGGCACGCATCCGTACAGTGGTCCCGCATCGGCGTACGGGAACATCGGCAAAGGCATCGCTGCGTACTTCAGCTACGTGAACGATCATGGCGGGGTGAACGGCCGCAAGATCAAGTACATCGACAAAGACGACGGCTACAGTCCGCCGCAGGCCGTGCAGATCGTGCACCAACTGGTCGAGCAAGACAAGGTCTTCGCGATCTTCGACACGCTCGGCACGGCGGTCAACACGGCGATCCGCCCGTACCTCAACCAGAACGGCGTGCCGCACATGTTCGTCGCGACGGGCGCGTCGACGTGGGGCAAGGACTACCAGAAGTACCCCTGGACGATCGGCTGGCAGCCGGACTATCAGGCCGAAGCCGCCCTCTACGCCAAAGACATCTTGCTGAACCATCCCAAGGCGAAGATCGGCGTCCTCTATCAGAACGACGACTACGGCGACGACTATAACGTCGGGCTGAAGCGTGGGCTCGGCAAGCATCAGGACATGATCGTCAAGATGGCGTCGTACGAAACGACCGACCCGAACGTCAGCTCGCAGGTTTCGACGCTCAAGGCCGCCGGCTGCGACACGTTCATGATCTTCGCGACGCCGAAGTTCGCGATCCAGTCGATGGTCGCGGCGGCGCAACAGTCGTGGCATCCGACGACCTACCTCAACAACGTCTCCGCCGCGGTCCCGTTCATGAACGCGGCCTCGAAAGCGGGTGGCCCCAGCGCGGTCGCCGGCGTGATCAGCACGATCTACCTCAAGGATCCGGCGAACCACGCGCGCTACGCCGGCGATGCCGGGATGAAGTTCTACAACGAGATCATGACCAAGTATCTGCCGAACGCCGACAAGGACGACGGCAACTACCTCTACGGCGTGTCGATCGGGTACACGATGGTCGACGTGCTCAAGCGCGCCGGCAGGGATCTGACCCGCAAGAAGGTCATGGACATCGCCACGAACCTCGTCGAGAAGGACAACCCGCTGGCCTACCCCGGCGTCGTGATTCACACCTCGCCGACGTTCCGCTACCCGATCACGCAGATGATCACGGCGCGCTGGCTCGCGACGGATTGGTCGCCGACAGGTTTGCTGGTCGACACCCGTTCGATGACGATGGCCGAGAACAAGTAACGTTTCATGCCGGCGCTGCTCACGGTCCGCAACCTCACGATCCGGTTCGGTGGGATCACCGCGCTGAACGATGTGTCCTTCGACGTCGCCGAGGGGCACATCACGGGGTTGATCGGGCCGAACGGCGCCGGCAAGACGACGTGCTTCAATTGCATCACGCGGCTCTACGAGCCGACCTCCGGCGAAGTGCTCTTGCGGGGTGAGGATCTGCTGCGGCTGCGGCCGCAGCAGATTTCCGGCAAGCGCATCGCTCGAACGTTTCAAAATCTCGCGCTGTTCGAGGGAATGACCGTCCTCGACAACGTGCTGGTCGGCTATCACGCGCGGTTCCCCGGCGGCTTCGGCGACTGGGGTGCCGAGCAAGGTGCGCTCGCCGAAGCGATGGACGTGCTGACGAAGCTGGATGTCGCGGACATCGCGAAGCGCGCGGTGCACGGTCTCCCGTTCGGGATCCGCAAGCGCGTGGAACTCGCCCGCGCCATCATGGCGAAGCCGGAGCTGCTGCTCCTCGACGAGCCCGCTGCCGGGATCGGCCATGACGAGGTGACCGCGCTCGCCGCGACGATCCGCCGCATCGCGCGTGACTTCAGCACGACGATCCTCATGGTGGAGCACCACATGCAGCTCGTCATGAGCGTCTCCGACCACATCGTCGTGCTCGCGTCGGGGAAGAAACTCGCCGACGGTCCTCCCGCCGCGGTCCAAGAGAACCGGGCGGTGATCGAAGCCTATTTGGGGGCCGTGTGATGTCGGCGCTCGCCGAGCCGATCGTCGTGCCGCTGCTCGAAGCGCGTGGACTGCACGCGCGATACGGCGAGATCGAAGCGATCCGCGGCATCGACCTGACCGTCGGGACGGGCGCGATCGTCGCGCTGCTCGGCGCGAACGGTTCGGGGAAGACCAGCACGCTGCGTGCCTTGACCGGGGCGATCAAGACGACGGGAGCGGTCGTCTTTGCGGGGTCGCCGCTGAAGGGTGCGCCCGAGGACGCTGCGCGCCGCGGGATCGCACACGTGCCCGAAGGGCGCGGCACGCTCAGCACGCTGACCGTGTGGGAAAACCTCACGTTGGGCGGCTACCTCACGAGCGACCGGAAGCGCTTCGCGCGGCAGTACGACCGCGTCGCCGGATACTTCCCGTGGATCGCCGAGCGCAAGTCGCAGGCTGCCGGAACGCTCAGTGGCGGAGAGCAGCAGATGCTCGCGATCGCGCGCGCGCTGATGATGGAGCCGAAGCTGCTGCTGCTCGATGAGCCGTCGCTGGGTCTCGCGCCGATGATCGTGCGCGACATCTTCGCGCTTCTGCGTACGATCAACGAGCAGGCCGGCGTCACGATCCTCGTCGCCGAGCAGAACGCCACCGTGGCGTTGGCGACGGCAGATCACGCCTACGTCCTCGAAGCCGGCCGCATCGCCATGCACGGCGCCTGCGCCGAACTCGCCGAAAACGACCAAGTCCGCCGCTCGTACCTCGGCTACTAACCTACGCGGCGGGCGGTGGGACTGGGGACTTTGTAGCAGATGCCGCTGTGATCGTAGCGGATCGCTTCGTGCAGGGTGTGTGCGGCGTGGTGTTCGGAACCGAGGACGACGCGGCGCTCTTCCGCATTGTCGTAGTCGAGGTCGGGGATGCTGGCGAGGCGGTCTTCGAGGTAGACGTTCTCGACGGCGTGGTCGATTTCGTGGCCGAGTCCGAGCGCCGGTGATTGGCGACCGCCGAGCGTCGTTTCGAGGGCGCTGTGCGGATCCCAATGGATGGCGTGCGTGTTCGGATCGTACGAGTCGTCGTCGTGGTGGTTGATGACGATCCGGTGGTGCGTGCCGCTGTGCAGCAGACGGTCGATCAGCGTCCGCTCGACCGCGTCGCGCGAGAGGTAGCCGAAGGCGGCCTCGACGTTCTTGCGCGCCGAGGCGGCGAAGGTGAGCGATCCCATGCGGACGGGCGGAGCCGAGCTGCGGCCGGCGGCCGGGCGAACGGAGGTTTCGAACGGCGTCATGCACCGGCTCGTTCACGCGCTTGACGCCGGCGGCAAGGGTGCAACCCGGGCGCCCTGCCGGTGTTCGTGCTGCACTGTGAGCAGCGGAACGATTGACGTACGAGGGGTCCAAGCGCGGCGCGTCCAGGTGAACGTGCGGCTGATCGTCGCGGTCGGTGCGGTTTGGTTGCTCTGGGGTTCGACGTTCGCCGGAATGCGATTCGCGGTGCGGACGATTCCGCCGTTCGCGATGACGTCGCTGCGCTTCACGATCGCCGGCCTCATCCTCTACGCGGTCTGCGCGCTGCGCGGGAAGGCCCGGATCACCCGCGATGATCTCGTGCGCGCGGTCGTCACCGGGACGACGCTGCTGCTGCTGGGCAACGGGACCACGGCCTGGACGGTGCAGTTCTTGCCGACCGGACTGAACTCGCTGCTGCTCTCGCTCACGCCGGTGTGGATGGCGATCATCGCGTTTTTGTGGGGCGGCGAGCGGCCGTCGCGCATCGCGGTCGGCGGGATGCTGCTCGGATTCGCCGGACTCGGACTGCTGCTGCAGCCGAAGGCGACCGGCGGAATTCCGCTCGTTCCGGCCGCGGTCGCCGTTCTGGCCAGCATCTCGTGGGCGTTCGGCTCGATCTATCAGCGGCGAGTTGGGAAGAGCGGAAGTTTGGTGCTGGCGACCGCGCTGCAGATGCTGGTCGGCGGCCTGCTGCTGGCGCTCGAAGCGGCGCTGTTCGGCCAATGGCAGTCGTTCGAGGTACGTGCGGTGAGCGCGGCGTCGATCGGCGGGCTGACCTGGCTCGTCGTTTTCGGCAGCCTCTTCGCCTACAGCGCCTACCTCTACACGATGCACTCTGCGAGCACGGCCCTGGCCTCGACGTACGCTTACGTGAATCCGGTGGTGGCGGTCGCGATCGGTATGGTGCTGTTCCACGAGCGGTTCACGCCGCTCGAGGCTGTAGCCGGCACAGTGATCCTTGCGGGGGTCGCGCTGATGCTGCTGCCGCCGCGAGCGGGCGGCCGCACGGAGCCGGCGATTGACGGGGCGAAGGGGTAGCGCGGAGCAAAACGCTGACGCATCACCCCGACGGCGCCGCCGCGCTCGACCAGACGAACGAGGTGTGGCGCCATTTCGCGGATTCGATCCCCCAGCTCATCTGGATCGCGCGGCCGGACGGCTTGGTCGAGTATTGGAACGAGCCGTTCGAGCTCTATTCGGGCACCAAGCTCCGCGCCGACCGCGTCGCGCTGAGCGTCGCCGTGCATCCGGACGATGCGCCGTCGCTCGCGCGCAGCTGGGCCGATGCGGTGGACCGCGGCGAGTCCTTCGAACACGAATTCCGCCTCGCGCGGCACGACGGGACCTGGCGCTGGTTCCTCGGACGAGCGCGGCCGCAGCGTGACGCGGCCGGCACGATCATCCGCTGGTTCGGGACGAACACCGACATCGAGGATCGCCGCCGCGGCGAGGAACAGCTGCGGTTTCTCGCGGAGGCAGGCGAACTGCTCGCGGCGCCTTCCCCGGTCGCCGCGCTGATGCAGCAGTTCGCGGAACGCGCGACCGACACGATGGCCGATCTCGTGACGATCTTCACCGTCGATCGCGACGACACGCTCGACGTCCTCGCGCTCGCCCACCGTGACCCGAAGGGTTTGCAGGCGTGGCGTGAAGTGCGGCGTCTCTACCCGCTGCGGCGCGGCGATCTCGCGATTGGGGTGTTCACCACCGGAAAGCCCGTGCTGCTCGAACGCATTCCGGCCGATTTGATCGTCCGTCTCGCGCGCGACGAACGGCACCTCGCGATTCTCGAAGGCTTCAACATCACCTCGGTCATCTTCGTCCCGCTGATCGCGCGCACCGGTGAAGCCGTCGGCGTCCTGCAGCTGGCGAACGGCTCCGACGCACGCCGTCTCGACGAGTCCGATCTGCGTTTCGCCGAGATTCTCGCGCGACGCTTGGCGATCTCGATCGAGACGGCGGAAGTGTTCGAACGCGAGCGCCGCATCTCGGAGACGTTTCAAGACGCGGCGCTGCCGCGCACGCTGCCGAGCCTGCCGGGGATCGCGCTTACCGCGGTATACCGCGCGGCGGAAAAAGACGCCGAGATCGGCGGCGATTGGTACGATGCGGTGGTGCTGCCGGACGGACGGCTGATGCTCTCGATCGGCGATGTCGCGGGGAAAGGTCTGCGCGCGGCGGTGCTGATGGCGAGCGTGCGCAACAGCATCCGCACCGCGGCGCTGCAGTTCCCGATCGCGAGCGAAATTCTCGCCACGGCCGCGCTGGCGCTCGCGATCGAGGCGCCCGAGTCGTTCGTGACGGCGTGGGTCGGCGTGCTCGATCCGCAGACGCGGCACCTGACGTACGCCTTCGCCGGGCATCCGAGCCCGCTCGTGCGCGAGCGGGACGGCACCGTGCGGGCGCTCCCCGGAACCGCGCAGCCGCCGCTCGGCGTAGCCGACCAGGTCGAGCGGTACTCGCACGAGTTGACGCTCCCCGCCGGCGCCACGCTGGTGCTGTTCACCGACGGCCTGATCGAGTCGGCGCGCGACGTGACGGAAGGCCAGCGCCGCGTGTTCGATGCGGTGCGGCGCGACGCGTTCCGCCGCTCGGCGAACCCCGCGCGCTTCGTCGTCGACAGCGTGCTGTTCGACGGCGCGCACGACGACGTCGCGGTGCTGACCGTCGCGCTCGGACGGCGCTCCCATTGGGCGTTCCACTCGCACGACGCGATGCGAGCCGAGGGTGCTCGCTCCCAATTCGTCGAGCGGCTGCGCGACCTCGCGACCGCCGAGAGCGATCTCGCAGCGGCGGAGCTCATTTTCGGCGAGCTCATCGGCAACGTCGTGCGTCACGGGCCCGGTTCGATCGACGTCGATCTCGAATGGGAAGGCGAACGCGCGGTCCTGCACGTGATGGACCGCGGACCGCACTTCACGCCGAACGCGGAACTTCCCGACGACGTGTGGAGCGAAGAGGGGCGCGGCTTGTTCCTGATCGCCGCGCTCGGCGAGGACCTCTCGTACGCACCGCTGCCGGTGCGCGGGAATCACGTCAGCGTGGTGCTGCCGGTGCGGCGCCGGACGGACGAGCAGCCGGGCTGAACCGTTCCGGCGCGAAGAGGTCGAGCGAGAACCCCGGGTCGTCCTGGGCGAGCAGGGCTGCGACGATCGCGCCGATCACCGGCGTGAACTTGAAGCCGTGGCCGGAGAAGCCGCCGGCGGCGACGACGCGCGGATTGCGGGCCAGCGTGCCGATCGCGAAGTGCTCGTCGGGCGTGTTCGAGTACATGCACGCGGCGGCGCGCAAGAACCGTCCCGCGGCGGCCGGGACGAACGATGCGAGCGTCTCGCTCGCGACGGCGATCTCGGCTTGCGTCACGGTGCGGTCGAGGGCGTCGGGATCCGCCTCGACGCCGCTGCCGTGGTGCGCGATCTTGGCGCCGTCGCCGAAGTCGGGGAATCCGTAGAAGAACGGCCCGCCGTCGCGTTCGACCGCGTAGATCGGAAGACGATCGGGTGCGACGGCGGCGCGATCGATCGGCTCGAACCAGAACTGCACGTTGCGTTCGATGCGCAGCGGCACGCCGAATTCGGCCGCGATTCGGCCGAACCAGGGTCCCGCGCACAGCGCAAGACGGCCGGCTTCGATCCGCGACCCGTCGGCAAGCGTCACGCTCACGCCGGCGTCGCCCGCCTCCCAGCCGGTGACGTGCACGCCGAAGCGCAGCTCCGCACCTTCGGCGGCCGCCACCTGCAGCTGCGCCGCGACGGCCGCTTCGGGGAAGACCGCGCCCGCAACCGCCTCGTGCACGCCGATCTCGTCGTCGTGCGGACGAAGTGCCGGCCAGCGCGCGCGCAGTGCCGACGCGTCGAAGATCTCGTACGGCAGCCCCCACTGCTCGGCGCTCGCGATCGTGCCGGCGACGACCGGCGTCCGGGGCCGTCCGACGAAGAGCCCGCCGGTGCGCGCGCGCAGCGTCGTTGCGGTGCGCGCTTCGAGCGCATCCCAGAGATCGTAGGCGCGGCGCAGCAGCGGCACGTAGTCCGGCGACTCGAAGTACGCCTGCCGGATGATCCGCGTCCGCCCGTGCGACGCGCCGAGCGCGTGGACGGGTCCGAATTGCTCGAGTCCCAGCACGCGCATGCCGCGTGCCGCGGCATGCGCCGCGGCGGCGCTGCCCATGCCGCCGAGGCCCAGGACGATCGCGTCGTAGCACACGCTCAGCGAATGAAAACCGTGCCGGCCGGGCCGGCCAGCACTTCGCCGACGATCGCCGCGGTGCCGAGATCGGCGAGCGCCGCGAGCGCGCGGTGCGCGTCGTCCGGCGCGAGCGCGATCAGCAGGCCGCCCGACGTCTGCGCGTCCGAGAGCAGGACGCGGTACGGGTACGCGACGTCGTCCGCGTATTCGACGAATGCGGCGTGATCGGTCATGTTGGTGCGCGTGCCGCCGGGGACGACGTCGCGCGCGATCAAGTCCAGCACGCCGTCGAAGACCGGGACCGCGCGCGCGTCGAAGGCGAGCGCGACGCCGGAAGCGCGCGCCATCTCGCCGCCGTGACCGACCAAGCCGAACCCGGTGACGTCCGTCGCGGCGTGCACGCCGTGAGCGAGCATGACGGCCGCAGCACGGTCGTTGAGGCGGGTCATCGACACGATCGCGGGTGCCAGCCCGGCGTCGTCGATGAGGTCGCGCTTGTGCGCGGTCGTGAGGATGCCCGTCCCGACGGTTTTGGAGAGAAGCAAGAGGTCGCCGGGACGGGCACCCGCGTTAGTAACAATGCGGCCCGGGTGAATGGTTCCAGTCACCGCCATCCCATATTTTGGTTCGTCGGATTTGATCGTGTGACCGCCGAGGATGCTGACCCCAGCGGCGGCAGCGACCTGCGCGCCGCCCGCGAGGATGCGGGAGAGGATCTCGGTTCCGAGCGTTTCCACCGGGAACGCCGCGATGTTCAGCGCGCTGACCGGCACGCCGCCCATCGCGTACACGTCGCTGATCGCGTTGGCGGCGGCTATTCGACCAAAGTCGTACGGGTCGTCGACGATCGGCGTGAAGAAATCGACGGTCTGCACGATCGCGAGCTCGTCGCTCAACCGGTAGACGCCCGCGTCGTCGCTGGTGGCGATACCCACCAGAACGTTGGGGTCGGTTGGGGCCGGCAACCCGCGCAGCGCCCGCGCCAACTCCGACGCCGGGACTTTCGCCGCACAGCCGGCACAGGCCGAGAGCGTCGTGAGCCGGACGCGTCCGGGGGACTCGATCATGATCTCCGAATACAAGGTCGAACGTCCAACTTCCGCCGGAGGCTCCGTGTCCAAGAAGCTGCTTTTCATCCCCGGTCCCGTCACCGTCTCGGAGGCGGTACTGATCGCCGCCGCTCAGCCGATGATCGACCATCGCGGACCGGAGTTCAAGGAACTGCTGGGCCGCGTCGCGGACCGGCTGAAGCCGGTGTTCGGGACGGAGCACGGTGAGATACTGGTGCTCGGGTCGTCGGGAACCGGCGGCCTCGAAGCGGCGGTCGGCAATCTCTTCGGTGCGGGCGACCGGCTTCTGGCGTGCCCGATCGGCGTATTCGGAGAACGGTTGATCGCGATCGCGCGCACGTTCGGCTGCGAGGTCGACGTGCTCGAGACGCCGTGGGGCAGCGCCGTCGATCCCGCTGCGCTGCGCGCGAAGCTCGCCGCGGCAACCGGCGAGCGGCGCTACACGGGCGTCCTGCTCACGCACAACGAGACCTCGACGGGCTCGCAGAACGACATGGCCGCCTTGGCCGGCGCGGTTCGCGGCCACGGCGCGTACGTCGTCGTCGACTCGGTCAGCGGTCTGGCGGCCGGCGAGTTTCGCATGGACGAGTGGGGCTTCGACGTCGTGGTGACCGCATCGCAGAAAGCGCTTGCGGTTCAGCCCGGTCTCGCGATGGTCGCGGTCGCGCCGCGCGCGTGGGAACGGATGGATGCGAATCCGGCCCCGCGTTTCTACTTCGATTTGAAGAAAGCGCGCGACTTCGCGGCACTCGGGCAAACGCCGTGGACGCCGCCGGTGTCGATCGCGTTCGCGCTCGACGTCGCGCTGGCCGAATTCGAACGCGTCGGTGCGCGCAGCGTTTGGGAGCGTCACGCGCGGTACGCGCGGGCGATCCGCGCCTGCGCGGCGGCGCTCGGGCTCGAGGTCTTCTCGAAGGAAGGCGCGCATTCGGTCACCGTCGTCGCGATTCGCCTACCGGCGGGGATCGACGGCGACGCGATCCGCAAGGCGCTGCGCGAAGAACGCGGCGTCGTGATCGGCGGCGGCCAGGGCAAGCTCAAGGGCCAGATCCTTCGCATCGGCACGATGGGCGATCTCACCCAAACCGACGTGCTGGGCGCACTCGGCGCACTCGAGATCGCGCTGCTCGCCGCCGGCGCCAAAATCCAAATCGGCACCGGCGTCCAAGCCGCCCTCAAGGTCTTCCTCGAAGCGGAGCAGCCCGCTGCGGTGTAGAGTTTAGAACGTGCGGCGGAAGCGGCGGTGTTCGCGCTTTACGTTGCGCCATGCTTTGCGCCAGGCGCGGCGGGCGTCGAGGGCGGCTAGAATTTCGAGCGCGGCGAGCTCGCCGGCGAGGAACGCGCGCTCGCCGTCGCCGCCGACGTCGAGTGTCCGCAGCCGCTCGCAGGCCACGACGGCGTCGTGCTGTTCGCCGAGAATCGTCTGGAGGTCCTCGGCCGCACGCGCGAACGCGGATGCCGGACGACGCACGACGGGTTCGACGGCTTCGGCGGCGTAGCGGACGCGTTTTGCCGCGATGCGGATCGCGTGCAGCTCCCGGTCGGACGGCGGCCGCGTCCGCTTGCGAACGCGCTTGCGCACCGTCGACCACGCGTCCTCGACGATCGGCGGGATCGCATCGCACGCCGGATCGTCCGCGCGTGCGTTGAACGGGGGGCGTTTCGCCGCGTCGACCAGCGCCTGCAGCAACGGGACGTAGCGATCGTCGTGCAGCATCGCGCGCACGTGCTCGTAGGCGGCGTCGCGCGCTTCCTGGAGCGGCGCGAGCACGTCGTCGATGCGGCGGCGATCGGCGTCGGGCAGCGTTTCGCTGCGGCGCCGCAGGCCGGCGATGAGGACGTCGGTGTCGCGCGCGGCCGAGAGCCCGTCCTGCAGCCACCGCAACCGTTGCCGTAGACCGCACGCCCACGTCGCATCGAACAACGTCAGGAAGGTCCGCAGATCACTGCGCAGCCGGCGCACCGCGACTCGCGCGTGGTGGATCGCTCCTTCGTCTGCCTGGAGCCGGAGCTTCGCGTCGTAACGCACGATGCGCTCGACCGATCCCCCCAGCGAGGCGCGCACGACGTCGCCGATTCGCGAACGGGCGTCGAGCGCCGGCAACGCGATCTCCGGTTCGCGGGCGCGTTCGCCCATCGCACGGACGTCCTTGGGAACGGGATCGGGGTTCCCCGCCCCCGCGTTTCGCATCAGCTCCCCGAGTTCGTCCAGCAGTTCGTCGGGCGCCGCGTCGGCCAGCTCGATCTCGACTTGTCGGAAACGGCGCACGACGTGCGTGCCCTCGACGACGCGCACGTCGTCCTCGACCACCTCGGCGAGATCGTCGCCGCCCTCGGAGAGAACGTGCCGACTCGTGCGCAGCGTGCGGAGTTCGGCAACCGGTTGGGGCGTCGCACCGCGCAGGTACGCCGTCGCGAGGTCGAGTGCAGCCGTCGGGACGGTCGAGCCGTCGCCCGCAAAGACGTGCTCCTCGCGGTAGAGCGCCTGCGACTCGGTCGGAACCGGGATCTTCAGCGTCCAGCCCTCGCCGCGCCGAAAGCGCAGGCTGCAGCCCCAGCGCGTCAGGCGCAGGTCCTCGCTGTCGTAGTAGACCGTGTGCAGCCGTTTGAGCCCGACGGGCGATGCGACGTAGCCGTTGAGCCGCGGCCGTAGGCGCGCGAGCGAAAACGTGTCGGGAGGTGCGAGCTTCAACTCGCGTTCGACGTCACCGTCCATGCGTTGCCCTCGTACTCGAGAGACTACCCGATCGAGGCCAGGGCATCAGCTGGCGAGCGCCCTTCGGCTAGCTCAGAATGACAAGAGAAAAGAGGCCCGCTCTGCGCGGGCCTCTTTGTGTTTCGGCGGTGACGCGGGCTGCCGTTATTCGGTGAAGGGGACGGGGACGGCCTGGTATTTGCCCTTGTTGACGAAGGCGGCGACCGCGCGAATCAGGAGGTGCCCGGTCTTCGTGAAGCCGTTGATGTCGGCGACGCGATAGGTTCCGGGCAGGCTCCTGGCGGCGTGCTCCACCTTCGTCATGATTGCTGCCGGATCGGTGCTGTTCGCTTCCTGGATCGCCGCGGCGAACACGTGCATCGTCTCGTAGTTCAGGCCGACTTCCGAATTGGCTTGACGCGAGGTGCCGAACTTCTGGTTGTAGCGCGGGATGAATTGGCGCACGCCGGGCCCGAAGTCCTTGAACGGAATGATGCCGATCGTGCCCTCGAGCTGCGCGACCGGCGCCGCATCTTCGACCTGTTCGAACTTCGCCTGATCCATCATCGCGAAGCCGCCCTTGTAGCCTTGGTTGCGGGCCGACTTGATGACGAGCCCCGTCGGCTGCGACGGACCGCCGACGAGCATCACGTCGGGCTTGTCGCTCAGCGCCTTGGTGACGGCGCCCGAGAAGTCGGTCGTCGTGTTGTAGTCGACGCCGTAGTCCCCGGTCACCGTGCCGCCGGCAGCTTCCCACGCTTTGCGGAAGCCGTCGGCCCAGGCCTTGCCGTAGGCCGACGTGGTCGCGAGCAGGCCGAGCTTCTTCCCGAAGCGCTTCATCTCGGCGCCGATGAACGGCTTGAAGTAGGCGTCGTACGACGGCGGGATCATCACCGTGAGGTGGTTGTCCTGTTTGAGGATCGCCGGCTCGCTGCTATAGGCGCCGAGCACGAACTTCGGTGAGGACTTCTCGTTCATCGCCTGGATCGCCAAGATGCCGCCCGAGTGCGGGCAGAAGACGATGACGGCGTTGTTCTGCTGCGAGAGCTGCTTCGCGTTGGTAACGGAGTTGGGCGGGCGGTACTGGTCGTCGAGCGAGACCAGCTTGAAGGTGGCCTTCTTGCCGCCGACCTTCACGCCGCCCGCGGCGTTGATCTCGTCGATCGCCATCTGGATGCCGCGCTGCACGTCGGTGCCGTACGCCGCCGCGCCGCCGCTGAGCGGGCCGGTGTAGCCGATGGTGATCACGTCGGGCGACGTTTGTGCGGTTGCGCCGAGCGTCGATGCCATCGCCATGATGACCGCACTCGCAGCCGCTACCCGTAATTTGCGGAACAATGGACTCTCCTTCTCAGGCGCCGATAAACGCCTTCTTGACGAGCTCGTTCTGTTGCAGCGTGCTCGCCGAGCCTTCGAGCACCACTTTCCCGTTGGCCAATACGTAGCCGCGATGCGCGATCGAGAGCGCGGCGTACGCATTCTGTTCCGCCAGCAGCACCATCGTGCCGACGCGATTGATCTCCGAGACGGCGTCCAGCATTGCCTCGACCATCTTCGGTGCCAGACCCAGCGACGGTTCGTCGAGCAGCAGCAGCTTCGGGCGCGCCATCAACGCGCGACCGATCGCGACCATCTGCTGCTGTCCTCCGCTGAGCGCTCCCGCCGGCGAGCGCAGTTTATCGCGCACGTCGGGGAACAGGGTGCAGACGCGTTCCAGGGCCGCATCGGTTCCGCGCCGGTCGCGGCGTCCGACGTATGCTCCCAAGCGCAAGTTCTTCTCGACCGACAAGTCGGGGAAGAGCTTGCGACCCTCCGGACATTGCGCGATGCCGAGCGCGACGATCGCGGCCGGCCGCAGACGACCGATCTCCCGCTGCTCGAAATGGATGTGACCGCTCGATGGAATGAGGCCGCTGAGCGCGCCGAAGAGCGACGTTTTTCCGGAGCCGTTCGCGCCGAGCAGCGTGACGCACTCACCCGGCTGCACGATGAGGTCGACGCCGTCGAGCGCCGGCGACGCGGTACCGTACCGGACGCCGAGGTTGCGGATCTCAAGCATGCGTAGCGGCTCCGAGGTAGGCTTCGATCACCGCCGGATCGGCGCTGACCTCGCCGGGCGTTCCTTCGGCGATCTTCTTTCCGTGGTGCAGCACGACGATCGAGTCGGCCAACCCCATGACGAGGCTCATCTTGTGCTCGACGAGGCAGATCGTGTAGCCTTCGCGTGCCATGTGCCGAATGAGCGCGGCGTGCTCGAGCGTTTCTTCCGAGGTGACGCCGGCGACCGGTTCGTCCAGCAGGATCAGTTTCGGCTTGGCGGCGACGGCGATCGCGATCGCGAGCCGCTTCTGCGCTTCCTGCGGAATCGAGCCGGCGATGCGGGCGGCGAGCGGCTCGATTCCCGCGAAGTTCAGCGCCTCGAACGCGGCCTCGCGGGTCTCGGCTTCCTCGCGCCGCGCGCGCGGCGTGCGCAGCAGCGCGTCGAAGAGCGTGCTCTCGGCGTGCATCCGGTAGCCCATCATCGCGTTGTCGAGCACGGTTTGGTGCTTGAACAAGCTGGTGGTCTGGAAGGTGCGCGCGATGCCCCGGCGCGCGATCGTATGCATCGGCATGTGCGTGATGTCGGCGTCTTCGAAGCGGAGCGACCCGCTCGTCGAGGGATAGAAGCCCGAGATCAGGTTGAACAGCGTCGACTTGCCGGCGCCGTTCGGACCGATGATCGCTTTGATGTGCCCGGCGGGCACGTCGAAGCTGACGTCGTCGACGGCGACGAGACCGCCGAAGCGTTTGGTGATGTTGCGAACTCGGAGCAGCATCACGGACGCACCCAGCGCGCGGTCAGCCGGTTGAAGCCGCCGACGATCCCCAGCGGGAAGAAGCGCACCAGCAGCACGAGCATCGGGCCGAAGATCAAGAAACGGTACTGCTCCACGCCTTGCAGCTGCTGCGATATCTCCACCAGCACCAGCGTGCCGACCAGCGGACCGGCGATCGTTCCGATGCCGCCGATCACGAGGTACAGCAATTGCTCGAACGTGATGTCGAGGCCGGTCTGGTCGGGGCCCAGGTTGCCGTTGTACATCGCGAACATCCCGCCGGCGAGGCCGGCGAGAAACGTCGAGAGCATGAAGGCGGTCAACCGCACGCGAGCGACGTTCACGCCGGTCGCCCGTGCCAAATCCTCGTTGTCGGCGATCGCGACGAACGTGCGTCCGATCAGCGAGTTGCGCACCAGCACGCAGATCAGGATCGTCAACGCGAGCGCCGCCAGCACCAGATAATATTTCGGCACGTCGCCGTCGAAGGTCAGCGACCCGATCGGCGGGGGCGGCGGGATGTTCACGATCCCGATGTTGCCGCCGGTGAGGTCCTGCCAGTTGGTGAAGACGATCGCGATCATCACGCCGACCGCCGCGGTGAAGATCGCGAAGTAGTTGCCGCGCGTCCGCAGGCTGACCATGCCGACGAGCGCACCGAGCACGACGCTGGCGACGCAGCCGGCCAGCAGCGCGGGCCAAAAGGGCCAGCCGGCTTTCGTTTGCAGCAGCGCGACGGCGTACGCGCCGATCCCGAAGAACGCGGCGTGTCCGAGGTTCAGCAGGCCGGTGTAGCCGAGGATCACGTTGAGGCCGTACACGGCGATCGCGGTGATGTAGGCGCTGGCGATGATCTGCAGATAGAACGACTTCGGCACGAGGAAGGGCAGCGCCACGGCGACGGCCGCGGCGAGGATCCAGAGGACGCGGCGCATTACGTTCCCTTCGCGAACAGGCCGGTGGGCTTGAACGTCAGGATGAGCACGAGCACGCCGAACGCGATGGCGTCCTGGTAATTGCTGGAGATGTACGTGCCGGCAAAACTCTCGGCGAACGCCAGGATGTACGCGCCGATGATGGCGCCGGGAACGCTGCCCATCCCGCCGAGCACGATGATCGCGAACGCCTTGAGGATCACGGTGAATCCCATCGACGGCGAGATCAGGCTGATCGAGGCGATCAGGGTCGCGGCCGCGGCCGCCAGCCCGGCCGAGATCGCGAACACCATCATCGAGACGCGATTGGTGTCGATGCCGACCAGCGCGGCGCCGGCCCGGTTCTGGGCGACCGCTTCGATCGTCGCGCCGGTGAGCGTCCGTTTGAGGAACCAGAACAACGCGATCATCAGCACCGCCGCCGCGACGATGATGATGAGCTGCTGCTGCGTCGCGACCAGGCCGGCGAAGTGCACGACGCGGTCGTACGGCGAGGGAAACACGCGATAGTCACCGCCGAACCAAACTTGCGCCAGCGTCTGCAGGAAGAACAGTACGCCGACCGCCGCGATGATCGTGTTGACTTCCGGCGCGTTGCTCAAAGGGCGAAAGACGAGCCGCTCCAGCAGGATGCCGACCAGCGCCAGCACGACGATCGCCAGCAGCATCGCGGGCCAATACCCGATGTGCGCGACCGTGACGCCGAAGAACGCGACGTACGCGCCGAGCATGTAGAGGTGACCGTGCGCGAAGTTCGGCACTTGCATCGTCCCGTAGATCAGCGCGAGCCCGAGCGCGACCAGCGCGTACAGGCTCCCCACTACGAGTCCGTTGAGCAATTCTTGAAAGAAGAGATGCATGCACGCTCGTTTTCGAAAGAGATTTCTTACCTAACGACGCAATGCGAAGCGTTCCCTGCTGGGCGTGCGCACCAGGACCGTCGTCGCGACGCGCGTCCCGCCGGCGTAGATCGGCGCGGACGCGCCGACCGAAACGTCGTGCGTTCCGACCATCACCGTCGTGCGGATCTGCCACGGTCGCGGGATCTGCCGGTCCGGTTCGCAGCCGAGTCGCACGAGATCGTCGCGCGACGCGCGCGGCGGAATGCGGTCCAGGTCGACGCCTAGGCCCATGCGCGCTCCGGTCACCGTCGTCGCGTCGGTGAGCAGCACTTTCCCGGCCCAGCGCCGCCAATCGACGCGGCCGTCCGGCGTTCTCGCACCGGGCATCGTCGTCGGGAACGCCACCGCATAGCCGTTCAGGTCGAACATCGCTGCGAGCAGCGTCCCCGGTTCGGCCATCGTCGCGTCGAGGAGCGGCACGACTGCGCCGTCCACCACATCATCCCACGACGTGCAGTATTTGGGCGGGGTGAACCCGTCGCGCGGCGCGTCGCGCAGGTCGACCAGGTCGCCGCTCATCTCGCGGCGACGTCACTTCCGCCATCTCGCCGTCTTGACGCCGGCTTCGCGCCTCGAGCTCCGTGCTGAGCTCGCTCAGGTCGAGGATCGTCTGCACGATGCCGCTCGTGTCGCGCTGCGCCGTGGCGGCCAAACGCCCGATCTCGTCGGCGATGACGGTAAACGCGCGGCCGCGATCCCCCGCGCGCGCCGCTTCGACCGCCGCGTTGATCGCTAGCAGTCCGGCATCGTCGGAAACGTTGCCGATCTGCTCGAGCAGGCCGCGCGCTTCGTCGGTTCCGGCGTGCATCTGCGCGAGGCCGGCGAAGACGCGTTCGCCCAGCCCATGTCCGGCGTCGACCGCGTCGAGTGCGCGATCGAACGCGGTCAGCGCGGCGCTGCAGAGATCTTCCAGGGCGCGCAGATCGGCCGCGATGGCCTCGGAGGTTTCCGAGAGTGTGCGCGACGTCTCGACCGCTTTGAGCGCGGCGGTGAGTTGCGCCAGCTGCTCGTCGTAGGCGCGCACGTCTTTGACGAGCGCTTTCCAGAACACGCCGGTGCGCGCGGTGCCTTCCGCTGCGGCGCAGAGTCCGGCGACGATCGTGCGTTCGTCGGCCGTCGCCGTGTGAACGAGCGCCTCGACCGCATCGACGAGCGCCGCATCGTCGGCTTCGTGCGGCGGCGCCGCAGCGCGGCCGTCGGCAACGTCGAGGATCCAACGCGCGACGATGTCGCCGCCGGGATCGGGCCGCGCAGGCAACGGCACCTCGGAGTACCCGTGATGCCGCGCCAGCGTTCCGGTCGCATCGTCGAGACGCCGCGCGATCGTGCCGTGCGGGTCTTCGCGGCTGCGCTCGGCGATTTTCCCGGCCAGCGCGGCCAGGTTGCGGACCGCGCCGCCGATGTGCGGCAGGGCCGCCGCCTGTTCGTCGGCGATCGACGCGACGCGCGAGACGCCGTCGCCGAACGCACCCGCATGCGCCGAAGCCATCTCGAACTTGCCGCGCGCCGCGCGCACTTCGGCGAGCACGGCGTCCATCGTATCGGCGGCGAGGACGATATCGGCTGATGCGGTGCCGAGCGAAGCGTTCGTGCCGGAGACGATGACGGTGATGTGTTCCGCCGCGCTCAGCGTCGCGGCGGAGAGTGCGCGCATGCGCTCGGTGACGATGCCGAAGCCGCCCTCCGCGGCGTGGGCGGCTTCGATGGCGGCGTTGACCGCGAGCACGCGCGCGCGCCGGCCTGACGACGCGATCCCCAGCACCCGCTCGGCGACGCTGCGCCAACCCGGTGCATGAACCTCCGGCGACGGGTGATCCGACGTGGGCCTTTGTCGGTTCGCGTCACCCGAAGCCGGTCCTCCGAATGCGACCGCCCGGGGCACCGCCCCGCTCATCCGGAACGTCTCTTTGTCAAATTCCCAGGGACCGCTCTCGGCCGGAACGAAAGCGCCGCCCGGCGAGAACGGAAGTTTGTTCCGCCAACCGCATTTCGAGGGAGACGCGAGTGCCGCTGACATCCCGTGACGGCGTCGCCGTCATCACGATCGACAACCCGCCGGTCAACGCGTTGGGACCCGCGGCGATCGTGCCGCTGCTGAACGCACTGGCCGCGGCGCAAGCCGATCCAACGGTGACGGCGCTCGTGCTGGTCGGCGCAAACAGCACGTTCAGCGGCGGCGCTGACATGAAGGGCTTCGGCGCGAACCCGCCGCTGCGCCCGCACATCCGCGACTTCATCGAACGGCTCGAAGCGTCGACGAAACCGATCGTCGCGGCGATCGACGGCAACGCGATGGGCGGCGGTCTCGAAGTCGCGCTGGCCTGCGATTATCGCGTCGCGACGCCGCGCGTTCGCCTCGCGCTGCCGGAAATTCAGCGCGGGCTGCTGCCGGGCGCCGGCGGCACGCAGCGTCTGCCGCGGCTGATCGGCGTGGGTCCGGCCCTCGGCATCATCCTCTCCGGCGAGCCGGTCGACGCGAAGCGCGCGCAGGCCGCGGGCTTGCTCGATGACATCGCGAACAACGATCTGCTCGAAGCCGCGACCGCGTTCGCGCGATCGCTCGCCGAAGGGAAGCGGCGGCGCACCAGCGAGATGACCGCGGCGCCCGACGACGCGGCGATCGAGGCCGCCCGCAAGCGCGCGCAGCCGATCGAACGCGGCGGTCTGGCCGAACACCTCGCGATCGAATGCGTCGCGGAAGCGACGACGCTGCCGTTCGACGACGGCAACCGGCGCGAGCGCGAACGCTTTATGGAGCTGGTCGGCTCGGAGCAGGCGAAAGCGCGCATCCACATCTTCTTCGCCGAGCGCGAAGCGGCGAAGCTCCCCGACGGCAGCGCGCCGCCGCCGTTCGCGGTGCGCACCGCCGCGATCATCGGCAGCGGTACGATGGGTTCGGGGATCGCGATGGCGTGCGCCAACGCGGGGATTACGGTGACGCTCATCGACCTGCAGTCCTCGCTGCTCGACCGCGCACGCGGGATCATCGCCGGCAACTACGCGGCCACGATGAAGAAGGGCCGGCTGACCGAAGCGCAGATGAACGAGCGGCTCGGCCGCATCACGTACGAAACGTCGCTCGAGGCCGCGGCCGGTGCGGAACTGATCATCGAAGCGGTGTTCGAAGAGATGGGCGTCAAGCAGGACGTCTTCCGCCAACTCGATCGCATCGCCGCGCCGGGCGCGATGCTCGCCACCAACACCTCGACGCTCGACGTCGATGCGATCGCCGCGGTCACCTCACGGCCGCAGGACGTCGTCGGCTTGCATTTCTTCAGCCCCGCGAACGTGATGCGGCTGCTCGAGATCGTGCGCGGCGCGCGGACGTCGCCCGAGACGATCGCGCACGCGCTCGGATTCGCGAAGCAGATCAAGAAGATCGGCGTCGTCGCCGGTAACTGCGACGGCTTCATCGGCAACCGTATGCTGCACGGGTATTTCCGAGAAGCGGCCTTCCTTCTCGAAGAGGGTGCGTCGCCGCAGCAGGTCGATCGCGTGATCCGCGACTTCGGTTTCGCGATGGGTCCGTTCGCGACGTCCGATCTCGCCGGCCTCGACGTCGGCTGGCGGATTCGCAAGGGCAAGCACGCGATAGCGCCGCCGGCCGGGCGCTACTCGCGCGTCGCCGACCAGCTGTGCGAACTCGGCCGCTTCGGTCAGAAGACCGGCGCTGGGTACTACCGCTACGAGGCCGGAGACCGCACGCCGCATCCCGATCCGCTGGTCGACGAGATCATCGAGCGGAATGCGCGCGAAGACGGGATCGCGCGCCGCACGATCGGTGACGACGAGATTCTCAAACGCGCTCTGTATCCGCTGGTGAACGAAGCGGCGAAGATTCTCGACGAGGGGATCGCGACGCGCGCCGGCGACGTCGACGTCGTGTGGGTGTACGGCTACGGGTTCCCGGCGTTCCGCGGCGGGCCGCTGCGCTGGGCCGATTCGGTCGGGCTCGCGACGATCGTCGACGAGATGCGCGGCTTCGTGAAGGAACACGGCGAGACGTGGGAGCCTGCGCCGCTGCTGGTGAGGCTTGCGTCGAGCGGTGGGACGTTCGGCGCCCTTCGCGCTGAGAAGGCGACCGCCAATGCGTGAAGCCGTTATCGTTTCGACGGCGCGGACGCCGATCGGGAAAGCGTTTCGCGGGGCGTTCAACGACACGCACGGTGCAACGCTCGCGAGTCACGTGATCCGGCACGCCGTCGAGCGCAGCGGGCTCGATCCGGCGGAGATCGAGGACGTCGTTCTGGGCTGCGCCGATCCGGAAGGCGCGACCGGCGGCAACATCGCGCGCGTCGCGGCGTATCGCGCCGGACTGCCGGTGACGACCGGCGGAACGACGATCAACCGCTTCTGCAGCTCGGGACTGCAGGCGATCAGCCTCGCGGCGCAGCGCGTCGTCGTCGACGGCGTACCGGCGGTGGTCGCCGGCGGCGTCGAGTCGATCAGCCTGGTGCAGAATTTCATGAACAAGCACCGCTATCTCGACGACTGGACGATGGAGAACAAGCCCGAGCTCTACATGGCGATGATCGACACGGCCGAAGTCGTCTCAGCGCGTTACGGCGTCAGCCGCGAGAAACAAGACGAGTACGGACTGCTGAGCCAGCAGCGCATCGCCGCGGCACAGCAAGAGGGGCGGCTCGACCGGGAGATCGTGCCGCTGCCGTCGCGCAAAGCGATCACCGACAAAGCGACCGGTGCGGTTTCGTACGAAGACGTCGTGCTGGCCAAAGACGAAGGGAACCGGCCGCAGACGACGCTCGGCGATCTGCAGAAGCTCGAACCGGTTCGCGGCGCGGGGAAGACGATCACCGCCGGCAACGCGAGCCAGCTCTCCGACGGCGCGTCGGCTTGCGTGGTGATGGACGCCAAGCTCGCCGAGAAGCGCGGTATCGAGCCGCTGGGCTACTATCGCGGCATGGTCGTCGTCGGCTGCGAGCCCGACGAGATGGGCATCGGTCCCGTCTTTGCGATTCCGAAGCTGCTCGAACGCCACGGGCTCACGATCGACGACATCGACCTGTGGGAACTGAACGAAGCATTCGCGGTGCAGGCGATCTACTGCCGCGAACGCCTTGGGATTCCGCTGGAGCGCTACAACGTCGACGGCGGCGCGATCGCGATCGGCCATCCGTATGGGATGAGCGGCGCCCGCATGGCGGGCCACGCGCTCATCGAGGGGAAGCGCCGCGGCGCGAAGCGCGTCGTCGTGACGATGTGCATCGGCGGCGGACAAGGCGCCGCAGCGCTGTTCGAGGTTGTCTAAAAAGCCTCGATGTCAGCCTTCGCCGCCGATCGTTACCCCGCCGTCGACCGTCAGCACGTGGCCGGTCACGAATGCGCCCGCCTTCGAGGCCAGGAACATCGCCGGACCGGCGACTTCGTCGGGCTCGCCGATGCGGCGCAGCGGGTACGACTTCACTGCGTGATCGTAGATCTCGGGGTTCTCCCACAGCGCGCGCGCGAAGTCGGTGCGAATGATCGACGGAGCGATCGCGTTGACCCGAACGTTGGACGGCCCCCATTCGACGGCGAGATTGCGCACCAGCGCGAAGTCGGCGGCTTTGGAGATGCCGTAGGCGCCGAGTTTCGTGCTGCCTTTGAGGCCGGCGATGCTCGAGATCACGATCACCGCGCCGTCGCGGCGCTGCGCCATCTGCGGAATCACCATTTGGCACAGCCACAGGTTCGAGCGCACGTTGCTGGCCATGATCTTGTCGAACGCTTCGTCGGTGATCTCGAGCAGCGGACCGTAGTACGGGTTGATCGCGGCATTGCAGACCAGGATGTCGATCTGTCCCCACTCGGCGATCGTGCGATCGACCAAGCCCTGCAGCGCCGCTTTGTCCGAGATGCTCGCGGCGTGAGCGATCGCCGTGCCGCCGCGCGCGTTGATTGCAGCCGCGACTTCGGCGCACGCGTCGGCCTTGCGGCTCGAGATGACCACTTTCGCGCCGGCTTCGGCCATGCGCTCCGCGATCGCACGGCCGATGCCGCGCGACGAGCCCGTGATCAGGGCGACCTTACCCGCGATATCGAACAACACGTTGCCTCTCATTTCTGCGAAGGTTTCTGATGGACTTGGCTTTTAGCTCCGAAGACCTTGCTTTCCGCGACGAGGTCCGGGCCTTCATCCAGACCCGCATGCCGGAGGATATCCGGCGCAAGGTCCAGGCGGGCGATCATCTCGACAAAGACGATTATTATCGCTGGCACCGGATCCTGTTCGAACGCGGCTGGTCGGCGCCGAACTGGCCCAAAGAGTACGGCGGTCCCGGCTGGAACGCCGTGCAGCGCCACATCTTCTACGAAGAGCACGCCTTCGGGTGGGCGCCGCGCATGCTTCCGTTCGGCCTCTCGATGGTCGCGCCGGTCATCATGGAGTTCGGCAACGACGAACAGCGCGCGCGCTACCTCCCGAAGATTCTCAGCGGCGAGGAGTTCTGGTGTCAGGGGTATTCCGAGCCCGGCGCCGGTTCGGATCTCGCGTCGCTGCAGACGCGCGCCGAGAAAAATGCGGCGGGTGACACGTACGTCATCAACGGCACGAAGACGTGGATCACGATGGCGCAGTGGGCCGACTGGATCTTCGTCCTCGCGCGCACCGACCCGAACGCGAAGAAGCAAGAGGGCATCTCGTTCATCCTGGTCGACATGCGCACGCCCGGCGTCACGGTGCGGCCGATTCAAACGATCGACGGCGGCCACGAGATCAACGAAGTGCACTTCGAGAACGTCGAAGTCCCGGTGACGAACCGCGTCGGCCAAGAGAGCGCGGGCTGGACGTACGCCAAGTTCCTGCTCGAGCACGAGCGCACCGGAACCGCCGGGATCGCCGGCTGCCGCGGAGCGCTGCAGCAGCTGCGCGACCTCATCGCGGAAGCGTCGATCGACGATCCGCGGCTCGAGGAGCGTATCGCGCTGGTCGAGATCGAGCTCGAAGCGCTCGCCTTCACCGAACTGCGCACGCTCGCCGCGGAGTCGGCCGGAAAGCGGCCGGGTCCCGAGTCGTCGATCCTCAAGATCAAGGGCACCGAGATTCAGCAAGCGCTGAGCGAACTCTCGCTCGACGCGCTCGGGCCGTACGCCGAGAGCCACCTGGCGCCCCGCTATTTCAACTATCGCAAGACGTCGATCTACGCCGGCTCCAACGAGATCCAGAAAAACATCATCGCCAAGCGCATCCTCAAGCTGTAGGGACACAGAGCATCATGGATTTCACCCTTTCTCCCGAGCAGCTCCTCATCAAGGACAGCGTCGCGCGGTTCGCGAGCGGCGAGCATGCCGGGCGCGATCATTGGAAGACGTTCGGCGAACTCGGCTGGCTGGCGATCGGCGCAGCGGAAGATCTCGGCGGTTTCGGCGGTCCGATCGAGACGCTGCTGCTGATGGAGCAGTTCGGCCGCGGTCTGGTCGTCGCGCCGTACGTCTCGCAAGTCGTCTTCGCCGGAACGATCCTGAAGGCGGCGGAGCGGCTGGACGTGCTGGAGCGGCTGGCCGAGGGGACGCAGCGGGTCGCCGTCGCGTACGAAGAGCAGCACGCGCGGTACGAGCCGGCGGCGGTCGCGACGTCCGCCGTTCGCGACGGCGACGGCTACGTCATCACCGGTACGAAGGTTCGCGTCCTCGATCCGACGACGGCGAACACGCTGATCGTCTCGGCGGGCGCGGGCGACGACGTGGCGCTCTTCCTCGTGCCGGCCGACGCGCCGAACGTGCACCGCACGCCGTTCAGCGCCGAAGACGGTCACGACGTTGCCGACGTCCGCTTCGACGGCGTGCGGGTCGACGGGTCGGCGCGGCTCGACGCGCCGGGCGGGGGCCTCGCGCTGCTCGAGCGCGGGCTCGATCACGCGGTCGCGGCGTTGTGTGCCGAGGGTCTCGGCCTGATGAGCCTGATGCTCGAGGCGACGGTCGACTACGCCAAACAGCGCCAGCAGTTCGGCGTGCCGATCGGTTCGTTCCAAGCGCTGCAGCACCGCATGGCCGAGATGTTCAGCGAGCTCGAGCTGGCGCGGTCGATGGCGTACTTCGCGGCGATGACGCTGGAGAACGAGACCGACGCGCGCGCCCGCGCGCACGGCATCTCGGCGGCAAAGGTGCAGGTCGCGCGTTCAGGACGGTTCGTCGGACAAGGCGCGATCCAGATCCACGGCGGTATCGGCATGAGCGAAGAATACAAAGTCGGCCACTACTTCAAGCGCATGACGATGGTCGAACGCCTGCTCGGCGACACGACGTACCACCTCAACCGCTTCATCGCCACCGCCGCCGCAGCCGAACGCGAACCCCTCCACGCCTGACGGCTAGATCAGGGCGAGACGGCCGGCTTCGTCGAGTTTGAGGGTGTGGACCCAGATCGTCGTGATCGTGTCCACCATCTTCTCGACCGAGGGCGGGCGCGCGGCCAGGACCCACTCGAGCAGGAGGTCGTGCGCGCCGCCGGCGAGCGCGGCGCTGAACAGACGGGGATCGACGACCGGCGGAATTCCGCCTTGTTCGAGCCGCTGCGTCGCGCGGGTCAGCGTCTTCACCAGCGACTCGCGCTTCACGCGCCGGTGCAGCTCCAGTTCGGCGCTGACGCCGAGCGCTTCGAGCGCGTAGATCCGTGCCAGCCGCGGGTCGTCGGTCAGGTACGTGAAGTACGCGGCGTTGCTCGCGCGGATGCGCTCGCGCACGTCGGGGAACGGCTCGCGCAGTACGCGGATGACCCGTTGCTGCATCTCGTCGGCGATCTCGTCGTAGAGGGCGCGCAGGAGGGCCTCGCGCGAGTCGAACTCGTCGTAGAAATGCCGCGCGGTGACCCCCGCCGCACTGCACAGATGCGGAATCGTCGTCTTCTGAAAGCCGACCGTCCCGAACAGTTCGAGCCCGACCCGCATGAAACGGGCACGCCGCTCGGCGCGCCGCTCGGGCGCCGAGAGACCGCCGTAGAGCCGTCCTCCCGCGGGCTTGGTGCTCGCCATTATCGCTCCAGACGTATGCGGAAAAGCCTTGTGTCTCCTTGCCGGAAGCCTTCCCCTGCCGCTAGATGTGGTGGCGGTCGAAGAACGGTTTGGCGAGCGGGCGTACGAACCAGGGGAGCGTGTCGCGAATGAAAGCGTCGACGGTGGGGTTGTATTGCGCGACGAGTTCGATCCCTGAGGAGCGGTGCAGGTCGGCGCGGAAATCGGGCGAGAGCGGAAAGAAGAGCAGCACGTAGACCACCGCCCAGGTGCCCAGCAGCGCTTTCGCGACGCCGACGGCCGCGCCGCCCGCCGCATTGCCGATCCCGATCACCGGGAGCTTCGCGATTCGCGAGAGGATCGCCGAGAGCACCATGAGCGCGACGTACACCAGGATCGAGAACACGATCATCCCGACGACGTGCGCGGAGCCGCCGCCGAGGTTGAAGTAGCGGGTCATCAGGCCGTCGAGCGTGCCGGGATAGAAGATCGCGGCCCACACTGCCGCGGCGAGCGCGATGAAGCCGCCGATCTCCGTGACGAAACCGCGCTTCCATCCCTTATACGCGAGGATCAGCGCGATGACGACGATGACGAGATCGGGCCAGGTCACGCCTAGGCTGTGCTTGCCGCGCCGCGCGGAACGGCGCCGAAGCGTTCGCGCAGCGTCGCGATGATGCGCGCCATCGCCGCGTCGGCGTCGTCGTCGGTCAGCGTCGCGTCGCTGCTCTGCAGCACGATGCGCAGTGCCAGCGACTTCTTGCCCTCACCGACCTGTGGACCGCGATATTCGTCGAACACCGTCGCACTGCGCACCAGCGGTTCGCTCTTCGCGGCGTCGACGAGATCGCCGGCGAGCACGTCGAGCGGAACCACGACCGCGAGGTCGCGATCGAGCGGCGGGAACTTCGAGGGCGCGACGTAGTGCGGCACGCTACGCGGCGGGAACGCCTCGACGAACAGCGTCGCGAGCGCCGTCGTATCGGCGACGTCGTAGACGTGCGCCAGGCGCGGGTCGACCACCCCGACGTATCCGACGATCCGTTCGCCGACGCGCAGGGCGGCGGTCTTGCCCGGATGGAGCGAAGGGAACGTTCCGCGCTCGACGTGCGCGCCGGCGCCGGTCACGCGCCGCACGAGTGCGAGCACGTCGGATTTCAGCCTGCCGAAGGCGCTCTCGCCGCCGGCGTGGAGCGCGGTCAGCTGCACGGTCTCGTGCGGGTCGGGCCGCGCGTCGGTGAAGACGTGCCCGAGTTCGAACGCGCGATACGGCCGCACCGCGCGGTCGCGCGCGGCGAACTCCAACAGCGCCGGGGCGAGCGAGAAGCGCATGAAGCGTTGGTCTTCGCTCAGCGGGTTCACGATCTCGACAACGTCGTCGACCGCGATACCGTTGCTCCGCCAGGCGTTCGCGACGGCAGCCGGCTGGAGCGAGAGCGAGATCGCCTCGGTGTAGCCGAGCCCGGCCATGGTCGTGGCCAGCTGCGTCTCGCGATCGAACTCCGCGCTCTCGAGGTCCTGCGGCGCGACGGTCGGCGTCTCGGCCTGCACCCGGTCGTAGCCGACCACGCGCGCGATTTCTTCGACCAGGTCGGCGGCCATCGCGATGTCGTTGCGCCAGTACGGCGCGGTCACCGAAAAGCCGTCATCGGTGCGCCTCACCCCGAAGCCGAGCGCGGTGAGGCCGCGCTCGATCTCGTCGTCGGAGACGGCGAAGCCGAGCAGCCGTTCCACTTCGCCGGCACGCAGCTTCACGGGCGTCGGATCGGGAACGCCGCGGCCGCCGGAGCGCGGCATGCGGACCCCGCCGCCTTCCTGTTCCAGCAGGCGCGCCGCGCGCGCCGCGCCGATGTCGGCCAGCGCGAGCGGGAGCGATTTCTCGAACCGCCCCGACGCTTCGGTGCGCAGTTTGAGCGCGAGGCTCGCGCGACGGATGCGCGGCCCCGTCCAGTTCGCCGCCTCGACCAGCACGTCCGTCGTCGTCTCGGAGACTTCGCTGCGCAGGCCGCCCATGATCCCGGCGAGCGAGGTCGGCCCCTCCTCGTCGGCGATCACGATCATCCGCGAGTCGAGCGTGCGATCTTGGTCGTCGAGCGTGGTGAACGATTCGCCGTCGCGCGCGTCGCGCACGATCAGGTGGCCGCCGGCGACCTTTTCGAAGTCGAAGAAGTGCAGCGGCTGACCCATCTCGAGCATCACGAAGTTCGAGACGTCGACGACGTTGTTGATCGGCCGTTGTCCGGCGAGCGCCAAGCGCACGCGCATCCAAGCGTGCGCCGGACGCACGCGCAGCCCGTGAATCCGCTGGAAGACGAAGCGCTTGCAATCGAGCGTCTCGATCGTCACGCGCGCGTCTTCGGGGCCGTCTTCGTACTTCACGAGCATGCCCGGTTCGTGCAGTTCGGTTCCGAACGACGCCGCGAGCTCGCGCGCGAGCCCGATCATCGAGAGGGCGTCGGGGCGGTTCGGCGTGACGTCGACTTCGAGCACCGGGTCGGTGAGGCGGAAGCGCTCCACGACGTCGGTGCCGGGATCCATCGCGTAGTCGAGCTGCATGATGCCGTCTTCGAACCACTCGCCCGGCAAGCCGAGCTCTTCGGCAGAGCACAACATCCCTTGCGAATCGACGCCGCGCATCTTGCGCGGCGCGATGGTGAGACCGCCGGCGAGTTGCGCGCCGATGCGCGCGACGGGGACGATCTGTCCCTCCGCCACGTTCGTCGCAGCGGTCGCAATGTGCAACTGCTCCGACTCGCCCGTGTCGATCGTGCACAGCACCAGGCGGTCGGCGTTCGGATGCGGCGCGACCTTCGCGATGCGCCCCGCCACGACGTTCGTCAGCTGCGGCCGTTCGATGACCTCATCGACGGGAAACCCCAGCGCCGTCAGGCGCGCGACGATCTCGTCGTTATCTTCAGGAAGCGCGACATAATCACGCAGCCAAGCGATGGGAACTTTCATTCTAAAGGCGCTCCGCCCGAGGCTCCGCGCCCCCCACGCAAAGCGTGGGGCCCCCGGTCCGACCTCGCAACAACCGTATCCTCAATGCACCATCACACTGCGCTCGGTCCGCCGCCATTATGATAAGCCCTCTGCGAAGCTGGGTTGGTTTTCCACGAATGCGCGGATGTCGTCGATGTCGTAGCGCTTCATCGCGATGCGTTCGAGACCGCAGCCGAAGGCCCAGCCGGAGACGTCGTCGGGATCGTAGCCGACCGAACGCAGCACGTTCGGATGCACCATCCCCGAGCCGCCGATCTCGATCCAGCCGCTGCCGCCGCAGGTCCGGCATTCCCCCCCGCGGCCTTCACACGCCGGACACTTCACGTCGATCTCCGCAGAGGGTTCGGTGAACGGGAAGAACGACGGGCGAAAGCGCACGTCGGCGCTCGGCCCGAACAGCTCGCGGCACATCCCGACGAGCATGCCCTTGAGGTGGCCGAAGTGGATGCCCCGTCCGACCATCAGACCTTCGACTTGGTGGAACATGTAGAGGTGGCGGGCGTCGACTGCGTCGCGGCGATAGGCCTTGCCCGGCACGATGATCGCGATCGGCGGGCCGTGCTGCCGCATCGACCGCACTTGCATCGGCGAGGTGTGCGTGCGCAGCAGCAGGTCGGGGCGCAGGTAGAACGAGTCCAGCCCTTCGCGCGCCGGATGGTCGGGCGGGATGTTGAGCGCGTCGAAATTGTTGGCGTCGGTTTCGATCTCGGGTCCGAGCACGACGGCGAAACCGTGCCGGGTGAAATAGCGCGCGACGTCGATCCCGATCTGGCGGACGGGGTGGAGCGCGCCGATCGTCGCCGGCGGACCCGGGAAGGTGACGTCGATCGTATCGCCGAGCGATCGTTCCAGCGCGGCGCGATCGATCCCGGCTGCCGCCTCGGTCAATTTCGCTTCCATCGCCTCGACCGCGGCGTTGATCACCTTGCCGGCACTGGGCCGTTCCGCGGGCGGCAGGTTTCCGATCCCACGCCGCACGCCGGTGACCTCGCCGCTGCGGCCCAGAAACGCGACGCGGACCTCGTCGAGGGCGCGCCCATCGGACGCGTTTGCGACCGCGGCGTCAAAACGCGCGGTCAGCGCGGCCAGGTTGGCTTCGAGTTCACTCATCCCGATCATCGTCATACTGCAAATGCGAACGCCCGATCCTGGTGGACCGGGCGTAGAGCAACGTCTTTCCGGTGTTTCGCTCCGCCGGCGCCGGCCGTGGAGCTGCCCGCGTCAGGCCGCGGGCGTAGGATGCAAGTGCCGGTACATCAGGTACGCGTTGATCGATCCCGTCGTGGAGAACAATTTCCAGAAGATCTCGGAGGTGCGCATGGCTCTGGCGGTTCCCTCTTTTGTCCTGCGGTTGGCGCGCTTGCGGCGTCGGCAAGGGGAGTATAGCACCGGGGATTGGGGGCCGCCAAGTCTTGACAGATCAGGCTTTTTCGGCGACTTGACAGCTACTTGACACGCGAAGATTCGTACAGGACGATGCTGCCCGCGACCGCGGCGTTCAAACTCTCGGCGGCGTCCCGCTGCGGGATGCGGACGGCGCGGTCCCAGCGTGGCAGCCAGTCCCGAACCCCTCGCCGCTCGTTTCCGACGGCAAGGACGGCGTTCGCCGGCAGCGTCGCGCCATCGAGGTCCTCGCCGTCGACGTCGGTGGCGATCACCGGCCTGCCGCTCGCTTGTGCTGCCGCGAGAACCTCCTCGGCATCGACCTGGGCGACCGCAAGACGGAAAATCGAGCCCATCGCCGCCCGCACGACCTTGGGCGAGTACGGGTCGGCCCCGCCGCGGCCGAAGAGGACACCAGCCGCCCCGAACGCCTCAGCCGAGCGGACCAGTGTCCCGGCGTTGCCGGGGTCGTTGACCCCCGCCAGGAGCAGCACGGCGCCCGGCAGGGCCATGACGCCGGCCGCCGTCCGGATCGGCAAGTCGAAGATGCCGAGGATTCCGGTCGGGGTCTCCAGGTCGGAGATCCGGCTGAAGCTCCGCTCGGCCAGCGCGTACACCGGGATTCCGGCGGCTTCGTAGCGGCCGGCGTCGATCCGGGCCAGGGCGGCCTCGGTCCCGTAGATCTCGCAGGCGGCGACGCCGCTGCGGTCCGCCTCCGCGAGCAGGGTCGGTCCTTCGGCGGCGAACCGGCCGGCGGCGCGCCGGCCCTTCGCGGCGAGCAGCTCGCGGACGCGCTCGATCCGGGGGTTGTGTGGGCTCAGGAGGGTGGGCACCCGTCCGGCTTCCGCAGGAAGATTCTCGGCGCCCGTTCCCCGAACGACGCGGGTCGTGAAGGACACCCGCCTCCCCGAAATCGCTTGGCTCGTCGTGATCGCAGCGCTCGTCGCGATCGGCGCTGTTCCCGTCCTCCACTTCTTGGCGGCGCATCGTCTGCTGGGTACGCTGATGCTGGGCGTGGCGATCGCGGCGACGTTCGTCATGATCCGTCGCGCGTACGATCCGTCGTCGCCAACCGTACGGGCCGACGTCACCAAAGCCGTCGCCTATTGCGTCTCGGCGATTCTGGCGCTGATCACGATCGACTGGGCTCCGCATTGGGCGATCCGCGCCTGCATCACCGCGATCGAAGTCGCGATCATCTTCGACATCATCACCATCGCGAAGCGGCCGCGTGCCGCGGAGGAATAGAGCGTGCCGATCTTCGTTACGGGCGGAAGCGGGTTCATCGGGGCGAGCGTCATTCGGGAGCTGCGCCGCGGGACGCACATCGTCCGCGCCCTGGCGCGCAGCGACGAGGCGGAGAGCAAGGTGCGCGCTGCCGGCGCGGAACCCGTGCGCGGCGAGCTGCGCGATCTCGACATTTTGCGCGCGGAAGCCGCGCATGCGGACGCGGTCATTTCTCTCGCGCAGGAACAGTCGGCCGACGGCGTCGCCGTGGGGGAACGCGCGCTCGCGGTGCTGCTCGACGCGCTTCCGGAGGGGAAGACGTTCGTCTATACGAGCGGCGTGTGGGTATACGGATCGCGCGGCGACGCCGTCGTCGCGGAAGACGCGCCGCTCGCGCCGTTCGACATCGTCGCGTGGCGCCCGGCACACGAACAGATGGTGCTCGCGCAGGAAGGCCGCTTGCGCACGATCGTGATCCGGCCGGGGCTGGTGTACGGCGACGGCGGCGGGATCCCCGGGATGATGGTCGAGCAGGCCCGCACTTCGCAACTGCGCGTGATCGGTGACGGCAAGAATCGCTGGCCGCTGGTACGGCACGACGCGCTTGCCGAGCTCTACGCGCTCGCGATCGACAAACGAATCGCGCGCGGCGTCTACAATGCGAGCCGCGGCGCCTCCGTGCCGTACCTCGAGGTCGCGCACGCGGCCTCGCGCGCGGCGGGCGGCGACGGCGGCGTCGCGCACGTTACGCTGGAGGATGCGCGCGGGATGATGGGACCGTTCGCCGACGCGCTGGCATCGGATCTGCAGATAGACAGCAGCCGTGCGGCGCGCGAGCTCCGCTGGGAGCCGCATCGCCCGACGCTCCTCGAAGAACTCTCGAACACGACGGTCATCTAGGTTGAACGCGGGCTTCGCGGACGCCGTACGAGAAGACCCACGGGTGGACACGCAGCCTTCCGCCGTCGCCCCGCCCGAAGCGCTCGAACGATTCGGCGCCGCGGAACTCGCGCGCGGTATCGCGGCGGGACGCTGGAGCTCGCGCGACGTCGTCGCGGCGCACATCGCGCGCATCGGCGCGGTCGATCCGAAACTGAACGCCGTCGTCGTGCGCCGCTTCGACGCGGCGCGGGCCGAAGCAGAACTGGCCGATGCGGCGGTCCGCGACGGCGCGCCGCTGGGGCCGCTGCACGGCGTGCCGATCACGATCAAGGAACAGTTCATGGTCGCCGGCACGCCGGCGACGCTCGGCGTCGCGGGCGCGCGTGACGACGTCGAGGACGGACCGCTCGTCACGCGCTTGCGGGCGGCGGGCGCGATCGTGCTCGCCAAGACCAACGTTCCGCAGCTGCTGATCTACAACGAGTCCGACAATCCCGTGTACGGCCGCACCAACAACCCGTGGAACCTGGAGCGGTCGTGCGGCGGCAGCAGCGGCGGTGAGGCCGCGATCATCGCGGCCTGCGGTTCGCCGCTCGGGCTCGGCAGCGACATCGGCGGCAGCTTGCGCGCGCCGAGTCACGCCTGCGCGATCTCCGCGCTCAAACCCACCACCGGCCGGCTGACCAACGAAGACGCGCGCGGCCCCGGATTCGCCGAAGGCCAGATCGCGATCGTCTCGCAGCCCGGACCGATGGCGCGGCGCGTCGAGGATCTCGTTCTCGCGATGCGCGTGCTGGCGGCGCCCGGCCAGGACCGTTTCGATCCGGCGGTCCCACCGGTGCCGTGGCGCGAGCCCGGCGAAGTGAACGTTGCGCGCTTGCGGATCGGCACGTATGACGACGACGGCTTCTTTCCGGCATCGCCGGCGGTAAAGCGCGCCGTCGCGGAGTCTGCCGCTGCACTGCGCGCGCTGGGCGCCGACGTCGTCCCGTTCGCGCCGCCCGACGTCGGATCCGCGATCAAAACGTTCTTGGCGATCCTCGCCGCCGACGGCGCGCGCAGCGCGAAACGGCGGCTCGGGAAGGGCGCGCGCGACCGGCGGGTGAGCGGGCTGCTGCAGCTCGCGGCGATTCCGAACGTGCTGCGTCCCGCCCTGACCGGCCTTGCGGCGGCGCTCGGCCAGCAGCGGATGAGCCGACAGATCGCCGCGATCCGGCCTTCGTCGGCCGACGGCTTCTGGTCGCTCGTCGAGGCGCAGAACACGTATCGCCGGCGGTTCATCGCCGAACTCGACCGGCTCGGCATCGATGCGCTCGTCGCGCCTGCGCACGCGCTCCCCGCGCTTACGCACGGCGGCGCCTATTATCTCGCGACGGCGGCGAGCTACTCGATGCTCTACAACTTGCTCGGCATGCCCGCCGGCGTCGTTCCGGTGACTCGCGTGCGCGACGACGAAGCGCGGCCGCGCTCGGCCGGCCGCGACGTCGTCGATCGCGCGGCAGCCGAGGTCGAACGCGGCGCCGCCGGCCTTCCGATCGGCGTGCAGGTCATCGCGCGGCATTGGCGCGAGGACCTGGTGCTCGCAGTGATGGCGGAACTCGAGCGTGCGCTCTCCGCGAATTCGGAATATCCCGCCCTGCCGCCGGCCCTCTGATGCAGCCCTTGAAATCGCGCCGCGTCTACGACGGCCGAGTGGTGAGCTTGCGCGTCGACACGCTGCCCGGTAAGGGCGGGCGGCCGCATGACGTCGAGGTGGTCGAACATGCGGAGGCGGTCGCGGTGATCGTGCGCCCGCGGCCGGACGAGATGCTGCTGGTGCGGCAATACCGTCACCCGCTCAGACGCCGCAATTGGGAGGTCGTCGCCGGCGGCATGGACCCCGGCGAGTCGCCGGAAGATGCGGCGGTGCGCGAACTGCGCGAAGAAACCGGATACCGCGCGCGACGCGTCGAGCGCCTATGGTCGGCTTACTCGGCGCCCGGGTTTTGCGAGGAGCTGCTGCATTTCTGCGTGGTGCACGGTTACGACATCGGCGAGGCGGAGCCCGACGACGACGAAGAGATCGAGCTCGGCATCTTCTCGCTCGACGACCTGTGGCGCAAGATTCGTGACGACGAGTTGCCCGACGCGAAGACGCAGGTGGCGGTGCTATGGGCGCTGAGCGAACGCAAGTCGTGATCGCCCTTCAGGCGTTGCTGATGCGCGCCGTCGGCGAGTTCGGCGACGAGCCGCGTTTCGCGCCGCTGAAGGAGCGGACGCTGGCGACCGCGGCCGCACTCGACTACGTCCTGATGCTCGCCAGCGGCGCCGCCGGCACCCGCATCCTCGAGCGCGATGCCGAGCGCGCGATCCACGACGGCTTCGTGCGCGCGGTGGACGATCTGATCGCGGGCGCGACGGCGATCGCCGCGATCGGGTCGCCGAAAGCGCGCGTCTTCGCGCGCGAAGCGGCGAGGTCGCTCAATGAGGCAATCGTGACTGAGGACATCGCGACCGATACGCGGCGCTTCGCGCTGATCGCGCTGGTCAACCCGTGAACGGCTTCGACCCTGGGGTGCTCGTCGCGTCGCTCGACGCGGGCGAGGACGCGCTGCTCGGCGAGGAGATGCGCTCGACCGTGCTGCACCACGGCCGGCGCACGCCGCACGTGACGGTGCTGCTGCACGGCCTCACCGCGAGCCCGCGCACGTGGCGCGAGTTCGCTCGCGTCCGTCACGCGCGCGGCGAGAACGTGCTCATTCCGCGCTTGCCCCGTCACGGCCACGCCGACCGCATGTCAGAAGCGCTGGCCGGCTTGACGGCCGAAGAATTGACGGCGCAGTGCGCGACGATCATCGATGCGGCGGCGGAACTGGGCGAGAGCGTCACCGTGGTAGGATTCTCGCTCGGCGGCGCGATCGCGCTGCACGCGGCCCATCGCGACGCGCGCGTCGATCGCGCGATCGCGGTCGCCCCGTTCCTGGGCATCAAGCGCCTGCCGCGCGACTGGCATGCGATGGCGCGCAAGATGCTCGAGCGCACGCCGAATCGCTTCCTGTATTGGAATCCGATCGATAAGGGTCGCGGAACACCGGAACACGGTTACCATCGCTATACGACGCGCTCGCTCGCGGCCGGTCTCGCTCTGGCCGACGCGTTGCGCGAAGACGCGCGCACCGGTCCGCCGCAGGCGCGCCACATCGAGATCGTGCGCAACGCGGGTGAGACGTCGGTGAACAATCACGCGATCGACGATCTGGTCGCGCGCTGGCGCGCGGTCGGCGGCGAACGGGTGCGCGTGCATCGCCTGGTGGGTCTGGGGCTCACGCACGACGTGATCGAGCCGGAACGACGGCATGCAGCGGCGATCCGCTTCCTGCCGATGCTGCACGCCATGCTCGACGCGCCGCCCCGGGACGAAGACGGCGTGATCGACGTCCGTGGCTGAACCGTTCGACGCGATCGTCTTCGATCTCGACGGGACGCTGTGGGACACGTCCGCGGCGTGCGCGGTCGGTTGGAACCGGATCATCGCCCGGCACGCGATCCCGTTTCGCGAGATCACCGACGGCGACGTTCGCAGCGTGACCGGGCGCCCGCACGAGGAATGCATCCGCACCGTCTTCGACGGCTTGCCGGAACCCGACGTGCGGGTCTTGATCGACGAGACGATGTCTGGGGACAATCAGATCGTCGCGGAGTCCGGCGGGGTCTTGTATCCGGGCGTCGCGGCGGGGCTGCCGCGTCTTGCCGCGCGCTGCCCGCTCTACATCGTGAGCAACTGCCAAGCCGGCTACATCGAGAGCTTCCTGGCCTGGAGCGGTTTCACGCCGCTGTTCCGCGACATCGAGTGCTGGGGCAACACCGGCCGCCCCAAAGCCGAAAACCTGCGCCGCGTCATCGAACGCAACGCGCTGCGCGCGCCGATCTTCATCGGCGACGGCGAGGGTGACCGCGAAGCCGCCCACGCAAACGGCGTCCCGTTCATCCATGCCGCATACGGCTTCGGAACGTGCGCCTTCGGCGAGCGCTGCGTGCGAAGCTTCGGCGAGCTCGAAGCCGCGATCGGCGAACAGCGCTAGCGCACGGCGGCGGGCGCGCTGGTTGACGCCGGCGGTGGAGCGCTTGCTTCGATGACGATGTCCAGGGCGACCTCGTCGCTGACGACGACGTTGGCGTACGTGATGCCGTAGTCGGAGCGGCGAAATCGTCCCGTCGCTTCGTAGCGCGCGCGTTCGCGGCCGTCCGCGTCGCGGCGAACGCCGGTGACCGCTCCGTCGAGGTGCAGCGGATGAGTGACGCCGCGCATCGAGAGCTCACCGTCGATCGCGAAGGATTGCGGACCCGTCGCGGTGACGCGCTCGCTGGCGAAACCTATCGTGGGGAAGCGCGCCACGTTGAAGAACTTCTGGCTGCGCAGCTGAGCGTCGCGCCCCGGGTTGTGCGTGTCGAGCAGGGCCGCATCGAGGGTTGCGTCCACCTCGAGCGGGACGCCTCCGTCGGTGGTCACGATCGTCGCCGACTGAATCGGGATCATGCCGCCGATCTTCGCGAAGAGCAGCTCCGAGATGGACAGCGTCACGTTGGATTGCGTGTCGTCGGCGGTCCATACGACGTCGGAGGGCGACGGCACCGCAGGGGCGGTGAAGGCGGTCAGGACAGATAGTACCAGGGCTCCGACGGTCGTCATCGCCGTGTCAGTCTACGCCCCAACCCTGAAAAGCGCCTGATGACATGCGGCGCCGCCGCTGGCCTTTAGCGGATTCTCTCGCCCGCGACGGCGCCGGGTGCGAAGAGCAGGTCGAGTGACGTCCGGGCGTGGGCGTCGAGCCGGAGATCGCCCGCAGCGCCGTTTTCTTCGGCCTGCGCGACGCGCTGACAGCCGGGAAGGGCGACGATGTCGTCGCCGCGGTCGACGACCCACGCCAAGGCCAACTGCGCAGGTGTCATGTTTCGTTCGTGGGCGATCGACGCCAGCGAGTCGACGAGCCGCAGGTTGTGTTCGACGTTCGCTTCGTCGAAGCGAGGAACGCGCCGGCGCAGGTCTCCCATTGCGAGCTCATCGCGAGAAGGCATCGTGCGGGTCAACATTCCGCGTCCCAGCGGCGCGTAGGCGACGAACGTCACCCCGAACGCGCGCGCGGTTTCGAGCACGCCGTTCCGCTCGACGTCCCTGGTGAACAAGGAGTACTCACTTTGCAGTGCGGCGACCGGTGCAACGGAGGCCGCTCGGCGCAACGCGGGCGCGTCGACCTCCGAAAGCCCGAGCCGGCCCACCTTGCCGGCCGTGACGAGTTCGGCCATGGCGCCCACGCTCTCTTCGATCGGCACGCCGGGATCGGCGCGGTGAAGATAATAGAGGTCGACGTGATCGACGCCAAGCCGCGCCAGCGATGCGTCGCACGCCGCTTTGAGGTACGCGGGACGGCCGTTCACGCCGCGCCACGCGAGGTCGTCGTCGCGGCGCAAGAGTCCGCCCTTCGTCGCCAGGACGGCGCGATCGCGCCGGTCGCGCAGCGCGCGGCCGACGAGGCGCTCGTTCTCGCCGCGCCCGTACATGTCCGAGGTGTCGATCAGGTTCATGCCGAGGTCGAGCGCGCGGTGGATCGTCGCGATCGCTTCGGACTCCGGGACGGAATCGTAGAACTCCGACATCCCCATGCAGCCGAGTGCGATCGCGCCGACCGTCGGGCCGTCCCCTCCCAGCCGGCGCTGCATCATCCGCTCGCGCCTGCGTCCCGCGCGAATGCGTCGAGCGCGGCGAGATACGAGCCGACGCCCATCCCTTTGAAGACGTGCTTGCAGACGTCGCGAACGACGGAGATCTTGCGGAAGTCCTCGGGCCGCTTGTCGACGTCGGAGAGGTGGACTTCGGCGGCCGGGACGTCGATCGCGAGCAGCGCGTCGCGGATCGCATACGAGTAGTGGGTGAACGCCGCCGGGTTGATCACCAGCGCGTCGGCCCAGGTTCGCTGCGCGTGCAGCTCGTCGATGATCGCGCCCTCGTGGTTCGACTGGAAGAAGCGCAGCGTCATCCCGAGCGTGCGTCCGTAGTCTTCGACCGCGCGCTCGAGCTCGGCGAGCGTCGTGCGTCCGTAGATCTCGGGCTCGCGCTCGCCGAGCAGGTTCAGGTTCGGGCCGTTCACGACCAGGACGTTCATCGCAATCCCATCTCCGCGAGCACGGCCCGTACGTCGTCGAGCTGCACGCCGTCGTCGAGCGTCGAGTGGCCGATCGCGTCGAGCAGGACGTATTGCGTTCCGCCGGCATGGCGTTTCTTGTCGCCCCGGGTCGCCGCGACGACGGCCTCCGCGCCGAGCGACCGCCAATCGTTCGGCACCGGCAAGGCGGCCAGGTGCGCGTCGGGTTCGGCCGCGACGTGCGCACCGAGCAGACCGCGCCGCACCGAGAGCGCTAGCGCCGCTCGCATCCCCACGATCACCGCCTCCCCGTGCCGGAGCGCGCCGTACCCGGCGACCTTCTCGATCGCGTGCGCGACCGTGTGGCCGAAGTTCAGCACCGCCCGAATTCCGGTGCGGTCCTCCTCGTCTCGCGCGACGACCGCGGCTTTCAACTCGACGCAGCGCGCGATCGCATCGAGCGCGGTCGCGGGATCGTCCAGCAGCGCCGCTTCACCGGCTCGCAGCGCGCGATAGAGCTCCGCGTCGAGCGCCAAGCCGTACTTCAGCATCTCGCCGTAGCCGGAGACGACGTCGCGGCGCGGGAGCGAGCGCAGCGTGTGCGGTGCGATCGCAACGAGCGCCGGCTGGGTCACCGTCCCGACCAGGTTCTTGCCCGCTGCCAGATTGATCGCGGTCTTGCCGCCGATCGCGGCGTCGACCGCGGAGAGCAACGTGGTCGGAATCGCAACGAACGGGACGCCGCGTTGATAGGTCGCCGCGGCGAAACCGACCGCGTCACCGATCGTGCCGCCGCCGATGCCGACGACGACGCCGCGCCGGTCGAGCTGTGCTTCGACGAAGTGCGCGTACAGATCGCCGAGCGAGGCGAGCGACTTGAGCGATTCGTCGGCCGGCACCGCGAAAAGCGTCGCGTGGATGCCGGCATCGTGGTAGGCGCGCGCGACGCGCGTGCCGAGGGCTTCGACGGCGTGATCGGCGACGATGACCGCGCGGCCGCCGGGCAGCGGCGCGATCCGCTCGGGCAGCGTTTCGATCACGCTCGCGCCGATCGCGACGTCGTACGGGCGGATCGTCGGGACGTGGACGACCCGCTCGTCCCGCAGCGCGGCGTCGACGGCGCGGGCCGCGGCGTGCGGCGTGAGGCCGTCCACCACGACCCGCACCGCGGCGTCGAGATAGCGCGGGCGGCGCGCGGCGTGCAGGCGCTCCAGCGACCCCGGCTCGCGCAACAGCGGGCGCGTACCGGCGTGCCGCGCGGTGTTCGCGGAGCACGTTTCGAGCGACGCGTCGAGGAAGACCAGGATCCCGCTCTCCGCGATCGCGCGCCGGTTGGTGCCGTCTTCGAGCGCACCGCCGCCGAGCGCGACGACGGCCCCTCCGCGCGCCGCGACGCGGGCGATCGTCTCGCGTTCCAGCGCGCGAAAGGCGGGCTCGCCGTCCTCGTCGACGATCCGCGCAATCTTCCGGTCGGCGTTGGCCTCGATCAGCGCGTCGACGTCGACGGCGTCGATAGCGCGCAGCGCGGCCAGCAGCGGGGCGACACTCGTCTTGCCGGCGCCGGAGAATCCGCAGAGGTAGACGTTACCGGCCACGAGCGGTCGTCTCCCAGGCGCGCACGCGTTCGACGAGCTCGCCGAGCGAGTCGCCGCCGAACTTCTCGAGCACCGCTTCGGCCAAGACGAGCGCGAGCAGCGATTCGCCGATCACCGCTGCTGCGGGGACGGCGCAGGTGTCGGCGCGTTCGATGTGCGCCTTCACCGCTTCGCCGGTGCGCAGGTCGACCGAATCGAGCGGTTTCATCAGCGTCGCGATCGGCTTCATTCCGACCCGCACGACGATCGGTTGACCCGTCGTCATTCCGCCCTCGATCCCGCCGGCGCGATTGGTGCGATAGCGGGTGCGCGTCTGCGGGTCGGGTTCGTACGCGTCGTGCGCTTCCGAGCCACGCCGCGCGGCAGCGCCGAAGCCCAGGCCGATCTCGACGCCTTTGATCGCGTTGAGCGACATGAACGCGCGCGCGACTTCACCCTCGAGACGCCGGTCCCACTGCACGTACGATCCCAGCGCGACCGGGACGTGCTGTGCCACGACCTCGAACACGCCGCCGAGCGCGTCGCCGTTCGCGCGCGCGTCTTCGATCTCGCGCACCATCGCCGCCGCAGCGTCCGGATCGAGCGCGCGCACCGGTGAGGCGTCGATTTCCTCGATCGCGACGTCGCGCCACGGCGATTCGTCGACCGCGCTGCCGATGCGCACGACGCGGCTGGCGAGCGTGACGCCGAGCGCGCCGAGCAGCGTGCGCGCGACCGTGCCGAGCGCGACGCGCATCGCGGTCTCGCGCGCGCTGGCGCGTTCGAGCACGTCGCGCAAGTCGTCGCGATCGTACTTGATCCCGCCGATGCGATCGGCGTGACCCGGCCGTGGCACGTGCACCGCGCGAGCGGCCGGCGCGTCGTCGTCGGGCGCGTCGACGCGCATGATCTCGGACCAGCGCACGTGATCGCGGTTCTCGATGATCAGCGCGATCGGGCTGCCGATCGTCTTGCCGCGCCGCACGCCGGTGACGATGCGGACCTCATCGGTCTCGATGTTCTGGCGATTGCCGCGTCCGAACCCGAGTTTGCGCCGCACCGCTTGGGCGTGCAGCGTCGCGAGGTCGATCGGCAGGCCGCTCGGGACGCCCTCGATGATGCCGACCAGCGCCGCCCCGTGCGACTCGCCGGCGGTCAGGTACCGCAAACTCATGCGGAGATCTCCTTCGGCGCGAAGCCGAACCAACGCTCGAACGTGGCGGCTCCCTGGGCCAAAAACATCGCCGTGCCGGTGACCGTGCGCAGCCCCCGGCCGCGCGCATCGATCAGGAACGGCGTCTGTTCCGGGGTGTAGATCAAGTCGAAGGCCGTGGCGCCGGCCGGCGCGTCGGCCGGCAGGAGCGAGCGCTGCGGCTGCCCGACCATGCCGACCGGCGTGGCGTTGACGTAGACGTCGGCGACCGGCACGGCGTCCAGAGCGCATGCGCTCGCGCCGAACGCCAGCGCGACCGTTCGCGCGCGCGCGACGTCGCGCGCGGCGACGACGATCGACGCGGCGCCGTTGCGGCGCGCGGCCTCGGCGACCGCCCGCGCCGCGCCGCCCGCGCCGAGGACGGCGACACGCGCACCCGCCAGCCCCACGCCGGCCTGCGCGAGCGCGGCTTCGATGCCCGCGACGTCGGTGTTGTCGGCGACGAGCGTCTCGCCGGTTCGCGTGAGGACGTTTGCCGCACCGCATGCGCGGGCGGCCGGCTCGACCCGGTCGGCCAGAGCGAGCGCGCGCTCCTTGTGCGGCAGCGTCACGTTGCAGCCGACGAAGTCGGGATCGCGCCGCCAGGCGGCGAGCGTAGTTTCGAGCGCATCCGGCGTCACGTCGATCGCGTCGTACACCAGCTCCACCCCGCTCGCGGCGGCGAAGCGTGCGAAGAGTGCCGGCGAGCGGCTGTGCGCGACGGGATGGCCGATGACTGCGGCGCGCCGCACGTTCATGCGACCGCCTCGAGCGCCGCGTCGAAGCCGGGGAACGATACCGCGGCGCAATGGGGATCGTCGAGCGTGATGGTGATGCCGCCGGCGCGAGCGGCGATGGAGAACGCCATCGCGATGCGATGATCGTGATGCGTCGCGATCGCGCCGTCGTGCAGCGTCGCGGGTCCGGTGACGGCGAAACCGTCCGGTGCGGTCACGACTTCGATCCCGATCGCGCGCGCCGCGGCAGCGAACGATTCGATGCGATCCGATTCTTTCACGCGAAGTTCACCTGCGCCGCGTACCGTCGTCGTCCCCTGCGCGAACGCCGCGAGCACGCCGGCCAGCGGCAGCTCGTCGATCAACGCCGGAATCTCGTGCGGCTCGATGTCGATCGCCCGCAGCCGCGCGCCGCGCACGCTCACCCTCCCGCGCGGTTCGGGCGACGCGGCGTTCACCTGCACGTCGACCTCTGCGCCGAAGCGGCGCAGCACGTCGAGAAAGCCGGTGCGGCCGGGATTGAGGCCGACGTCGTCGACGACCACGCTCGCGCCCGGCACCGCCGCCGCGGCCGCGAACAAGAACGCCGCGCTCGAGATGTCGCCCGGCACGTCGATCGACGTCGCGCGCAGTGTCGCCGGCCCGTCGAGGACGAGCGCCTCGCCGTCGCTGCCGACGCTGACGCCGAAGGCGTTCAGCAGCCGTTCGGTGTGATCGCGCGTCTGCAGCTCGCCGGTGAGCCGCGTACGGCCGTGCGCGTTCAGCGCTGCGAGCAGCAGCGCCGACTTCACCTGCGCGCTGGCGATGGTGACCGCGAGTTCCGCGCCGCTCGCCGTGCCGTTGCCGCGCACGGTCATCGGAGCCGTCCCCGACGGCGTGAGCTCGAACTGCGCGCCGAACGCGCCGAGCGGACCGGTCACCCGGCGCATCGGACGCGAACGCAGGGAGTCGTCTCCCGTCAGCGTCGCGACGATCGGCCGCGTGGCGAGGATGCCGGCCAAGAGCCGCATCGTGGTGCCGCTGTTGCCGCAGTCGATCGGTTCGGACGGGGCGGTGAACGTACCGCCGCAGCCGTCGATTTCGAGCGTGTCGCCGACGGCGCGAATCGTGGCGCCGAGCGCGCGCATGGCATCCTGGGTAGAACGGACGTCGAGTCCGGCCGGGACGTTGCGCAGGGTCGACGTCCCCTCCGCGAGCGCGGCGAACATGACCGAGCGGTGCGCGATCGACTTGTCCCCGGGTACGCGAAGCGTCGACATCTGGTCCGTCATCATCCTTCAAAAACGAACGAGCCCCCCGCCGTGTCGGCGAGGGGCTCGCGTGCAGTCGGTGGCTCTAGCTGCTCTACGCGATGCCGAACTCGACCGACACGACCTGCGTGCGGCCTTCGTACCAGCGATAAAAATACGCACCGGCGAGCATTCCGGCTGATTGAAGCATCCGGTCGACCCCTTTGTCAAACACCGTACGCTCCGGAGCTTCCGGCCAGGTGACCGTTCCTGGGCGGCGTGAGGATTGGCAACCCCTTGGCCGGTCGTTCACAGCAAGCGGGCGGTACCCTACCGGAGTCGGTCCGCCGGGACGGCGGTGGGGAGCGGCGAACGGCGGCCTCGATGCCGACCCTCGAACTCTCCCCCGAACTTGTCGCCGAGACCGTCGCGATCCGCCGCGACATCCACGCGCACCCCGAACTCGCGTTCGCCGAACACCGCACCGCCGCGCTGGTCGCGGCGAAGTTGCGGGTGCTGGGCCTCGAGGTCCATGAGGGGATCGGCGGCACCGGCGTCGTCGGCCTGCTCGCCGGAGCGCAGCCCGGTCCGACGATCATGCTGCGGGCCGACATGGACGCGCTGCCGATGCCCGAGGAGAGCGCCGTCCCGTTCGCTTCCCAGAATCCCGGCGTCATGCACGCGTGCGGGCACGACGCGCACGTCGCAATGCTGCTCGGCGCCGCGGCCGTCTTGCGCGAACGCGCCGGCGAGCTGCGCGGGCGTGTCGCGTTCGTGTTCCAGCCGGCGGAAGAAGGCGGCGGCGGCGCGCCCGCGATGCTCGCCGACGGGCTCATCGAGCGCTTCGCGATCGAACGCGCGTATGGCATCCATATCGGGTGCATCTTGCCGACCGGCGTGATCGGCCTGCGGCCTGGGCCAATGATGGCGTCGGTCGATCAGTTCGATCTCGTCGTCGAAGGGCTCGGCGGACACGGCGCAATGCCGCACCGTTCGGTTGATCCGATCGTCGTCGCGGCCGACGTCGTCACGAGCCTGCAGCGCATCGTCAGCCGGGAAGTCGATCCGGTCGAGCCCGCCGTCGTGACGATCGGCGCGATCAGCGGCGGAACGACCTACAACGTGATCCCGCCGCGCGTCGCGCTCAAAGGGACGGTACGGTCGTTCAGCGCCGCGACGCGCGACGGGATGGAGGGCCGCATCCGCCGCATCGCCGAGCACACCTGCGCCGCCGCGAACGCAACGTGCCATCTCGACTGGCAACGTTCGTATCCGGTGACGGAGAACGATCCGGCCGAAGCCGCGTTCGTGAGCCAGACCCTCGCCGCAGCGCTCGGCGCGGAGCGCGTCGTCGAGATCGCACCGATCATGGGCAGCGAAGACTTCTCGTACTTCGCGCAGCGCGTCCCCGCGTGTTTCATGTTCCTCGGAGCCGGCGACGACGCGCACGCCTTCCCCAACCACCACCCCGCCTTCGACATCGACGAACAAGCGATGCAAACCGGCATCCGCGCCCACGTCGCGATCGCGCTGGCAGCGACGGCGCGCTGACGACCGTGACATGATTTGGGCTATTTCGTCTTCGACTCGTCGACTAGGACGATGGCGCGGCGGTCGGCGGTGCTCATCGTCTTGAGGGTGGCGAAGATCATGCCGATTGGGCTGTGGCGGTCGAGCATCTCGCTGACGGTGTAGCCCAGCTGCCGCTTCATTTGATCGTCGATCGGGACACGCAGCATCGGCGGTAGCGCCGTGTAGTTGTCGGCGACGTCGAGCGCGGGGCCGAGCTGGGCGCGGATGCGCTTCGGATCGAGGGCGATCACGAACACGATGCGCTGCGAGCTCGCGGTCTCGAAGAGTGCGTCGACCTCCGCGCTGCTCCTCTCGCTGGAGGAGGGTCCGATCGAGAACGCCGTCGTCGAGGGACTGTAGTGGAAGCCGAGCGGCGGCGCGGTCTTGAGGTGCGCCACCCACGTGCGGAGCCGTGGGATAGACGCGCTGGTCGAGACGATGACCTCGTTGCCGCGATAGTTCGCGCCCGGCTTCGCGCTCGGATCATTCTTGCGGATCATCGCGAACATCGCGCCGTAGTCGATCGGGGCGACCTCGACGAGCGTGGTACCGGGGTACAGCGGGAAGTCGCTCGGATTCGTCTGCGCCGCCGGCCGCGACGGCGACTCTTCCGTCGTGCTTTGCTTGGCGCACGCGCACAGCGCGAGGCACGCGACTGCGGCCGCCGCGAGTATCGAGGTCCGCCAGGTCGTCATGGCGGGCCGGTTCGGGATACGAAAAAGGGGCGCCTGTGCGGCGCCCCTCTCGCGATCATCCGGGTGCCTAGGCGGCGGTCGTTACTCCGACCGCGTCTTTGGCGAGGGCGGTGAGGCGGCCGAAGGCGGCTGCATCGTGCACCGCGAGGTCCGCGAGGGCCTTGCGGTTGACGATGACGCCGGACTTCTTGAGGCCGTTCATCAGCTTCGAGTACGACAGACCTTCGCGCCGGGCCGCCGCGTTGATGCGGGCGATCCAGAGCGCGCGGAAGTCGCGCTTGCGGACGCGGCGGTCGCGGAAGGCGTACTTGAGCGAATGCAGCAGCGCTTCGTTCGCAACGCGGTAGTTGCGGCTGCGCGCGGCGCGGAAGCCCTTGACGAGCTTCATCACCTTGCGGCGGTTCTTGATCTTGTTGAGACCGCGCTTGATACGTGCCATCTGTCAGCCTCCTACAGCAGGTACGGGATCTGCGGCGCAAAGCGCTTCAGATCACCCTTGAACGTCGTCTGATCCTTGCGGAACTTCCGCTTGCGATTGCGCGACTTCTTGCTGAGGATGTGGCCGCATCCAGAGAACTGATGGCGGTGCGTCACCTTGCCGTTGGCGCTCACCTTGACACGCTTCGCCGTTCCGCGATGCGTTCTAATTTTAGGCACTGGATCCCCCGATGGTCGCTACTTCGTCCGTTGCCGCAGGTTCGCTATGTTCGCCGTCTTCGTCGTGATCATCGTGATCTTCGTGGTCATCGTGATGATCGGCGCTCTCGGCTTCGTGATGCGCCGTATCCGTCTTCAGATGGACGAACCTCGGCGGACCCTGCGGGGTGGGACGCGGTGCGAGGATGAGAAACATGTTCTTGCCTTCGAGTTTTGCTTCGCGCTCGACCATAGCGGTATTTTCAAGGTCTTTCGCGACACGGTCGAGCAGACGTTTCCCGAACGCGGTGTACGTGATCTCGCGTCCGCGGAACATGATCGTGACTTTGACTTTTCCGCCGTCGAGAAGCAGGCGCTCGGCCATCTTCGCTTTGACTTCGTAGTCGTGGACGTCGATCTTGGGACGCAGCTTGACCTCGCGCAACTCCCAGTTACGCTGCTTCTTGCGCGCCTCTTTGTCTTTTTTCGACTGCTCGTACTTTAGGCGACCGTAGTCGCCGATTCGACAGACCGGAGGGATCGCGGTCGGCGACACTTCGATGAGGTCCAGTCCCTTGGTGCGTGCCATGGCGAGGGCTTCCTCGGTAGGCATGACGCCGAGCTGCTGGGCGGCATCATCGATGACGCGGACTTGACGGATTCTGATCTGCTCGTTGACGCGAAGCGGTCGTGCTATGACAAACTCTCCAGAAAGAACACAAAAAATAGCGAAGACGCCAAAGCTGTCCCCGCTTTTCGAGAAGAACCGGATCGCCCGCGGGCATCCGGTGAGGACCTTGCGATCCTGCTTCGGCTCGCGAAGTGTACCACGCCGCCGGGACGGGGGTCAAGGACAACCCTCGACCCGTCGGAGACAGACAAGGTAGGGGAGCGATCTCTATCGCCGAGCGGCGCCGGCGGTCCCGAAAGCGATTCCGGTAAGCGCGCGGTAACCCCGGTGACGCACGATGCAGGCATCCGCCCCTCGGAGGCCCCCCTCATGCGTCGACTCCTCTCGATCCTCGGCGCGACCCTCGGCATCGTCGCCGGCACGACCCTGGCGACCCACCCCCACGCTCATCTGTCGATCGGCGTGCACGCGCCGACGCTTGCCGTGAACGGTCCGCACACCTTCCGGAAGTAACGTCCGCGGCGTTTCAGCGCCGCATTGCCCGGTTCGGTCGCGGCGGAAACGTCGGGCGCGCCGGCGCCTTGACGAGTGCTTCGTCGACGAGGCGCAACGCTTCGTCGAGTTGCGGGTCGACGCCGCGCAGCACGTCCTGCGGCGAGACGTCGACTTCGTGCGTGGGATCGGTGCCGTAGTTCTCGACGCCCCAGCCCGCGTCGGTGAACCAGAACGAGAACTCCGGCTGCGTCGTCTCGGTGCCGTCGACGAGACGGTGGCGCGGATGGATCCCGATCACACCGCCCCAGGTGCGCATGCCGACCAGCGGCCCCAAACCGTAGAGCTTGAAGCAGTGGCTGAAGATGTCGCCGTCGGAGCCCGCGAACTGGTTGGTGACGGCGACGATCGGGCCGGCGACCGACTCCTCCGGATACGGAAATGGCGGCGACCAGCGCGACACGTCGTAGCCGACGCGCTTGCGGGCGAGCTTCTCGAGCAGCAGCGCCGAGACGTGTCCGCCGCGGTTGAAGCGCACGTCGACGATCAACGCGTCGCGGTCGAACTCGCTGAGATAGCCGCGATGGAACTCGGCGAACCCCCACGGACCCATGTCGGGAATGTGCACGTATCCGATGCGTCCGCCGCTGTGCTGGTGCACGCGCGCACGGTTCGCGTCGACCCACGCGCGATAGCGCAGCATCCGCTCGTCGCGCAGCGTCCGCACGAGCACGCGCCGCGGCGGTTCTGCGCCCCGCAGGACCGTGAGCACGATGTCGCGGCCGGCCTGATTGACCAGCAGCGCGCCGGGTCCCGTTTTCGCGTTCACCGCGCGGCCGCCAATTGCCACGATCGTGTCGCCCGGTTTGAGGTCGACGCCGGCCTCGGCCAGCGGTGAGTCGACGTCGCGGTTCCATGGATCGCCGCGCAGGATCGCGTCGATCCGGTAGCCGGCCGGTTTGTCGTTCCAGCTCAGCTCGGCGCCGAGGAAGCCGCGTTTGTACTGCGGCGGGATCGGCTTGTCGCCGCCCGTCTCGTACGCGTGCGAGGTGCCGAGTTCGCCCTGCATCTCCCAGATGACGTCCGAGAGCTCGTTGCGCGTGCGCACCCGCGGCAGCAGCGATTCGTAGCGCCGCAGCACGGCGTCCCAATCGATGCCGGACATCTGCGGGTCCCAGAAGTTCTCGCGCTGCAGACGCCACGCTTCGCGCAGCATCTGGCGCCACTCGAGCGCCGGTTCGACCAGCACGCTGATGCGGCCGAGATCGAGCCAGCCGCTGCGCCTCCCGGGGTCCTGGTTCGGCTTGTCGTCTTCGCCGCCGTCTTCGGGGAGGTCTCGGCCCGCGTCGATCGCGCGCAGTTTGCCGTGCGAGGAATAGACGAGCGTGCGCGCGTCCGGCCCAAGCACGAAATCGTCGATCTCGCCCGCCATCGACGCGCTGCGCTGTTCTTCGAAATCGTACGCCTGCAGCTCGCCCTCGGATTCTTCGTCGTGGTGGACGTTGGGCTGGATGCCGCGCACCGGAAAGCGTGAGAAGATCGCGCGCCCTTTGGCGCCGGCGATGCGGTCGTACGCGCCCTCTTCGACCGGAAACGCGATCATGCGCAGCGGCAAGCCCTCGACGTCGATCTCGACCGGCGGTTTGACGTCCTTCTTGTCGTCGTCGTCTTTCTCGTCGTCGTCGTCGTTCGCTTTGTGCAGCGCCGCCGGCTTCGGAACGAATGGGTTGGTGAGGTCCGCGCGCAGCGTCACGAGGTACGGCCGCGACGCTTCGGGGAAGCTGAGCTCGAACTGCAGCGCGTCGTAGACCGGATGAAAGTCCCGGGTCGAGATGAAGTACAGATACTTGCCCTCGGGATCCCACGCCGGCGAGCGGTCTTCGCGCAGCGCCGTCGTGGCGTCGACGAGGCGGCCGGTCGCGCACTCGACCAAACGCACGATCGTCGTGTGCGCTTTCGCCGACCAGATGTATGCGAGCCAGGCGCCGTCCGGCGAGAACGCCAGGTCGTCGATCCGTTCGCCGACGCTGGTGTCGAGCTTGCGCGGCGCCGAGCCGATGTCGACGAGCCACAGTTCGTGGCGATTCGTCGCGAACGCCAGCCGGTCGCCGGCCGGCGAGGCGACCAATTCGTGCAGCACGCCCAGATCGTCGCGTGTGACGTACTCGGCCTCCGCGCTCTGATCGAGCGGCGCGACGGCGATGCGCTCATACCCGGACGCGTCGTCGACGTAGGCGACACGCTTGTCGTCGTGCAGCCACGTCAGCAAGCGGCGGCGCGCGCCGTCTTCGCTGCCGATTTCGGTGACGGCTTCCTCCCAGAGCGGCATCACGTAGGCGCGGCCGCGCGTGACGATCCCGAGCGAGGTGCCGTCGTGCGAGGAATCCCAGCGTTCGAGGAGTTCGGATGCGTCGACGAAGCGGCGCGCGATTTCCGGCGCGCTCGAGGGCATCTCGACCGGCACCCGGCGGACGCTCCGATCGCGGGGATCGAGTACGACCAGCTCGCCGCCGCAGGCGTAGACGACGCGCGTCCCGTCGCTTGCCGGGAAGCGGACGTAGTGTTCGGATTCGTCGGTGTGACGGCGCAGGTCGCTCCCGTCGGGCAGCACCGAGTACAGGTTGCCGACGCCTTCGTGGTCGGAGAGGAACAGTACGCGCTCGCCGAGCCACATCGGCCAGACGAGGTTCCCGTCGACGTTGCGGCAGATGCGCCGGAAATCGCGGTTCCCGACGGCATCGATCCACAGGTGGCCCGCGGTGCCGCCGCGGTAGCGCTTCCAGCGCGCCGGATCGATCGCGTTGCGACCCAGCAACGTTGCACCGTTCTCCGCGACGTCGATCGTCATCGCGTGCCCGAACCCGAGCGCGAGCGGTTCGCCGCCGTCCGCGTCGATGCGAAACGCCAGCGTCTCTTTCACGAACGGCGAGCCCGCATCGGAGGTAAGGTAGATGCTGCGGCCGTCACGCGACCAGCCGCTGCAGTACAACGCTTCGCTGCCCAGATAGGTCAGCCGGCGCGGGACGCCGCCTTCCGAGGGCATCACGTAAAGTTCCGGATGGCCTTCGTCGCGCCCGACGAACGCCAGCCGCGTTCCGTCGGGCGAGAGCCGGGGAAGCGAGCACTCTCCCGCCATCGTGGTAAGCCGGCGCGCGATCCCGCCGTGCACCCCAACGATCCACAGGTCGTCCTCGCAGGCAAAGACGATGCGGTCATCGGCGATGGTCGGGGTTCGCACGTATCCGGAGAGGCTCACCTGCCTCCGGTACGCTTCTGACCCGCGGAGTCCCCGTCCACAAAAGTGGGGTGTACGGACCGTTTGGCGGCCGCGCTCCGGGGGGACGAGCCTCCAAGCGATGGACAGCGACGAACGAACTCCCACCGAAATCCTGCACGACGTCCGGCGGCGCGTGGAGCGCCGTACCTTCATTCAGGACGTGACGGAACCGCTGACCGGCCGGGTCGATCAGCGCAAAATCGCCGCGAAGTTCAACAACCTCGAACACGCGGTCGACGATCTGACGACCGCGGTCGAGGCCATCTCCGGCGACGAAGAGCGCAGGACCGCGTAACGGGAACCGCGTCGCGCCGCCGTGAACGCGGTGGCGCGATGGAGGAGTTGCTGCGCGAGTTTCTGGCGGGCCAGCCGCGCGCGTTGGCGCGCGCGATCTCGCGTTGCGAATCGGGACGCGGCGCCGATCTGATTCGCGCGCTCTACCCGCGTACCGGCCGCGCGCTGACGGTCGGCCTCACCGGGCCCCCTGGGGTCGGAAAGTCGACCCTCACGTCATCGCTCGTCGTGCGTATCCGCTCGCTCGGGAAGACGGTCGGCGTCATCTCCGTCGATCCGAGCTCGCCGTTTTCGCACGGCGCGCTGCTCGGCGACCGCATTCGCCTCGCCGAGCACTTCGTCGATCCCGACGTGTTCATCCGTTCGATGGCGTCGCGCGGTCATCTCGGCGGCGTGGCGGGCGCGACTGCCGACGCCGCCTCGCTGATGGACGCGTTCGGCAAGGACGTCGTGATCGTCGAAACGGTCGGCGTCGGGCAATCGGAGATCGAGATCGCGGAGATCGCCAACACGACGCTGGTTGCGCTGCAGCCCGGCAGCGGCGACTCGGTGCAGGTTCTCAAGGCCGGCATTCTCGAGATCGCCGACGTCTTCGTCGTCAACAAGAGCGACCACCCGATGGCGCTGCAGCTGCAGCGCGAGATCCGCTCGATGATGGAGATGCTGAACTTCAGCGGCTGGGTCCCCAAACTCGTGTCGACGCAGGCCCTCGAAGGCAAGGGCGTCGACCAGCTGTGGGACGCGATCGTCGAGCATGACGCCTGGCTGCGGGAAAGCGGCGCCATCCGCGCCAAGCGCCGCAACGCGTTCGCGCACCGCGTGCGTCAGCTCGCGCTCGGCACCCTCGAGGGACGCATCGAAGACGCGATAGCCGAGCTGAGCGAGGACATCGACCCGTACGCGGCCGCCGACACGGTCCTCGAACGGTTCGGCGTCACCGGCGGCGCGCACGCCCTCGGCAACGTCCGCGCCCGCACCGACGTCCGCGCAACGGTCAAAGGGCTGTAGCGATAACCGAGGGCGATTGCGGCGTCTGCGCGACGTACCAGTCGGTGATCTCGGCGGCGGTCATTGCGCGGACTTTCTTGCGCTTGAGAATGTAGGCGAGAATGCGGCCCAGCACGGCGATGCGATGCGGCGTTCCGGTGAGGTACGGATGGAGCGCGATCGGCAGAACTTTCGGCGACGTCTTGCTCTCGGCGTAGAGCTGGTCGAACGCGGCCGTGCAGCGCGTGTAGAGTTCCTCCGCCGGATGCTTTTCGACCGCGCACACGACGATGTCATTCGTTTCGATCGGATACGGGACGGCGATCATGCGGCGGCCGTTTGCGACGCGCAGGTCGTAGGGGACGTCGTCGGCGGGACCCCAGTCGCAGCAGTAGTCGAGCCCGGCCTCGGCGAGCAGGTCGAGCGTTTGCGTCGTCTCGACCAGCGCGGGGCCGAGCCAGCCGCGCGGACGTGTTCCGGTCACCGATTCCAGCTGCGCGATCGCCTCGGTGATGACTGCGCGTTCGTCTTCGACGCTCGACATCGTGCGCTGGACGACGCCGTGCGGCATCATCTCCCAACCCTCCGCTACGGCGCGCTGGAGGATCTCCGGATACTCGGTGCAGACCGAGGAGTTGACGCTCAGCGTCGCCCGGACGCCGTGGCGCCGGAGGGTCTCGAACAGCCGCCAGATGCCGACCCGCTGACCGTACTGATACCACGCGAAGTTGGGAACGTCGGGGACCGTCCCGCCCGACGCGGGCGGCGGCAGCGCGGTGCGCGGCATCGGCCGCTGGAAATCCCACGTTTCGACGTTGACGATCACGTGCAGCGCGAGGCGCGCGCCGTCCGGAAACGGCTCGAGGCGCCGGGCCGGGGCGGAGACGTAGTCCATCGGACCGTGCGAGAGCAGGCTGTGTTCCGGCGGGTTCATGCGCGAAGGTGCGCGCCGCGCCCCGCATAACCCTCGCTGCGATGGGCGCAGCCACGATGCGGGCGGCGGTGTATCACGGCCCGCGCGACGTCCGGGTCGAAGCCGTCCCGCGTCCGCGCCCTGCGCCCGGCGAAGTGCTCGTGCGGGTGCATGCGAACGGCATCTGCGGCACTGATGCGAGCGAGTTTGCCGGCGCGCAGATGTATCCGATCGGGCACCGCCATCCCCTGACCGGACACGAAGGCCCGCTCATCCCCGGCCATGAGTTCGCGGGCCGCATCGAGGAGATCGGCGACGGCGTCGAGGGTTTCTCGCTCGGCGAGCCGATCGTGACCGGCTCGGCCCTGTGGTGCGGCGAGTGCCCGCAGTGCAAGGCCGGCCGGACGAGCATCTGCGCACAGTACGCGACCGTCGGATTGCACCGCGACGGCGGGCTCGCCGAGTTCGTGCGCGTTCCGGCGCACATCGTGTTTCGCGCGGCACCGTTCGGCCTGGGCGACGACGTCGCGGTGCTGACGCAGCCGATGGCGATCGCGGTGCACGCACTGCGCCGCGGCGCGCCGCCGCCGGGCGAGCACGTGCTGGTCATCGGCGCGGGCGGAATCGGGGCGTTCCTGATCTATGCTCTCGCGCAGTCCGGTGCACGGGTCGTCGCGGCCGACGTTTCGGCGGACCGGTTGGCGACGGCGAAGCGGCTCGGCGCGATGGAGACGGTCCGCGCGGCGGATGCCCTGACGCTTGCCGCCGCGCTTGGCGCGATCGGGTTCGTTGCGACGACGGTGTTCGAGGTTACCGGTCTCGACGCGGGCTTCGAGGCAGCCGTCGCGGCAGTCGATCCCGGCGGACGGCTCGTCGCCGTCGGCATCGCGAAACATCCGATCGCCATCGACGCACGCCGAGTGACGACGAAAGAACTCGAGATCGTCGGCACCAACGCGCTGATCGGCCGCGACGACGTACCCGAGGCCGCACGTCTGTTGGCCCTCGATCCCGGCGTGTGGGGCGAGGTCGCCCCGTCGATGATCCCGCTCGAGCGCGTCGTCGAGGACGGGATTCTCCCGATGCTCGAAGGCCGGGCCGCCCACATCAAGCTGCTGGTGTCACCGACGATCCAAACCGCACGGCGTACGACGATGCGGTGAACGCGCCCACCGGCACACGGCCGGTACGCTGAACGCGGCCGATCGTGGAGTTCAAGCAGGGGCGAGCTTTCCGTGATCGTCGCAGTGCCCGCCGTGCTGATTGTGCAGGTGACCGGCGACGAGGTAGTCGGCGTGGCTTCCGTGCGGAACGGTCTCGTGGCCGCACGTCGAGCCGTGTTTGTGGTCCGCGTCGTGGCCCGCGCAGTCGTGCCCGCCCTCACAGTCCTGCGGATTCGTGCCCGAGACTCCAAGCACGTGTTCGTCGATGTGCGCTTCGTGCACGTGATGCAAGTGCCCGTCGTGGAGATAGTCGACGTGCGTTTCGTGCAGTACGGAGGTGTGTCCGCATCCGGCTGCGTGCGTATGCCCGTGCTGATCGTGCGTCTTGTGGTCTGCCATCGTGTGCCTCACTTCGGCCGTGAGTGCGCCGCGGAAGTAGCTCTTGGGCGAGCAACCAACCGAGACGTCGATACTCCATAATGGTACCCGTCCGGTACGTCTCTGCAACGCGCCGAAAGGCCGCGAGAAACCGTCAGCTCAGCCGGACGACGTCGCTCGTGGCGTACCAATCGACGGGGGCGTCGAGGTTGACGACCACGCTCTTGGTTTGCGTGTACTCGCGGTAGCCTTCCAAACCGCACTCGCGCCCCATGCCGCTGTCTTTCATCCCGCCCCACGGCATCGCCGGATCGATGCGGTGGTGATCGTTGACCCACACGATTCCGCACTCCAACCGTTCCGCCAGACGCATTCCGCGCGCCGCATCGCCGGTCCATACCGAAGCGCCCAGACCGAAGGGGATGTCGTTGGCGATGCGGACCGCGTCGTCGACGTCGCGATAGGTCATCACACAGGTGACCGGGCCGAAGATCTCGTCCTGCGCGATCTGCATCTGCGGCTGCACGCCGGTGAAGATCGTCGGTTCGAAGAAGAAGCCGCTCGCAAGCTCGCCGCCTGCGCGGCGACCGCCGGTCGCGAGCCGCGCGCCTTCGCGGATGCCGATTTCGACGTAGCGCTCGGTGCGTTCGACCTGCCGCTGCGATACTTGCGGGCCGAGCTGCGTCTGCGGATCGAGCGGGTTGCCGAGCCGCAAGCCGCGCGCCTTCGCAATCATCCGCTCGACCAGCGCGGCCGCCTGACTCTCGTGCACGAGGATGCGCGTCCCCGCGATGCAGGTCTGGCCGCTCGCGATGAACGCGGCGAACGTCGCGCCCGCTGCGGCGCGATCGAGGTCGGCGTCGGGGAGCACGATCACCGGCGCCTTGCCGCCGAGTTCGCACGATGCGCGAATGAGGTTCTCGCCGGCGAGACGCGCGACGGCGCGGCCGGTTTCCGTACCGCCGGTCAGGTCGATCTTCGCCAGCCGCCGGTCGGAACAGAGCGCCGCACCCGCTTCGGCACCGAAGCCGGTGACGACGTTGAAGACGCCGGCCGGAATCCCGGCGTCCAGCGCGAGATGGGCCAGCTGCAGCGTCGTGAGCGGCGTGTACTCGGACGGTTTGACGACCACGGTGTTGCCGGCAGCCAGCGCGGGCGCCAGCTTCTTGGTGAGGATCAAGAGCGGGTGGTTCCACGGCGTGATCAGCCCGACGACGCCGAGCGGAACGCGCCGCACGTAGTTCAGATACGTCCCTTCGAACGGTGTCACCGCGTCTTCCGCGGTACGCGCGACCGCGGCGAAGTAGCGGTAGAACTCGGGCAGACGCGAGAGCTGCGCGCGCATCTCGCGCAGCGGCCGCCCGGTGCACGTCGACTCCAGCTCGGAGAGATCGGGCAGCGCCGCCTCGATCGCGTCGGCGAAGCGGTTCAGGATGCGATGGCGCTCGCGGACCGGCAGCCCCGACCACCGCCCGTCGACGAACGCGGCGCGCGCCGCGACGATCGCCGCGTCGACCTCGGCTGCGCCGCCTTCGGCGACCTGCGCAACGAGCGTCCCGTCGGCGGGGTTGCGCACCTCGAACGTCCGGCCGGCGGCACTCTCGCGCGGGCGCCCGTCGATCACGTGGTGGTGGACCGTGCTCGGGTCGAGCGTCGTCATCGTCGATTGCTCCTGACTTGGTGGGAGATCGGACCGCATCCGCGTAGTGATTGATATGGAACCTGAGGGTGTCGGCCCTTCCATGCGGATCGACTGGGATGTGCCGATCACGTTGGACGACGGGGTCGTGCTGCGCTCGGACGTGTTCCGTCCGGCCGGCGACGGACGGTATCCGGTCATCCTCAGCTACGGACCGTACGCCAAGGGTCTCGCCTTTCAAGAGGGCTATCCGAGCGCGTGGGAACGGATGGCGCAACAGCATCCGGACGTGACCGCCGGGTCGACGAACGCGTATCAGAACTGGGAGGTCGTCGATCCGGAGAAATGGGTCCCGGACGGCTACGTCTGCGTGCGGGTCGATTCGCGCGGTGCGGGGCGTTCGCCGGGCTTTCTCGATCCGTGGTCAGCCCGCGAGGCGCACGATCTCGCGGCGTGCATCGCCTGGGCGGGCGTGCAGCCGTGGAGCAGCGGCCGGGTCGGTCTCAACGGCATCTCGTACTACGCGATGAACCAGTGGTACGTCGCGTCGCTGCAGCCACCGCATCTCGCAGCGATGTGCGTGTGGGAAGGCGCGGCCGATTTCTATCGCGACGTGACGCACCACGGCGGCATCCTGTGCACGTTCGCGCAGAACTGGTACGACATGCAGGTGAAGACCGTGCAGCACGGCGTCGGCGAGCGTGGACCGCGCAGCAGGGTGACCGGCGAGCTCGCCTGCGGACCGGAGACGCTCTCCGACGACGAGCTGGCGCGCAACCGCGCCGATTTCGGCGGCGACATCCTGGCGCATCCGCTCGACGACGACTACCATCGCTCGCGCTCACCCGTGTGGGAACGCATCGTCGTTCCGTTTCTGTCGGCCGCGAACTGGGGCGGCCAAGGCCTGCACCCGCGCGGAAACTTCGAGGGGTTCGTCCGCGCCGCATCGCGCGAGAAGTGGCTCGAAGTGCACGGGATCGAGCACTGGACCGAATTCTACACCGCCTACGGCGTCGATCTGCAGAAGCGCTTCTTCGCGCGCTACCTCAAAGACGACGCCGGCGGATGGCCGGACGAGCCGCGCGTGCGCCTGCAAGTGCGGCACCTCGATCGCTTCGTGGAACGTCACGAAGCCGCGTGGCCGATTCCGGGGACGCGCTGGACGAAACGCTATCTCGACCTCGACGCGCGCGCGCTTCGCGCAACGCCGAGCACCGCGAGCGGCCAGCTCGCGTACGACGCGCTCGGCGCCGGCGTCACGTTCGTCGCCGAGCCGTTCGAGCGGGAGACGGAGATCACCGGACCGCTCGCCGCGCGGCTGTTCGTCGCGTCGTCCACGACCGATGCGGATGTCTTCGTCGTGCTGCGCGCGTTCGCGCCCGACGGCACGGAGGTCGTCTTTCAAGGCGCCATCGACCCGCACACGCCGCTCGCGCAGGGCTGGCTGCGCGCGTCGCATCGCGCGCACGATCCGGAACTCTCGACCGAATACCGGCCGTACCACACGCACGCGCACCCGCAGCCGCTCGTCCCCGGCGAGGCGGTCCAACTCGACGTCGAGCTGTGGCCGACCTCGATCGTTCTGCCGGCCGGGTACCGGCTGGCGCTGAGCGTGCGCGGCAACGACTACGTCTATCCGGGCGGCGGCGGCGGACGGCTCTCCAACTTCAAGAACGAGATGACCGGCTGCGGTCCGTTTCTGCACGACGATCCGCGCGATCGCCCGGCGGCCGCGTTCGGCGGAACGAACGTGCTGCACGTCGACCCCGAACGCGCGGCGTTCGTCGTCCTGCCGATCGTCGGCTGACGGGCGCTCGCCCGCTAGGACCGCGGAGTCAATTCGAGCAAGTCGCGTCGTGCAACCAGCGCAGGCTGACCTTAGGAGGGCACTCATGTCGCACCGGGTGATCGTGCTGACCATCCTCGCCGCCTTTGTGGCAACCATCTCCGCCGTCGGTCCGGCGGGCGTGGGCGCGCAGAACGCGTGGCCGACCGCGGACGCGTTTGCGGCCGCCGACAAAGACGCCGCAAACTGGATTTTGCCGGCGCGCAACTACGGCGGAAACCGCTACCTTGCGGGCGGATCGATCACCGCCGGCAACGTCGGCACGCTCAAGAAGGCGTGGACGGTGAAGGTCGACGCGCGCGGACCGCTCGAGGTCGCCCCGATCGTGTGGAACGGGACGATGTACGTCACGTCGTCGCACAACGACGTGTACGCGCTCGACGCGAAGACCGGCACGGTCAAGTGGCATTTCCCGTACAAGCCGCACGTCATCGCGTTCTCGGCGAATCGCGGCGTCGCGCTCGGCGACGGAAAGGTCTACGAAGCGACGCTCGACGGCCACCTGATCGCGCTCGACGCAACGACCGGCAAACCCGCCTGGAACGTCGTCGCGGCGCACGACGTGTCGAACACGTTCTTCACGATGCAGCCGGTGCCGTACAAGAACATGCTGCTGCTCGGCGCCTCGAACGGGGACTGGGGCGGGATCGGCTATCTCAGCGCGTACGATGCGGCGACCGGAAAGCGGCTGTGGGATTGGAACGCGGTCCCGGGGCCGGGCGAACCCGGCCACGAGACCTGGAGCGGCGACTCGTGGAAGCGTGGGGGCGGCGCCATCTGGAGCGGTCTCGCGATCGATCCCGCAACGAGCACGATCTACGTCGATCTGGGCAATCCGCAACCGGATTTCCTCGGCACGATCCGCAAGGGTGCGAACCTCTACACCAACTCGATGGTCGCGCTCGACGTCAGCGGTGCGAAGCCGAAGATCAAGTGGTACCACCAGTTCATCCCGCACGACACGCACGATTGGGATCCGGCGATGCCGCCGGTTCTCTTCACCGGGACCGTGAAGGGCGCGTCACGCAATCTGGTCGCCGCCGGTGACAAGGGCGGCAACTTCTGGGTCCTGGACGCCGGAACCGGGGCACAGGTCTATCGCGTCGCCGTCAGCACCCAGAAGGGGCAGAACACCCAGCCGAACCGCAAGGGCGACATCGCATGTCCGAACACGAACGGCGGCGTCGAGTTCAACGGCGGCAGCTACATGCCCGAAACCAATGCCTTCTACGTGCCGAGCGTCGATCAATGCGGCATCTGGAAGTCGCAGGGCACGGCAACCTACGTCTCCGGCCAGTTCTATCTGGGCGGCGCGTTCCCGGCGCTCTACGGGCCGAGCACCGGCTACATGAGCGCGATCGACATCGGCACCGGAAAGTTTCTCTGGCGCAAGCATCTCGCGTTTCCGCAGATCGGCGGTGCGCTTTCGATGTCGACCGGCGTGGTGTTCACCGGCGGCGTCAACGGCGACTTCACGGCGTACGATGCCAAGAGCGGCAGCGTGCTGTGGCACTATCCGACCAAAATGACGATTCAAGCGCCGGCCGGGTCCTACGTCGTGGGCGGGAAGCAGTACGTCGTCATCGCAGCGGGGCCGGCCGGCGTCAACTTCGCCGATCCGCGTCTCAATCAGGGTGCGCCCACGCTGGAGGGCAAGTATTCGCATCCGACGTCGGCAATGATCACCGCCTTCACCCTGCCGTAGGACCGGCCTGGAGAATCTCGATGCACACGATCGCGCTGTCCCTCGCCGCCGTCGTCGTCCTCGGCGGCGCGGTGCCGGCGCGATCGGCGCCGGACGACCATGCCGGCGCGATCGCCGCGCTCGCCGACATGCGCGCTGCCGTGGCGGAGATCGTCCGCATCGAGGACGGCTATGCCGTCGGACACGCGGCCTACCTGCGCGCGGCGCATCGGGCGATGAACGCGCTGGTCGGCCGCCGTGACGACGGCTACGCGGCGTCGTTCGGCGACCCCGGCGACGGCGTCGGAACCCTCGGTCATCTGGACCGGATGCTCGACCAAACCGGCTCGTCGCTCTGGACGCCCGCGGTGCAGGGCGCGAAAGCGAACGTGCTCGCGGCCGCCGCGAATTTGGAGAGCGCGCTCGGTCAGAAAGAGATGGAAGAATATCAAGCCGATCTGACGCGCGCCCTGGCGAGCCTGGCGCTGGTCGCCGGCCGATCGTCAGAAGGCGGCGTCCTCGGCGGCCTGACCGGTGCGCTCGCGAACACGTCGCTCGGCGTCCCCGCCGGATCGTCCGTCGTCTCCGGGTGCGGTTCGCCGAAGAGCGCGCCGGCGTACGGCGTCGTCGCCGGCAGGCTGGCGTACGTCGCGCTGCCGCGCAGCACCGCGGCGGCCGGGATTCCGGCGGGGCTGGGCGTCAGCCGCGTCGAGCTCCTCGGCGACACGGTCGTGTTGTACGCGCCGATGGCTCGTGCGGCGTCGGCGCAATGCAGCAGCAAAGGTTCCCGCCTTCAGCGCACCCGCGCGGTCGTGACGAGCGCCGCATCGGCGCCGTACACGGCCGCGCAAGCGCACGCCGGGATGGCGGTGTATCGCCGCACCTGCCTGCAATGTCACGGTGCCGATCTGCAAGGCACGGCCGGTCCGGGCGTCGCCGGCACCGAATTCTTGGTGAACGCGCAGCGCAACAAGTGGACGCTGCAGGACCTGCGCACGACCGTTTTCGACAACATGCCGTTCTCGAATCCCGGTTCGCTCACGCCGAAGCAGTACGCCGACGTGACGGCGTTTCTGCTGGCGGCCAATTGTTATCCGGCCGGGTCGAAACCGTTTCCGCAAACCGCGAGCCCTGCGCTCGCCAAGGTGAAACTCGGCCCGGTACCGGGCGCGAAGCCCGCCAATCCGAAGCTCGGAACGTGCGCGGTGAAGTGACGCGCTAAGCGTCGGTGAGCGGGTGTGCGCGGTGATAGGCGCCGTGGCAGAACAAGAGCGTCGGCTTGCGTTCGTACGCGTAGCGTTCGACGTGCCCGAGAAAAATCTCGTGATCGCCGCCGTAGTAGCGGTCGACGATGCGGCACTCGAAGTGCGCTGCCGCTCCCTCGATCAGCGGCACGCCGAATTCGCCGAGGCGATAGGGCACGCCGTCGAATTTGTCGCGCTGCGGGCGCGCGAAACGCGCGGAGATCTCGCGGTGCTCGCTGCCCAGGACGTTGACGCCGAAGTGCGTCGCGGCGCGGAACGCCGGCAGGCTCGGCGCGGCCCGCGAGAGGCTCCACAGCACGAGCGGCGGTTCGAGCGAGACCGAGCTGAACGAGTTGCCGGTGAGCCCGACGAGCCTGCCGTCGGCGTCGCAGGCGGTGATGATCGCGACTCCGGTCGCGAACGTTCCCAGCGCGTTGCGCAGATCGCGCGCGTCGAACGACGCGCCGGCGTGCTCGTCTCTCGTCGAACTCCCCCCTTCGCAGCGCAAAGGGTTATTTATCTACCGATAAAAAAGCACGCCCGCGGAGCCGTGTCAAGCGGTCCAGGCGCGACGAGGAGCCACCATGCCGGTCTGCATCGATTGCCACGCGCACTTTCTCCCCGACGCGTTCGTCGAGATGCTGCGCGGCCGCGGTCTGGTCGATGCCCGCAAGGACGACGGGGTATTGGACCTCGACCGCTCGGTCTGCGGCTATGCCGCCGAACGCTCGCGCCTTCCGTATTTCTCGCTGCTGTACGACTTCGACGAGCGGGCCGCCCTGGCGCGCGCCCAGGGGATCGATCGCCAGATCGTCTGTTTGCCGCCGTTCTATTTCGCCTACGGCGCCGGCCCGGAGCTGGGCGCCGCGATCTGCCGGGCCGGCAACGACGCCCTCGCCGCGACGGTCGCGCGGGCGCCGGGCGCCTTCGCGGCGTTCGCGACCGTCCCGCTGCAAGCGCCGGCGGCGGCCGTCGCCGAACTGCGTCGGTCCGTCGAGGAGCTCGGCTGCTGGGGCGTCGAGATCGGGTCCAGCGTCGCCGGCGCCCCGCTCGACGCACCCGCGCTCGATCCGTTCTGGGCGGCGTGCTGCGAGCTCGACGTCCCCGTCTTCATGCACCCGCACCACGAACTCGGCGGCGAGCGCGCGGCCGCGTACTACCTCGGCAACTTGTTCGGAAACCCGTCGGAGACCGGGCTGATCGCGGCACGGCTGATCTTCGCAGGCGTCTTCGAGCGCTTTCCTCAGCTCACCATGATTCTCGCGCACGGCGGCGGGACGCTGCCGTACATCGCGGGCCGGCTCGATCACGGATACCGCGTGCGCCCCGAAACGAAGACGATTCCGAAACCACCGAGCGCGTATCTGGCGCAGCTGTACGTCGACACCATCACCCACGATGACGCGTTGCTGGCGTACTTGGTGTCGCGCCTGGGCGCCGGGCGCGTCGTCGTCGGGACGGACCGTCCGTTCGACATGGGAATCGACGACCCGCGCGGCACCGTCGCGCGGCTGCCGGGCTTGGACGACGCCGCGCGTGCCGCGATCCTGGGCGAAAACGCGCGCTCGTTCCTGGGCCGGGGATTCAGCTCCGCCGGCGCGGCTTCTTTGCCATCCTCGTCATGACCGCCGGGACGCCGTCGAGAAACGCCGTGGTGAGGCCTTCGATCAGCGCCTCGACGTTCTCGGGGATCTCCAAACCGTAGATCCACTTGCGGATCCCGAGGTAGAAGATGCTCGCGTGAAGCCCCCACACGAGCTCGAACTCCATCTCGCTGATCGGGAGCTGGGCCGGCGTCGGCAGACCGTGCTCGAGGCGCAGCTCGCGAATCACCCGGGTGTAGATGCGATCGCGGACGAGTGTCAGATACCGGTTGTTGAGGTTCATCCCGCGCAGCCCGGAGAACATGAAGATCCGGATCCACTCGTAGCTGAGCACCGCCTTCGCATAGTCCCGATAGAACGCGATGATCCGCTCGCGCGCCGGCCGCGCGTGGTCGTCGAGCAGCTCTTCCCAGCGCGGGTCCCAGCGGTTGAGGTAGACCTCCTGGTAGACGCGGTCGATCAGCGCTTCTTTGTTAGGGAAGTAGCGGTAGAGCAGCGGCTGCGTGATGCCCAGGCGCCGTGCGAGCTCGCGCGTCTGGCCGCCGAAGCCGACCTCGCAGAAGTACGCGACGGCGCCGCGGGCGATGAGCCGCTCGCGTTCGTCGGCCGAGAGGCGCCGGCGCGGCGCCTTGGGTTTGGGCTTCGGCGTCGCCACGCGTAGTGATATGGCGATAAGTACGGAGCGTCCTTTTGCTCGCCGGCGGCAACCCCGACCGGCAAGGAAAAAAGTTCCACCGCGTGAACACGTCGGGACCCTCGGACGGACGACTCGCGGAGTCTTGCTTATCGCTTGATAGTTAGCGCCCGGTGCGAGATGGGAGAGCGTGGATGCGGCTAGGCTACTTCACGATGCCCCTGCACCCGCCGTCGCGGGACTACACCGAGGTGCTCAAGGAAGATCGCGAGGCGATCGTCCTGGCCGACGCCCTCGGGTACGTCGAGGCGTTCGTCGGTGAGCACGTGACCGACATCGCCGAGCCGGTCACGTCGTGCTTGACGTTCATCGCGTCGCTGATCGATCGCACGCAGCACATCACGCTGGGCACCGGCACGGTGAACCTTCCCAACAACCATCCCGCCCAAGTCGCCGCGCAGGTCGCGATGATCGACCACTTGCTGGAAGGCCGGTTCCTGTTCGGCATCAGTCCGGGCGGCTTGCTCTCCGATGCGGAGGCGTTCGGCAACCTCGACCGTGACCGCACGGCGATGTTCGTCGAGGCGATCGATCAGGTGCTGGCGATCTGGGCCGGTGATGCGCCGTACGATCTGCAGGGCCGGTATTGGAGCGTCACGACGCGCCGCACGATGAACGCCGCGACCGGGCAAGGCAGCATCGTCAAACCGTTCCAGCGCCCGCATCCGCCGATCGTCGTCACTGCTGTGGCGCCCTTCTCGAAGGGCGTCGTCGCCGCGGCCGAGCGCGGCTGGACGCCGATTTCGGCGAACTTTCTGCAGCCGGTGTGGGTCGCCTCGCACTGGCCGAAGTATCAGGAAGGCTGCGCGAACGGCGGCCGCAGCGCCGATTCCGCCGACTGGCGCGTGGCGAAGAGCGTGTTCGTCGCCGACGACGACGAGACGGCGCAGCGTTACGCGAAGGGTCACGACGGACCGTACGCCTACTACTTCCGCTCGCTGATGACCAAGCTGATCGGCAACGGCCGTCCCGAGCTGTTCAAGCACGATCGCAGTCTGCCGGACGCCGCGATCACGCTCGACTACGTGCTCGATTCGCTCGTCATCTGCGGCACCGTCGACTCCGTGGTCGAACAGCTGCTCGCGTTTCGCGACGCGATCGGCGACTTCGGCACGCTGCTGTACGCCGGACACGACTGGGCCGATCCCGTACTGGCGCGGCGCTCGATGGAACTGATGGCGACCGAGGTGATGCCGCGCGTGAACGCTGCGATCGCATGTGCGGTCGGATGAGCGACCGGGTCGGCCTCGTCGGCTTGGGAATCATGGGCTCCGCGTACGCCGGCCATCTCCTCGACGCCGGCCTCGCCGTCGGCGGGTTCGACGTCGATCCGGCAGCGCTGGCGGCGTTCGTCGAGCGCGGCGGCCGGGCCGCGCCGAGCCCACGCGCACTAGCCGAGCAGTCGGAGATCGTGATCAGCGCGCTCCCGAGCGTCGCGGCGCTCGAAGCGGCATTCTTCGCAGCGGACGGGCTCGCGGCCGGTGCTCGCGCCGGCCTCGTCGTCGTCGAGGCGAGCACGTTCTCGCTCGCCGCCAAGGAGTCGACGCGCGCGCGGCTGGCGGAGCGCGGTGCCGCGATGCTCGACGCACCCGTCAGCGGCACCGGCTCGCAGGCCCGCGTGCGCGACATCGCGATCTACGCGAGCGGCGAGCGGGCGGCCTACGACGCCGCGCGTCCGGTTCTCGAGCGGTTCGCGCGCTCGGTGCGCTACGTCGGCGCGTTCGGCAACGGCTCGAAGCTCAAGTACATCGCCAACCTGCTGGTGACGATCCACAATCTCTCGACCGCGGAGGCCGTCGTGCTCGCGCAGAAAGCGGGGCTCGATCCGCTCGAGATGCTCGACGTGGTCGGCGACGGCGCGGGCGCGTCGAGGATGCTGCAGGTGCGCGGCCCGATGATGGCTGCCGGCAGCTACGACGAGGCGGCCATGAAACTCGAGGTCTACCAGAAAGACCTCGACATCATTGCCGCGTTCGCCCAGGAGGTCGGCGCACCGACGCCGCTATTCTCGCTGAGCGCGATGTTCCACGGCGCGGCCTTGGCGCAGGGGCGCGGCAAACAGGACACGGCTGCCATCGCCTCGGTGCTGAGGACGATGGCGGGGCTTCCCGCCGATCCGTAGCGGCTAGGGATAAAGGGGCGCGGCGCATGCAGTTCTACGTCCAGAACGCCCTCGGCGGGCTCGCGTACGGAAGCCTGCTGTTCCTGATCGCCTCCGGGTTGACGCTGATCTTCGGGCTGATGCGGATCATCAACTTGGCGCAGACCGCGTTCTATCTGCTCGGCGCGTACGTCGGGCTCGCGCTCGTCGCGCACGGCCTGAACTTTTGGGTGGCGAGCGTCGCCGCCGGCATCGTGACGATGGCCCTGGGCCTCGCCGTGTACAGCGCGTTCCTGCATCGCTATCACGCCGACCCGCTCACCTCGCTGCTGCTGACGCTCGGCTTCGCGCTGATCCTCGACGACGTCATCCTCGCAACCTGGGGCGGCGACCCGCACTCGATCGCGGCCCCGCCGTTCCTCGCCCAGTCGCTGCAGGTCGGCGGCGTGATCTTTCCGGCGTATTGGCTGGCCGTGATCGCGATCAGCACCACGATCGCCGTGGTTCTTTTCGTTGCGATGCATCGCACGATGCTCGGGGTCATGATCCGCGCCGCGGTCGATGACGAGGAGATGGCGCGCGGGGTCGGCGTCGACGTGAACCGCTCGTTCTACATCGTCTTCGCGGCCGGCGCGCTGGTGGCGGGGATCGGCGGGCTGCTCGGGGGTCCGATCACGAGCGCCTACCCGGGACTCGACGGCGAGCTGACGCCGCTCGCGTTCGCGGTCGTCATCGTCGGCGGGATGGGCAGCCTCACCGGGGCGTTCGTCGGGAGCTTGCTGATCGGGCTCGTCAACGCGTTCGGGAAAGCGATGTTCCCGGAGCTCTCCTATTTCACGATCTTCGTCCCGGTCGCGCTGATCATGGCCTTTCGGCCGCAAGGGTTGTTCGGGAGAAAGCTGTGAGCGTGCGCCGCCGCTGGACGTTCGCGCTCGCCGCCGGCGCCGTCGTCGCGCTCCTGCTGCCGTGCCTCGGCGTCCCGACCTTCTACGTCTCGCTGCTGACGCAGACGTGGATCATCGCGATCGCGGCGATGAGCCTCGACCTGCTCATCGGTTTCACCGGCCTCGTCAACTTCTCTCAAGCCGCGCTGTTCGGCGTCGGCGCGTACGCCGTCGCGATCGCCGCGACGCGGTTTCACGTCGTAGGGTTCCTCCCCGGCCTCGGGCTGGGCATCACCGCGGCGGTCGTGACCGCCGCGCTGTTCGGCTTGGTCGCGCTGCGCGCCGAAGGCCCGGGCTTCATCATCATCACGATCGCCCTCAACCAGATCATGTGGGGGCTCGCGTACCAGTGGGTCTCCGTCAGCGGCGGCGACAACGGGATCACCGGGATCGTTCGGCCCCACATCGGCCCGCTCGACGTGTCGGGAAATACCGGCTACTACTACGTGTGCCTCGTCATGTTCGCGCTCGCGTTCGCGCTGCTGATGACGATCGTGCGCTCTCCGTTCGGTCTCGTGCTCAAGGGCGTGCGTGAAACGCCGCGCCGGATGCGTGCGCTCGGCTACAACGTGTGGCTGTACCGCTATTTCGCGCTGATGATCTCGGCCGCGTTCGCCGGGACGGCCGGCGTGCTCTTCGCGTGGTACAACCAATTCGTCGGGCCGGTCAACCTCTCGCTCGATCAGTCGACGCAGTTTCTGATCATCGTGATCCTGGGCGGGATCGGCACCATCTTCGGACAGTTCTTCGGCGCGCTCGTCGTCGTCTTTCTCAGCAACGAACTCAGCGCGGTGACGCAGCGCTGGATGCTGGTGCTCGGCCTCATCTACTTCGTCATCGTCATGTACGCGCCGGGCGGTCTCGTGGTGCTGGTTCCGCGGCTCTGGGCGCGGTTGCGCGGACGGCCCGTTGTGCTCGCTGCCGACGTGCCGCTGGAGGACCGGTGACCGGCGCGCCCGGGGATGCTCTCTGCCTGTCGCTGCGCGGCGTCACGAAGCGCTTCGGCAGCCTCAGCGTGCTCGACGACGTCTCGCTCGACGTGCGCACCGGCGAGCGCTGCGGGATCATCGGACCGAACGGAGCGGGTAAATCGACGCTGTTCAACATCATCGCCGGCGAGCTGCCGTTGACGAGCGGTACGGTGCGGTTTCTGGACCGCGACGTTACGCGGCTCGCCGCGCACGCCCGCGCGCGCAGCGGCCTCGCGAGGACGTTTCAGACCACGACGCTCTTTCCGCGTTTGACCGTCGTCGAGAACATCGTGCTCGCGCTGCAGGCACACAGCGGCGAACGTTTCGCGCTGCTCGCGCCGCGCAGCCGCTATCGCAAACGCGACGAAGAGGCGCTGGCGCTGCTCGACCAAGTGGGGCTCGCCGATCGCGGCGACGCGTCGATCGACGCGCTGGGATACGGTGAGAAGCGGCAGATCGAGATCCTGCTCGCCATGGCGCAGCGACCGAAATTGCTGCTGCTCGACGAGCCGACGGCGGGGCTCGCTCCGGGTGACGCCTCGCTCGTCACCGAGATGCTCAAGCGCGAGCGCTCCGGCTTGACGATGGTGCTGATCGAGCACGACATGGGCGTCGTCTTCGACATCGTCGAGCGGCTCACGGTGCTGCACCACGGCCGGGTCGTCGCGGACGGGCCGCTCGACGCCATTCGCGGTGACGCCGCCGTGCAGGAGATCTATTTGGGCGGCGTGCTGTGAACCTGCTCGCCGTCGAGGAAATCCACACGTACTACGAGCACAGCCACGTGCTGCAGGGCGTTTCGCTCGAAGCGCCGGCCGGGGCGGTGACGGCGATCCTCGGCCGCAACGGCGTCGGCAAGACGACGCTGATCCGGTCGGTGATCGGCTTCACGCCGCCGCGCGCCGGCAGCATTCGTTTCAACGATGCGGCGATCGAACGATTGCCCTCGCACGCGATCGCGCGCCTGGGGGTCGGCCTCGTCCCCCAAGGGCGCCGCATCTTTCCGTCGCTCACGGTGCAGGAGAACCTCACCATCGGCGGCGTCCCGGGGCGGCCCGGCCGCTGGTCGCTCGAGACCGTATACGCGATGTTCCCGCGGCTGCGCGAGCGCGCCGCAAACTACGGCGGACAGCTCAGCGGCGGCGAGCAGCAGATGGTCGCGATCGGCCGCGCGCTGATGTCGAACCCCGTGCTGCTCATGATGGACGAGCCCTCGGAAGGATTGGCGCCGCTGATCGTCCACGAATTGCAGAACACGATGCGCCGTCTCAAGGAGACGGGGCTGGCGATCGTGCTCGTCGAGCAGAACTTGCCGCTCGCGCTCTCCGTCGCCGACACCGCGTACATCATCAGCAAAGGCCGCGTCGTCTTCGCGGGCGACCCGGAGGAGATTCGTACCAACGCGCAGCTTCGCACCACCCACCTCGGCATCTAAGAGGAGGATCCATCGATGAGGATGTTCAGCAGGCCTAGACCGGGACTCGCGTTCGCCGTCGCGCTCGCGACGCTCGGCATCCTGGTACCGGCACCGGGCCGGTCCGCGGAGAGCGGGCCGATCAAGGTCGCGCTCCTCGCGCCGACGTCGGGTTCGGCCGCCGCGGCCGGCCACGACATGGTTGCCGGCTGGACGCTGTACTGGAAAGAGCACGGCGACAAAGTCGCCGGCCGCACGATCGTGACGACCGTCTACGACACCAATACGAATCCGGGGAAAGCGCTCGATCAAGCACGGCGCGCGGTCGAGCAGGACGGCGCGCAGATGATCGTCGGGCCCTATCTGGCCAACGAAGGCCTAGCCGTCGCGCCGTACGGGATCCAGCACCGCATCCCGATGTTCTTCCCGACGGTCTCGGCCGACGATCTCTCGCAGCGGCAGGCGAACGCGTTCGTGATCAAGGTTGCCGGCTGGACGTCGAGTCAGACGACGCACGTCGCCGGCGAATGGGCGTACGAGCAAGGGCATCGCAAGGTGATGACGCTCGCCAACTCCTATGCGTTCGGGTACGAGAACGCCGGCGGATTCTCGCAGACGTTCACCCGCAAAGGCGGACGCATCGTCGGCCAGATCTGGGCGCCGCTCGGCACGGCCGATTACACGCCGTACATCTCGCAGGTGCAGGCGGCGAATCCCGACGCGTTGTTCGTCGAGATGGTCGGCGCCGATGCCGTGCACTTCCTCCAGCAATGGAGCCAGCTCGGGCTCAAGAACAAGATTCCGCTGATCGCCAACGAGACGACGACCGATCAGTCCAACATTCGTTCGCTCGATCCGGCGCTGGTCGAGGGAATCACCAGCTTCGGTCACTTCGCCGAAGGCCGCGACGCGCCGGCGACGCGGGCATTCGTCCAGAAATACAGCAAAGCCGAAGGCGTGCTGCCGTCGTATATGGCGACGTCGTTCTACACCGCGGCGCAATGGATCGGGCGCGGGATCGAAGCGGTCCATGGAAACACCGCTGAAGCAGGAACGTTCCTGCGCGCCGTGCGCGAGATCAAGCTCGCCGACTCGCCGTTCGGCCCGATGGTGCTCGACCAGTACGGAGCGCCGATCGACAACGTGTACATCCGCAAGGTCGTCGCGACGACCGGCGACGCAGCGAAGTACGCGAAGACGTGGAACGTCGTGACGAAAACGTACCCCAACGTCTCGCAGTTCTGGACGTGGAAAGCCGCCGACTACCTCAAACAGCCACCGTATTCACCCACCTTCCAGGGGTATTCGAAATGATGCAGCTCAAACGACTCGCCTGGCTGGCAGCGGCGTCCTTCGTTCTCGCGAGCGTCGGCACGGCGACGCACGGCGCCGGCGCGCAAGGCAAGGTCTTCAAGATCGGCTTCCTGTACCCGGTCACCGGCATCTTCGCGGCGCCGGGGAAATACATGCAAGAAGGGCTCGAGCTCTATCTGAAGGAGCACGACGGGACGCTCGGCGGAATGAAAGCGGAGGTCGTCGTCGCCGACGATCAGGGCAATCCGTCGGTCGGACTCACGCAACTGCGCAAGCTGGTCGAGCAGGACCATGTCGACGTCGTGTTCGGGCCGCTCTCCGCCGCGGTTGGGTCGGCGATCGTGCCGTACCTCGAAGAGCACAAGGTGGCGGCGGTCTATCCGATCGTCTCATCGGACGATCTCACGCAGCGCACGCCCAGCGCATACATCGCGCGCACCGAGTGGACGAGCAGCCAGCCGACGCACGTGCTGGGCGACTATGCGTACAAGACGCTCAAGTACCGCAAGGTGGCGACGATCGCCTACGATTTCAACTTCGGCTGGGAGAGCTTGGGCGGCTTCATCGACACGTTCCAGCGCGACGGCGGCAAGGTCGTCAAGGAGGTCTGGACGCCGCTGGTGACCTCCGACTACTCTCCGTATCTCTCGGCGCTTCCGCACGACGTCGACGCGGTGACGTGCAGCTTCTCCGGCGCGGCGGCGGTGAACTTCATCAAGCAGTACCGCGCGTTCGGGTTGAAGATGCCGCTGATTTGCCAAGGGAACACGACCGACGAGAGCACGCTGCAGGCGAGCCCCGACGCGGTCGGGATGATCACCGCACTGCAGTACAGCGCCGCGATCAAGTCGCCGGCCAATGAGAAGTTCGTCGCCGCGTACACCAAAGCGTACGGCCACGAGCCGTCGTATTACGCCGAAGGCACGTACGTCGGCGCGGAATATCTCGACCGGGGCATCGCGGCGGTAAAAGGCAACACGAGCGATGCCGCGGCGTTCGTGAAGGCGATCCGCGCCGTGCGGATCACCGACGCGCCGCGCGGACCGCTCCGTTTAGACGATCGCGGCAACCCGGTCGAAAACATCTACATCCGCCGGGTCGAGCTGCAGAACGGGAAGCTCGCCAACGACGTGATCGCGACGTATCCCAACGTCTCGCAGTTCTGGACCTATCCGCCGGCAGACTATCTCAAGCAGCCCGCCTACGACCGAACACACCCTGTCTGTAACGCCTGCGGCAGCTGACCCCAGCCTGACGGGGCAAGGTAAGCGGGCCCGGTTCCCGAGGCGGGCGCCGGGCTCGGGAAAATCCCGGGAACGGGTCGAACGAAGCGGGTCGACGTCGAAGGGATTGATTGCGTGGCGAAGATGATCGAGCGCGCGTCCGGGCTTGGGCCCGACGCGACCCCCGAATATCGTGAACTGATCGAACGCTGGGAGGCCAAAGCCGAGCGCACGCCGTCGCGCGCCGACAAGGGTTCGGGCGCGGTCGACCGCACGATCTCGGACGTTCCCCTCAAGACCCTCTACGGACCGCAAGACGTCGCCCACATCGACCTCACGCACGACCTCGGCGTGCCGGGCGAGTTCCCGTACACCCGCGGCATCCATCCGACGATGTACCGCTCGCGCCTATGGACGATGCGGCAGTTCGCCGGTTTCGGCAACGCCAAGCAGACCAACGAGCGCTATCACTTCCTGCTCTCGCAGGGACAAGCGGGGCTTTCGGTCGCGTTCGACATGCCGACCCTGATGGGCTACGACTCCGACAGCCCGATGGCGCTCGGCGAGGTCGGCAAGTGCGGCTGCGCGATCGACTCGATCCGCGACATGGAGACGCTCTTCGACGGCATCGACCTGGGCGAGATCACCACGTCGATGACGATCAACGGGCCGGCCGCAATCGCGCTGGCGCAGTACATCGTCACCGCCGAGAACAAGGGCATCCCGCGTGCGAAGCTCGGCGGCACCCTGCAGGCCGACATCCTTAAAGAGTACATCGCGCAGAAGGAATGGATCTTTCCGCCTCGTCCGCACATGCGCATCATCATCGACATGATGGAGTTCTGCACGCGCGAGATGCCGAAGTGGAACACGATCTCCGTCTCCGGCTATCACATTCGCGAGGCCGGATCCACCGCCGCGCAGGAGCTCGCGTTTACGCTGGCAGACGGCTTCGCGTACGTGGAAGGCGCGTTGGCGCGCGGGATGAACGTCGACGATTTCGCGCCGCGGCTGTCGTTCTTCTTCAACAGCCACAGCGACTTCTTCGAGGAGATCGCGAAGTTCCGCGCGGCGCGGCGCATCTATGCGCGCCGCATGCGCGACCGGTACGGCGCGAAGGACCCGCGCTCGTGGCAGCTGCGGTTCCATACGCAGACCGCCGGCTGCAGCGCGACCGCGCAGCAGCCGGAGAACAACATCGTGCGGGTCGCCTTCGAGGCGATGGCGGCGGTGCTCGGCGGGACGCAGTCGCTCCACACCAACTCGATGGACGAAGTGCTCGCGCTGCCGACCGAGAAATCGGTCGAGATCGCGCTGCGCACGCAGCAGGTGCTCGCCTACGAGACCGGCGTCACCAGCGTCGTCGACCCGCTCGGCGGCTCGTACTTCGTTGAGGCGCTGACCGACGAGATCGAGCGGCAGGCGCTCGAATATTTCGATCGGATCGCCGAATTCGGCGGCATGGTGCAGGCGGTCGAGGCCGGCTTCCCGCAGCGCGAGATCGCCGACGCGTCGTATCGCTACCAGCGGTCGATCGAGTCCGGCGACCGGGTGATCGTCGGCGTCAACGCGTTCGAGAAGCCGGACGAGGTCCAGTCGCCCCACCTGCTCAAGATCGGCGCCGAGATCGAACGCGGTCAGGCCCGTTCGGTCCAGGACGTGCGCAGCAGCCGCGGCGCCGCGGCGGTCGAAGCGTCGCTGGCCGCGCTGAAGCGCGCCTGCCGGAGCGACGCGAACGTGATGCCGGCGCTGATCGACTGTGTGCACGCCGTCGCGACCGAAGGCGAGATCGTCGACGCGATGGTCGAGGTCTTCGGCCGCTACACGGAGCAGACCCAGTTCTGATGGCCACCACCACCACCAAGCCGCAGGCTCCCTCACGACCCCTCCGCGTGATCGTCGCGAAGGCCGGACTCGACGGGCACGACCGCGGCGCCAAGGTGATCGCCCGCGCGCTGCGGGACGCCGGGATGGAAGTCATCTACACCGGCCTGTTCCAGACGCCCGAACAAATCGTGCAGACCGCGATTCAGGAAGATGCCGACGGGATCGGCCTCTCGATCCTCTCCGGCGCGCACATGACGCTGTTCCCGCTGGTCGTCGAACAACTGACGCTGCAAGGCGTCGGCGACATCGTCTTCTTCGGCGGCGGGACGATCCCGAACGACGACGCGGCCGAACTCAAACGGCTCGGCGTGCGCGAGATCTTCAACCCGGGTGCGCCGCTCTCCAACATCATCAGCTTCGTCGAACGCGAGTGCGGTAAACGCCGGGAGCTCGAAGGCTAGCGTGACCTCGGACTCTCCCGCGCGCCGCGTTCGTACGCGTGTTGCGCCTTCACCGACGGGCGATCCGCACGTCGGAACGGCCTATGTCGCCCTGGTGAACTACTGCTTCGCGCGCAAACACGGCGGCGATTTCATGCTGCGCATCGAGGACACCGATCAGGCGCGTTCGACGCCGGAGTCGGAACGGTCGATCCTCGCCGCCCTCCGCTGGACCGGCCTTTCGTGGGACGAGGGCCCCGACGTGGGCGGACCGCACGGACCGTACCGCCAGAGCGAACGCTCCGCGATCTACGCGCGCTATTCGGACGAATTGCTCGAGAACGGACACGCGTTCCGCTGCTTCTGCACACCGGAACGGCTCGACGCGATGCGCGCCGCACAGCGCGCCGCCAAAGTCCCACAGAAGTACGACGGGCACTGTCTCACCGTGCCGCCGGAAGAATCGGCGCGGCGCGCCGCGTCGGGCGAATCGTTCGTCGTGCGGATGAAGGTGCCGAGCGACGGGACGATCGTCGTGAACGACGTCTCGCGCGGCGCGATCGAGTTCAGCTTCGCCGACGTCGACATGCAGGTGCTGATGAAGTCGGACGGACTGCCGACGTATCACCTCGCCAACGTCGTCGACGATCACCTCATGGAGATCACGCACGTGATCCGCGGTGAGGAGTGGGTCTCCTCGGCGCCAAAGCACCTGCTGCTCTACCAGTATTTCGGCTGGGAGCCGCCGGCGCTGATGCACTTGCCGCTGCTGCGCAATCCCGACAAGTCGAAGCTCTCGAAGCGCAAGAACCCGACCGGCATCCTCTTCTACGAGCGGATGGGTTACCTGCCGGAAGCGCTGCTGAACTTCCTGGGGTTGCTGCTCGCGCCGGCGCAGGAGGGTCATGAGATCTTCAGCGTCGCGGAACTGACGCAGCGGCTCGACCTGGCGAAGATCTCGCACGGCGGTCCGGTGTTCGACGTCGCCAAGCTCGATTGGCTCAACGGCCAGTATCTGCGCACGATCCCCGCCGAGGATCTCATCGCGCGCACGCAGCGCTGGGGTTTCGATCGCGATCGCATCCGGCGCATCGCCGAGCTCGCGCAGTCGCGGGTGGAACGGCTGAGCGATCTGATTCCGACCGTGGCCTACCTGTTCGCCGGACGGCTGCCGGTGACGAAGGCGTCGTTCGCGGCAACGAAACTCGATGACGAGGCGATCCGCAAGGCGCTGGCGCTTGCGATGTGGGGACTCGACGCGGAGCGTGCGTTCGACGTCGCGACGATCGAGCGCGTGCTCAAAGGCGTCGGCGAGGCGCTCGGCCTGAAGTTCCGCGACCTCTCGCGCGTGTACTACGTCGCGATGGCGGGCAGCACGACGGCGCTGCCGCTTTTCGATTCGATGGAACTGCTCGGCCGCGACCTCTGTCGCGAACGGTTTCGCCTCGCGCTCGACGCGCTGGGCGGCGTAAGCGCCAAGGAGCAGAAGGAGTGGTCACCGTGAGCGTGCGTGCGATCGTGTTGGCGGCCGGCAAGGGAACGCGCATGAAGTCGGCGCGCCCCAAGGTCCTCCACCAGCTGTGCGGACGCCCGATGCTGTGGTGGGTGTTGAGCGCGCTGCGCCGCACCGGCGTCGACGAACCGATCGTCGTCACCAACCCCGAGCTCGATCCGCTGCTCGGCGAACTCGACGCGCCGACCGTCGTGCAGGAAGAGCAGCTCGGAACCGGTCACGCGGTGCGGATCGCGCTCGACGCGCTCGAACCGCGCGACGGACTGCTGATCGTCGCGTACGGCGACATGCCGCTGGTCGACGCGTCGATCTTCGAGGACGTTCAAGCTGCCGTCGATCCCGACGCCGGCACGGCGCTCGCGCTCGTGACGGCGCGCATGCCGCTGCCGTCGAACTTCGGCCGCATCGTGCGCTCGGGGAGCCCTTCGACGGGTTCAGGGCAGGCTGTGGAGCGTATCGTCGAGGCGAAGGACTGCGACCTCGAGCAGCTCGCGATCGACGAGATGAACGCGGGGATCTACGCCTTCGACGAGCGCGCGCTGCGTGAGGCGATCGCGCAGGTCGGGAACGACAACGCGCAAGGCGAGTACTATCTGACCGACACGGTCGAGCTGCTGCGGCGCGCCGGTCGACGCATCGTTCCCGTGCCGGTCGCCGACTATCGCAGTGTCCTGGGAGTGAACGATCGCGTCGAGCTGGCGAACGCTGCCGCACTCATCAACCGGCGGCTGTGCGAGGAGCACATGCGCGCCGGCGTCACCATCGTCGATCCCGCGACGACGTACCTCGATGCGGAGGTGCGCATCGGCGTCGACACCGTCGTGTTCCCCGGCACACGCATCGGCGGCGTGACGAGAATCGGGGTGTCGTGCGAGATCGGCCCGCATACTCGGCTGTCCAATGCGATCATCGCGGACCATGTGTGCGTCACCGAAAGCGTGATCTTGGACTCGACGATCGGTACGCGCACCAGGATCGGACCGTATGCCCACTTGCGCGGGGGCGCGTACCTCGGTGCCGACGTGAAAATCGGCAATTTCGTCGAGATCAAAAAATCGGATCTCGGCGACGACGTCAAGGCGAACCACCTCGCCTACATCGGCGACGCGACGGTCGGCGCGCGGACGAACTACGGCGCCGGCGCGATCACCTGCAACTACGACGGGACGCAGAAGAACCGTACCACGATCGGCGCCGATGCCTTCATCGGAACCAACAACTCGCTGGTCGCCCCGATCACCATCGGCGAAGGCGCAATGACGGGCGCCGGTGCGGTCGTCATCCGCGACGTCCCCGCCGGCGACAAGCAGGTCGGCAACCCCGCGCGCTCGATCGCGAAGCCGTCTCGAAAAGGCTGACGGGCGCGTCCGACTCCGACAAGATCGGGATGGACGTGCGTAACGCGTCGGGGACCGCGGTCTAGTCGAAACCGTGAGCGCGCGACGCGCGGGAGGAGCCGCGGCGCGTCGACCCGGAGAGTAGAGCGATGGCGTACGACCACCCGCGCGACTTCCAGGGCTACGGCGCTCACCCGCCGGATCCGAAGTGGCCGGGCGGCGCGCGGATCGCGGTCCAGATCGTAATGAACTACGAAGAGGGCTCGGAGTACGCGATCGGCGAGGGTGACGGCATCTCCGAGACCTACCTCACCGAAGTTCCGGGCGCGACGCTCGGCCCCGGCAAACGGGATCTGATCGTGGAGTCGATCTACGAATACGGCAGCCGGGCGGGATTCTGGCGGCTGATGCGCATGTTCGGCGAGCGCAACATCCCGATCACGGTGTTCGGTGCCGCCTTGGCGCTCGAACGCAATCCAGCCGCTGCGGCCGCGATCGGTGCCGCCGGCTACGAAGTCTGCTCGCACGGCTGGCGTTGGATCGGGTTCCAAGACATGGACGAGGACGAGGAGCGCGCGAAGATGCGGCGCGCCGTCGCGTCCATCGAGCAGACCGTCGGAACGCGTCCGCTGGGCTGGTACTGCCGGTACGCGCCGTCGCTGAACACGCGCCGGCTGGTGGTGGAAGAAGGCGGCTTTCTGTACGACTCCGATGCCTACAACGACGACCTGCCGTACTGGACCCGCGTCGGCGATCGCGCACACTTGGTCATCCCGTACACGCTCGACAACAACGACATGAAATTTTCGGTCGCGCCGGGCTTTACGTCGGGTGAGGGGTTTTTTCATTACTTGAAGGACGCGTTCGACGTCTTGTACCGCGAAGGAAAAACGGCGCCCAAGATGATGTCCGTCGGGTTGCACACGCGTCTCGCCGGCCGCCCGGGTCGGGCGGCGGCACTCGAACGATTCCTCGACTATCTGCTGGCGTACGAGGACGTGTGGATCTGCCGCCGGGTCGACATCGCGCGCCACTGGATCGCCACGCACCCCGCCGGCGCATGAGCATCGCCGCCGCCTACGCATTGCCCAAGGCCGAGCTGCACGTGCACGTCGAGGGCACGTTCGAGCCGGAGCTGATCTTCGCGCTGGCCGAGCGCAACCGCGTCGCGTTGCCGTACGCCTCGGTCGAAGCGCTGCGGGAAGCGTATGAATTCACCGGCCTGCAGTCGTTCCTCGATCTCTACTACGCGGCGATGAACGTGCTGCGAACGGAGGTGGATTTCGCCGAACTCGCCGACGCCTATTTCGCGCGGGCGCGCCTGCAAGGCGTCGTGCACGCCGAACTCTTCTTCGACCCGCAAGCGCACGTCGCGCGCGGTGTCCCGTTCGCGACGGTGATCGACGGGTTGTGGTCGACGGTGCGCGAGAGCGAGCGCCGCCACGGCATCTCCTCGAAGCTGATCATGTGCTTCTTGCGCGATCGGAGCGCCGAATCGGCGATGGCGACGCTGGAGCAGGCGCTCCCGTACGGCGACCGCATCGTCGCCGTCGGCCTCGACTCGGCCGAGATCGGTCATCCGCCCGCAACGTTCGAGCGCGTGTTCGCCCGCGCGCGTGCCGAGGGATGGAAGACGGTTGCGCATGCCGGCGAAGAAGGCCCGCCGTCGTATGTGTGGGAGGCGCTCGACCTGCTGCGCGTGTCGCGCGTCGATCACGGCGTGCGGAGCCTCGAGGATCCTGCGCTGGTGGCGCGGCTGCGCGACGAGCGAATGCCGCTGACGGTGTGTCCGCTCTCCAACGTCAAGCTGCGCGTGTACGATTCGCTGCGCGACCACCCGCTGGGCCGAATGCTCGACGAAGGGTTGGTCGCCACGGTCAATTCCGACGATCCTGCCTATTTCGGCGGCTACGCCGGCGACAATCTCGCCGCCGTGGCCGATGCGCTGCACCTTTCGCCGAGTGCGCTGGAGACGCTCGCGCGCAACAGCTTCGAAGCCTCGTTCATCGAGGCGCCGGCAAGAGCGGCGTATCTGGCGCAGCTCGACGCCGCCGTCGCGGCACGCGTATGAGGCTGCACGAGCGGCTGGCGGAACTCGCGACCCTCGGTGCGACGCCTGAGGGGATCGATCGTCCGCTGTTCAGCGCCGCCGAACGCGCCGCGCGCGAGCGTTTCGTGAGCTGGGCGCGCGAAGCCGGGCTGCACGTCGAGCAGGATCGCGCCGGCAACGTGTTCGCACGGCTCGACGGCGAACGCGACGGACCGCCGGTGCAGTGCGGATCGCATCTCGACACCGTCAAGAACGGCGGCGCGTACGACGGCGCCTACGGTGTCGTCGGCGGGTTGGAAGCGATCAGCCGCATCGCGGCGTCGGGGACACGTCCTCGTCAGCCGCTCGAAGTCGTGGCGTGGGCCGGCGAAGAGGGGAGCCGCTTCCCGCTGGGATGCTTGGGCAGTTCCGTGTATGCCGGGCTGACGCGGATCGATGAGGCGCTGGCGCTCGTCGCCGACGACGGAGAGACGTTCGCTTCCGCGATCGCCGGGCCCAACGGCTTGCTGGCCGGCGTTCCGGTGCGCGCGGGGTTTCCGCCGCCGGCCGCCTACGTCGAGCTGCACATCGAACAAGGCCCCGTGATGGAACGGTTGGGCGTGCGCCTCGGCGTCGTCACCGCGATCGCGGGGCAGCGCCGGCTGCGCATCGTCGTCGACGGTGAGGCCGGGCACGCCGGTACCGTGCCGATGGAGCAGCGCATCGACGCGCTGTGTGCGGCGAGCGAACTCGTCCTCGCGGTGGAAGCCGCGGGTCGCGCCGCCGGCAACGCGGTCGCGACCGTCGGCCGGCTCGAGGTCGATCCGAATCAGACCAACATCGTGCCGGGCCGGGTCACGTTTCGCGTCGATGCGCGCTCGGTCGACGATGCGCGCATCGAACAGATCGAAGCGGCGTTGCGCGAGCGTGCGCTCGCGCTCGAACGCGAGCGAGGCGTTCGCATCAAGATCGAGATCCTCGAACAGCGCGCCGCCGTCCCGATGGACCTCCGCATCCGGGAGGGCGTCCGCACGGTCTGCGACCAGCTCGTCCCGCGCGCGATCGACATCCCGAGCGGCGCCGGACACGACGCGATGTGCGTGGCGCACGTCGCCCCGACGGGGATGATCTTCGTCCCGAGCATCGGCGGCCGCAGCCACGTCGGCAGCGAACGGACTGCTCCGGCCGATCTCGAACTCGGCGTCGAGGCGCTGCGCCTGATGCTCGAAGGGACGGCGAATGCCGCCCGTGACGTTTTCTAAGACACGAGGGTTCGACATGCTGTTCTTCATCTGCGGCTCGGCACTGCGCGGTCAACCCGATCACGGCAACCTGACCGGCGCGCGTTTCGTGCGCGAAGCGAAGACGATGCCGATCTACCGCCTGCACTCGGTGGAAGATCACCATCCCGGCATCTACGAGGTCGCCGAAGGCGGCGTGGCGATCGCCGGCGAGGTCTACGAGATGACCGACGAGGAGCACGCGCACCTCATCGCCACGGAACCACCGAACCTCTACGAAGCACCGGTCCAACTCGACGACGGCACCAGCGTCAGCGCGATGATCTATCCGCGCGATCTGATCGAGCAGCGCGGCTACCAAGACATCTCCCACCACGGCGGCTGGGCCGCCTTCAAAGCCGCCGTGAAGTAACCCATCTTCCCTCACCCTGAGCATGTCGAAGCGCGCGGCATGGTAGACTGTGAGACGGACTACCAACGGGTGACAATGGCTGGTCTCATGATCTTCGTGCGCGCCTCGCCGCTTCGGCTCTCCATCGCGATCGTCGTCGTCATCTCCGTGCTCACCGCGCTCGTCGCCTGGGGCGAGGCGGCGGTTGCCAGTCGCGGGTTCGGCGCTGAACGAGACGTCCGCGACGCGATGATCGCCAACCAGCGGCTGTTGCGCCTGCAACTCGAGGAGGAGAGCGGACTGCGCGGCTTCGAGAGCACCGGCGAGCGGCTCTTCCTGGAACCGTACACGGCGGCGCGTACGACGTTCCCGCAAACTCTCGACGCACTTCGTCGGAACGTCGCGGCGAGCGGCGTCGCGACCTCGCTGCCGGAGGATCTGCAAAGACGCAACGCCGCATGGCTTGCCGACGTCGCCCAGCCGCTCCTTGGCGGGCGCGGCGACCGGCGTGTGCTGGAGCGGCGTGGTAAAAGAGAGACCGACGCCTTTCGCCGCAGCTCGCTGAAGCTTTTCGGAGTCCTCAACCGGCGCGCCGATGAAATCGACGCGGATGCTCGACGCAACATCGCGTTGATCATCGTGGTCGCCGGCATCGTCTGTGCCGTCACAAGCGGTGCTGCCGCCGCTTTGTTTTTGCGCGACACCCTGCGCAGGCGCGCGAACGAAGCACGTCTCGCGGAGCGCGCCGAGCGCGATCCACTGACGGGTCTCCTCAACCGCGCTGCGTTCGCCGCGGCACTCGACGATCGCATAGACGCCGCGCGAGCGGACGGTTCCGTCTTCGCCCTCGCCTTCGTCGATCTGGACGGGTTCAAACCGATCAACGACCACTACGGACATCAGGTCGGCGACGCCGTCCTCAAGCGCGTCGCTGACCGACTCGCGGCGAATGCGCGCGAGCGCGATGTCGTCGCTCGCCTCGGCGGCGACGAGTTCGTCGTCCTGCTCGTGGGGGGTGGTGACGGGAGCGTCGCCGTCGCGCGCATCGCAACCGCGTTGGCCGCTCCACATGGATTGGGCGACGTGACGCTCTCGGTCGACGCGAGCATCGGCCGCGCAGTCTACCCGGTGGACGGCGCCGACGCGGGAAGTCTTCTGCACGCGGCCGACCTTGCGATGTACCGCAACAAGCGGAAACGCTCTGGGCCGGAGCTGCTGAGCCTGCAGCCGGACGCACGCTAACTGCCGCGCGAAGTCCGGTATTGTCGCTTGCCTTCCGGCTAAGCAGCCACACTGCAGCGACGGTGTAATCGTGCGACGCCGCACCCTTGTGCGCAAACCAGTGCGGTGGTAGCATCACCGCAGTGAAAGTGATTTTCACTGTACCGCTCCTGGGTACCGCCGGCCCAACGCCCGAGATGGTACCAAAAGAGGCAAGGCATGAGCGACGACAAGCCGTCCCTGACGACGCGTCAGGGTCATCCGATTCGCGATAATCAGAGCACGCGTACCGTCGGCGAACGCGGGCCCGCCACGCTCGAAAATTATCAGTTCCTCGAGAAGATGGCGCACTTCGACCGCGAGCGCATCCCGGAACGCGTGGTGCACGCGCGCGGGACCGTCGCGCACGGATATTTCGAGGCGTACGGCACGATCGGTGACGAGCCCGCCACAAAGTACACGCGAGCAAAGGTGCTCGCGAACAAGGGGAAGCGTACGCCTGTTCTCGTTCGCTTCTCGACCGTCATCCACAGCAAGGACTCGCCGGAGACGCTGCGCGATCCGCGCGGCTTCGCGACGAAGTTCTACACCGATGACGGCAATTGGGACCTGGTCGGAAACAACCTGCCGATCTTCTTCATCCGCGATGCGATCAAGTTTCCGGATTTCATCCACTCGTTCAAACCCGATCCGGTCACGAACCTCCAAACGCCGAACCGGCAGTTCGACTTCATCAGTCAAACACCGGAGTCGCTCCACATGATGACGTGGCTGTTCTCGCCGCGCGGCATTCCGGCCGACTATCGTCATCAAGAAGGCGCAGGCGTCAACACCTACAAGCTCGTGAACGAGCAAGGCGAGGCCGTGCTCGTCAAGTTCCACTGGGTGCCGAAGCAGGGCATCAAGTCGCTGACCCAGCCCGAGGCGGAGGCGATCCAGGCGAAGGCGTTCAGTCACGCCACCAAGGATCTCTACGACGCGATCGAACGCGGCGACTATCCCGAGTGGGAGATGCGCATCCAGATCATGTCGGACGGGCCGCACGACGAGCTCGATTTCGACCCGCTCGACGACACGAAGATCTGGCCCGAAGACCAGTTCCCCAAGCGCCCGGCGGGCCGCATGGTGCTCGACAAGAACCCAGAGAACATGTTCCTCGAGAACGAGCAAGCCGCATTCGGAACCGGCGTGATCGTCGACGGGATCGACTTCTCGGATGACAAGATGCTGGTCGGCCGGACGTTCTCGTACTCCGACACGCAGCGCTACCGCGTTGGCCCCAACTACCTCCAATTGCAGGCCAACGCACCGCGCGTGAAAGTGGTGACGAACCAGCGCGACGGCATCATGTCGCATCGCATCGACGGCGGCGACAACCCACACGTCAACTTCGAGCCGAGCATCCAGCCGGATGCGGCGGTCGAGGCGCCCAAGAACGTCGTCGAGTACGGTGAGTACACCGAAGGCAAGGTCGGCCGCTACCAGATCAGGCGCACGCAGGACGACTACAAGCAGGTCGGAGAGCGCTACCGTTCGATCGACGACCGCGAGCGCGACGACCTCATCAACAACCTCGTCGACGCGCTCAAGCAGTGCGACCGAAACATCCAGCTGCGAATGGTCTGGCACTTCCTGTATGCCGACGAGAACTACGGCACGCGGGTCGCGAACGGAATCGGCGTCGACGTCGCGGAGGCGCGCAAGCTTCCGCCGCTGCCGGGCAAGCCACCGCCGGGACAACCCCGCTCGAACGGCGACGGGATGAAGGCCGACACCGTGAAGGGCGAAGGCGCTCCGAACGGTCAGAAGGCCGCGGAAGCCGCGCGCGAACCAGCCCGGTCCGTCTAGGGAGGGCCAGCCACGGACAGCCGGCGAGCGTCCGCCGCAGAGCGCGGACGCTCGCTTTCGCTGAACTACCAACTGCTGCGCGACATCGTGCAGTCGGAACGCGGTCGTCATTGGACGGCTCACGAAGTCTACGTCGAGGCGCGCAAGCACCGGCCCGCGATCGGGTTTGCGACGGTGCACCGCGGTCTCATTCGGCTGTGCGAGCTCGCGCAGGTGATGAAAATCGAAACACCCGGCCGCGAGGCGGCCTCGTACGAAGCCGCCGCGCAGCCGCACGCGCACCTGCTGTGCGACGACTGCCACGCCGTGGTCGACGTCGACTACCACACCTCGCAGCGAACCCGGACGGCGATCGCCGCACGAAACGGGCTGGAGATCTCCGCCGAGGTCGTCACGTTCCGCGGACGATGCGCCCCCTGCGCGCGAAGGGCGCGCTAACTTCCGCGATACGTCGAGTAAGCCCACGGCGACAGCAGCAACGGGACGTGATAGCGTTCCGCACCTTCGTCGATGCGGAAGCGCACCGTGATCTCGTCGAAGAACGCCGGCGTCTCGCGGGCTGCGAAATAGCCCGCGACCTCGAAGACGAGTTCGTACGTTCCGGCCGCGAGGGTCGTCGACAACGGCGCATCGGTGCGTCCGTCCTCGTTGCTGATCGCCGCTGCCATGAGCGTCCGTTCGTTTGCCGCCACCGAGAACAGCTCGATGCCGACGCCTTCCGCCGGAAGGCCGTGCGCGGTGTCGAGGACGTGCGTCGAGAGGGTTGCGGCCATCAGAGGTTCGCTCCGGCGTCGATCCAGGCGCCGAGCGTCGCGCGCTCCGCGTCGGTCATGTGGGTGAGGTTTCCGAGCGGCATCGCGTGACTCGCGACCGCCTGCACGTTCATCCGCTGCGCGTTGAGCTTGACGTTGGCGGGGGTGTCGAGCAGCACGCCGTTGGGAGGCGCGCTGAAGCCGGGTTCGGTGGGATGCGCCGCGTGACAGACCGCGCAGCGCTGCGCGACGATGCTCGCGACGCTCGCGTATCCCGGGACGGCCGTCGCCGCGAGCGGGCGTTGACGCGGTGCGATCGCGACCGCGACCGCCACGACGATCAGCGATGCCGCCGCGGCGAGCGCCCACGACAAGCGGCCTTTGTGGCTCAGCACGAAGAACCGCCGCACCAGCACGCCGGCCGCGCTGAGCGCGGCTAGGACGAGCCAGCCCCACTCGCTGCCGTACGTCATCGGATAGTGGTTGCTGATCATGATGAACAGCACCGGCAGCGTTAGGTAGGTGTTGTGCACGGAGCGGAGTTTCCCGAGCCGGCCCGGCCGCGGATCGGGTTCCTCACCGGCGCGAATCTGCTCGAGCATACGCTGCTGTCCCGGGATGATGACGAAGAAGACGTTCGCGACCATGATCGTCCCGATGATCGCGCCGACGTGGATGTACGCGGCGCGTCCGCCGAAGACGTGGAACAGTCCCCAGTCAGCCGCGAGGAAGAAGATGGCTAGCGCCGTCCACAGCGCGACCGGGCGCGTCTCGAAGATCCGGCACAGCCCGTCGTAGACGAGCCAGCCCGC
>Ga0207416_1000251_pt1 | contig 98556 bp, 82 predicted proteins | sample PaiPotPPM11metaG_FD_184107 | JGI IMG/M metagenome (GOLD analysis project Ga0207416, IMG submission 184107) | Iron sulfur acid spring bacterial and archeal communities from Banff, Canada, to study Microbial Dark Matter (Phase II) - Paint Pots PPM... ... | reverse complement strand
CATGAGGCGGTTTGACGCCGCTCCCCGTAGAGCGACGCCGAAGGGCCGACGATCCTTCATCTCCTGCACAGCAACACATCAAGAGAGTCGTTCCTACATACGACTCCTCTCTGCGCTCGTGGCGCACAAATGCCGTTAAGTTAGTGGATATGCGGTGCGGGTGATGGGCCGCGTGGGTCTGATGCCACCGCGCGCCTGCCGACCCGAACCATGATCACGAAGGATTTTCATTGAATGAGATGAAAATCCTTCGCGATCATGAACCTGAGCTGCCGGGATGCGGGACAAAGCAGACAAACGGAACGGTCGCGTCCGCGGACCGGCGTTTAACTGACGGAAATAAGTTGGATACCCACGCTAGTTCCCTCCTGAATGCCGGTTACCGACGCGAGCCAGCGAGATCGCGCCGGATTTCGCGCCTGCGCGACCCCACCGGGGACTACGGCTTAACAGTATTGTGCACATTGAGTGCTTTATTTCCACCTAGTGCAGAATTTCCACGCTAAGCCGGCCGTCCGGTTCGGATTGAACCGGTTGGGTGCTCGGCATTCCTGTGGCGCCCTAAACGGGCGCCGTCCCCCGTACGTGCGCCCATTGCTAATCCGAAAACCGGAAGGACGGTTGCGGCAGGCGGCTGGCTCGGGTTTGTGGCTGAGGTCCGCGCCTAGCTGAAGGCCGAGGGGCGCTTTCCCGTCGTGGTACAGGTCCGCGCCGAAACAAGCTCCCCCTGTTCACCACGAACCCAGCCGACTTCGAGGGACTCGAGTCGGCGGTGGCCGTCATCCCGGTCCGGCTTCCCGCGGCCTGAAATCAGTTGACGGAGTGGGCGGAGCATGAAGTCGTTCGGGATGATGGATTGAGGTTCAGAGTTCGTTTTTGAAGATCTGGCCGTCCTTCATGATCAGCCTCAGGTTCTTGTCCGGGGCCGTCAGGGTCCGGATGTCTTCGAGCGGGTTCCCATCGATGACAAGCAGGTCGGCGAGCGCGCCGGGAGCGATCACGCCGAGCGTCCCCTCACGCTGCAGCAACCGGGCCGCGGTGGTGGTGGCCGACCTGATCAGGTCGGCGGGCGGCTGGATCTCCGACCGGATGGTGAACTCGCGTAGCTGCTGGTCGTGGGTGTCGGCGAACAGGTCGGTGCCGTAGACGACGGGCAGGCCGGCGTTGTGGGCCAGCTCGAGCGCGCCGAGCGCGCCGTCGATGACGTGGCCGAGCTTGACCTCGATGTCCGCGGGAAGCAGCCCGGCGCGCGCCTTCTCCGCGAGTGCCTGGTAGGTGACGATGGTCGGCACGTAGAAGGCGCCGAACTCCTTGAACAGCGGGATGCTGCTGTCGTCCATCAGGTTGCCGTGCTCGATGCTGCGCACCCCCGCGCGCAGTCCGCGGTTGATGGCCCGGGAGGTATAGGCGTGGCCGGCGACGTAAATGTTCGCGGCCGTCGCCTCCTCGACGATCGCGGTGAGCTCCTCCACGGAGAACTGCGTCGAGTCCACCCGGTCGCTCGGCGAGTCGACCGCGCCGCTCAGGTAGACCTTGATGTGATGGGCGCCGCGGCGCACCTCTTCGCGGACGGCGCGGCGCACCTCGGCGACGCCGTCGCAGATGACGCCGATGGCAGGCGTGTAGTAATGCCGGTCGTAGACGACGCGGCTCGGCGCCCGCCAGTCGCCCGCGCCGCCGGTCTGGGTGAGCTGCTTGCCGCAATAGAACATGCGGGGGCCGTCGAAGTAGCCCTCTTCGACGGCCCGGGCGAGCCCGTGGTCGCCGGCGCCCGCGTCGCGGATCGACGTAAAGCCCCGCATGAGCATTCCCCGCAAGACCCGCCCAGCCCGTGCGGCGACGTAGCTTGGCGGCCACTCGGCCAGGGCGAACACGTCCTCGTCGACGATAGCGGGATGCGTGTGCGCGTCGATCAGGCCCGGCATGAGCGTCTTGCCGCCGACGTCCAGGGTGACCGCGCCGTCGGGGCCGGTGAGCCCTGGTCCGACGTCGGCGATACGGCCGTTCTCGACGACGACGGCCTGCCCTTCGCTCAGGGTCGCGCGGTCCGCGTCGAGTACCGCCGCGTTCCTGAGAATCGTTACAGTCATCGGTCAGTGCCCTTCGAGACTTGCTGAATCTGACGCGCTGCGCGACGCAGCGCCCGGCGCCAGCCAGCGGCGGAAGAAACGCACGTGCGCGCCGAGCAGCTGCTCGATGACCTCCGGCTGGTACGCCATGTGGGTGACACCGGGCAGGAGCAGCACCTCGTGGTCGCGCCCCGCCGCGCGCAGCGCGCTGGAGAGCAGCAGCGAGTGCCGGGGATGGACGTTGTCGTCGGCGAGCCCGTGAACGAACAGGAGCGGCCGGGTGAGTCCGGCGGCGAGCGGGAACAGCGAGCTGCGCTCGTACGCTTCCGGATGCTCGCCGGGAAGGCCGAGGTAACGCTCGGTGGCAACCGTGTCGTACCACCGCCACTCGGTCACCGGGGCCCCGGCGATCGCGGCGGCGAAAACGTCGGGCCGGCGCAGGACGGCGAGCGCGGCGAAGTAGCCGCCGAACGACCAGCCGCGTATGCCGACGTGGCCGGCGTCGAGTTCGCCGGGGTACTGCCGGACGACGTGCTCGAGGGCGGCCACCTGGTCGTCGAGGCCGGCGGTGGCGACGTCGAACCGGATCTCGCGTTCCCAGGCGGGGCCGCGGGCGTGCGAGCCGCGGCCGTCCGCCACGATCACCGCGAACCCCTGGTCGGCGAGCAGTTGCGGCTCGTAGAACAGCCGCCGGGCGCGGAGCACCCGCTGCGCCGGTCCGCCGTAGGGGTCCATGATGACCGGAAGCGGCCCGGGCGGGCGCACCTCGTCGCGCGGCAGGATCACCGCGGTTCGCAGCTGTCTCTCGCCGGCCTTGAGCAGGGTGACGCCCGGCGGGAAAGCCGGCTGCGGCAGGGACCGCAGCGTCGCGACGTCGGCGGCCGCGTCGTTTCCGGTGACGCGCACGGTCAGTCCGTCGTCCGCGAGCGTTTCCGAGGAGATGGCGAGCAGGTCGCCGAGGACGGTCGCGCTGTGCACGCCCGGTTCCTCCGTCAGTTTGGCGATCGCCTGATCCCGGGGGTCGAGGGCGTACACGTGGCGCTCGGCGGGCTCTTCCGCCGCGCAGAAGATGATCCGGCCGGCGGCCTCGCCGGCCACGCTGATCAGCTGCAGGCCCGGGGGTGTCGCCGGCTCGCCGTCGATGACGATCCGGTGGGTGTCGGCGGAGTGGGCGGAGACCAGCAGGCCGGCGCCGGCCAGCCACCGCGGCGTACCCGGGACGAGCTCCAGCCAGGCGGGGTCGGTGTCGGCGTGTACCAGCCGCGACGCGCCGGTGTCAGGGTCCACCGCCCGTACCTCGGCCCGGCCGTGATCGCGGGCGTGCAGGACGACCAGCGGATCGCCGGCTCCGTCCCAGCGGACCTCGTGCACGTACGGCAGCTCGCCGTAGGGCAGGTCGACATCCGCGCGGGTGCCGTCGAGGCCGGCGAGGAGCAGCCGGACCTCCGGGTTGGCCGTGCCAGCGAACGGATAGCGCTGGCGGTACGGCTCGGCCGCCGCGTCCGACGGGTCACCGAGCCACCAGGACGCGACGGCGTGCTCGTCGACCCGCGCGGCCAGCAGCCGCGTCCCGTCCGGGCTCCACCAGTACCCGTGGTGCCTGCCCATCTCCTCGGCCGCGCCGAACTCGGCGGCGCCGAAGCTGACCTCGGGGTCGGCATCGGCCAGTTCGAGTACCGGCCGCCCGTCCAGGAGCGTGACCCGGAGCGTGCGCCCGGCGAGGTAGGCGACCATCGTGCCGTCCGGGCTCAGGCGGGGATCGACGCAGGGGCCCGTAACCGGGACCTCGCGGACGCCGCCGGCTACGTCGCCCGCCGGCACGTCGCCCACCGGCGCGCCGACGACGAACAGCCGGCCGGACAGGGCGAACGCGGCCAGCCGACCGTCCGCGCTCGTGGAATACGCGACGATGCCGCGCGCGGTCTCGCGCATCCGCTCCCGGCGCCGCAGTTCGGCGGCGGGGACCTCTTCCTCCTCCCCGGCCAGCAAGTCGCGCGGGTTGGCGAGCAGGCGTTCATCTCCGGAGTCCAGGCTGCGTGACCACAGAGCCGTCACGGGGTCGTCAGCGGCGAGCGAACGCAGGAAGAGGAGCTGCCCGGGTGCGAGCGTAAGGTCGCGGGGCCGGCCGAGCGTGAACCTCCGGCTGTACGCGAATCGCCGCAGCCGGGCGGCCGCTTCTCCCGTGAACGCCGGGTCCCGGCCGTCGGCGGCTGACCGCTCCGTCACATCACTGCTCATGTCCCCACCTTCCCACCGGGGACCGCACGCATCGCACACCGGGGTTCGCGGGTCAGTGGTCTAACCACCCGTATCCCGAACGAATGCTGGCTCCTCGCCTCGCCACCATGTCACTCGACGCGGGGCCATGTCGTCCAGCGCCAGTTCCATAGCGATCCGCGATCGAAGCCAGCCGGATTATGTCTTGGACAGCTGTTCGCGGTCGGCGGGAAGCTGGATCCAGGCCGCTCAAGGAACAGGGCTGGGAGGAAGCAATGCCACCAGAAACCTCGGCGACGACGACACAGGGAACGCTCGACCTCGTACCACTGGGGCATGACGTTTACGCGTGCATCGGTGCCTCAGGCGGCAGCAACACAGGATTCATCGTCGGGCGGCATGGTGTGCTCGTGATCGATACCCGGCTGAACCCGGCGATGGCACGGGAACTCAGCGCCCTGGTCCAGTCCGTAACCGACAAGCCGGTCACGCACGTGGTGAACACCCATTTCCACGGCGACCACACCTTCGGGAACCAGGTCTTCGCCGGCCGCGCGGAAATCATCGCGTCGACTGTGACGCAGAACAAGCTCACGGAGGAGGGCGAAGAGCACCAGTTGTGGATCAGCAGCCACTTCAAGGTCGACTACTCCGAGGTGGAGATCACCTTGCCGGACACGGCGTTCGACGGTTCCATGACCATCAGCTTGGGCGACAGGAGCGTCGAACTGGTGGAGACCGCGTCCGGTCATACCGGAGGGGACGTCATGGTCTGGGTGCCGGACACGAAGGTACTGTTCACAGGCGACGTGCTCGTGGTCAACAACGTCCCGTGGCTCGGCGACTCCCCGGGCACCGCGCGGCTGATGAAGGACCTGGTCGATCTCACCAGCGGGTCCGCGGAGACCTTCGTCCCCGGCCACGGTTTCAACGTGACCACCGCCCGGCGCGCGGACGTATACAGCGCTCTCGGGTTCCTCGCCGACGCCCGCGGTCAGGTAACGCAACTGGCTGACGAGGGCGCAAGCTTCGACGAGGTCTTCTCCCGCCTCGATCTCTCCCCGTACAGCGACTGGCGGAATGCCGGCAACAAGAGATGGATGGAAGGGAGCATCGCCCGCCTGTACCGGGAGATCACCGGCGAAGCGGATCAGGACGTTCCTCGCCTAGCGCTGAGGTCGTAAACGGCAGTGGACGCTGCGCGCCCTCGTGACCATCCTCAGCGCGATGGTCATCTACACCTTCTTCTCCCAGCTCGGCAGCTGAGCGCTCATAGTGCTCGGCGCACGTCAGCCGACGTCCTGAGCCGACTCGTATTTGAGTGGAAGATCCACCGTGATGTGCGTCCCGGCCCCGGCAGCGCTGTGGACGCGGATCGAGCCGCCGAGGGCTTCGACGCGGTCGGCGAGGCCGGCCAGGCCGGAACCGCGCGCGGGATCGGCGCCGCCGGCTCCGTCGTCGCGGACCGACAGCAGCAGGCTGCCATCGCGCGCGGCGAGAGACATCTCGATGTGCGCGGCCCGCGCGTGCTTCATCGCGTTGGCCAGCGCCTCGGACGCGACGTAGTACGCCGCGACCTCGACGGGCTCCGGACACGGCGCATCCGCCGAGACCTCAAGCTCGACCGGCACCGCCGAACTGCGGGCCAGCGCCCGCAACGCCGGGCCCAGGCCGCGCTCGGACAAGATCGCCGGGTGGATCCCGCGCGAGACCTCCTGCAGTTCGGCCGTCGCGTCAGCCAGTCCCGCCGCAAGGCGGGCCAGGTCAGCTCGCGGGTCGCCCTGGCCGGCCGCAGCATCGGCCTCCGCGATCCGCGCCGCCAGGGCGAGAGAGACCAGCCGCTGCTGGGTCCCGTCGTGCAGATCACGCTCGATCCGGCGCCGGGTCTCATCGGCGGCAGCGACGATCCGCGCGCGGGAGGCCATCAGCTCGGCGCGGCTGTCGGCGTTCGCGATCGCCGTCGCCACCAGCTCGGTGAACGAGGCCAGCCGCGCCTCGGTGTCCGGCGGCAGTGGCTGTTCCAAGGTCGAGGAGGCGCCGATCAGGCCCCAGAGATGGCCCTCGACGATGACCGGCGCTCCGACCGCCGAGTTGTAGCCCACCTTGCGGACGACGTAGCTGGCCGGCCCCGAGGAGTTGTCGACATAGTGGTCGAGCCGGGCCGGGCGGCCGGTCTCGAACACGAGCGTGCCGAGGTTATGGCCGCCGAGCATCCACCGGCTGCCGACGGGAGGAACATAGTCGACTGCCTTGCCCCAGGCAGCAACGTAGGTGAACATACCGTCGGGGTCGTAGCGAATGAAGCCCACCACATTGACCGGAAGCAGCCGCGCGATCTCCTCAATGACCGCCCCGAACAACTCCTCCGGCGGCACCCCGTGCGCAACCAATGTCGCGACGCGCCGCAGCGCCGCCTGCTCTTCGGCCAGCCGGGCGAGAGAGGCACGGCTGTCGGCGTTCGCGATCGCCGTCGCCACCAGCTCGGTGAACGAGGCCAGCCGCGCCTCGGTATCGGCCGGCAGCAGTTGCAGCCCCGGGCGGCTGAACGCCACGACGATGCAGCCCCACACCCGGCTCTCGGCGCCGACCGGCACGCCGACCGAGGAACGCAGCCCCCAGTCCCGGGAGGCGACCTGGCCGATCACGCCGGAGACGTCGCTGTCGCTGTAGTCGACCCGGGCCGGCCGGCCGGTCTGGTACACCAGCGTGGTCACGTTCCGGCCGCCGAGGGGCAGCCGCCCGCCGACCGGGGTCGGCGCCGGGGCGCCCGTCCTGGTCCAGGTGCCGACCACCTCCAGTGTGTCCTGCGGGTCGTAGCGGACCAGGACCGCGAAGTCGACCGCCAGGAGTCGGCCGACCTCCCCGGTGACCGCCGCGAACACCTCCTGCGGCGCAGTCGCCCGGGCCACTAGCGTCGCCACCCGCCGCAGCGCCGCCTGCTCCTCGGCCAGCCGCGCCAGAGAGGCACGGCTCTCGGCGTTCGCGATCGCCGCCGCGACCAACTCGGTGAACGAGGCCAGCCGCGTCTCGGTGTCCGCCGGGAGCGGCTGCTCCAGGGTCGAGCCGACGAAGATCATCCCCCACAGACGTCCCTCGATGATGACCGGCGTCCCGACCACTGAACGGAGCGCCGACTCGCAGGTCGCAGCACCGCACGACGCCGAGACGCTATCGGCATTGCGGTCGATCCGGGCCGGACGGCCGGTCTCGCACACGAGCGTGCTGAGGTTCTGCTCTTCAAGGAGCCACCGGCTGCCCACGGGGATGTTTTTGCTTGCTGGGCCCCAGGTCGCGACGGTAGTCACCGTGCGGCCTGGCTCGTAGTGACTGCCCATGGTTACCAAATCGACGGAGAGCAGCCGCCCGACCTCCTCCGCCACGGCCGCGAACACCTCCTCTTGCGGCACCCCGCGGGCCACCAGCGTGGCCACCCGCCGCAGCGCGGCCTGCTCCTCGGCCAGCTGACCCAGCCGCGCCTGATCTGGCGGGTCACGGCCTGCCTCCCCGTCAGGGCCACCGGCGCCAAGCGCGTTCACAAGGCGACACTAACCCGGTGCCCACCGGGCAGCAATGTCAGCAGTCCCGCTGGTCCTGGCCACGCTTCGCACCGACCAGTTCGAGCTCGACCCGGCTTCCTGTGCGGCGGGGACCTGATCGGGACGAACGCGACCTACCGGAGAAGCAGGGACACGAGTGGCCGGGAGCAGCGGGGCCGGTGACGTTGCTGGCCGCCAGACACCGGGCTACTGTGACCCAATGGACGCGCTAGGCGCCGGCGCCGACAACCGGGGGGTTGGCCCTGATCCGTCCAAGCAGGCGCGGCTAGGTCAGCTGGCCGAGGAGCAGGCCGCGCTGCGGCGGGTGGCCACGCTGGTGGCCCGCGGGGCGCCACCAGAAGAGGTGTTCAGGGCGGTTGCCGAGCAAGTCGGGCAGCTGCTTCCGGTCGATTCGGCGACCATGTGCCGCTACGAGTCCAACGGCACCCTCACTTTCGTCGCTCACTGGGGGCGCGCGGTGGCCCGCTTTCCGGTCGGGACCCGGAGGGCCCTCGGGGGACACAACCTCGGCACCCTGGTGTTCGAGACGGGGCGCCCCGTCCGGATTGACCGCTATGCCGATAGCTCCTCGGGCGCACTCGGCATTGTCGTCCGCGAGGCGGCGCTCCGTTCGGCGGTCGGGACGCCGATCATCGTTGACGGCCGGCTGTGGGGTCTGATCGCCGCTGGTTCCAGCCTGGAGCAGCCGTTGCCGGCGGACACCGAGACGCGGCTGGTCTCCTTCACCGAGCTCGTGGCGACGGCGGTCGCGAACGCCGAGAGCCGCGCCTCTCTGGCGCGGCTGGCCGAGGAGCAGGCCGCGCTGCGGCGGGTGGCGATGTTGGTGGCCCGGGCGACTCCGCCGCAGGAGGTGTTCGCGGCGGTCGCCGAGGAGGTCGGCGGTCTGCTGGAGGTGGACTACACGGTCCTGATCCGGTCCGATCCGGGCGACATGATCACGGTCGTCGGCGCATGGACTGCCACCGGCGTCGCGGCGCCGAGCCCGGTCGGCAGCCGGTTCGAGCTCGGCGGCCGGAACGTGAGTACGCTGACGCTGAGGACGGGCCGGCCCGCCCGGCTGGACGCCTACGTCGACGTCACGGGCAACATCGGGAACACTGGCGCTCACGACTGGGGTTTCCGCTCGTCGGTGGGTGTGCCGGTCATGGTCGAGGGGCGGCCGTGGGGCCTTATCCTCGTGGCCTACACCCGAGACCAGCACCTGCCGCCGGAGACCGAGGCGCGGCTGGCCTCGTTTGCGGAGCTGGTCGCGACGGCGATCGCGAATGCCGAGTCGCATGCGTCCCTGACCCAGCTCACCGAGGAGCAGGCGGCGCTGCGGCGCGTAGCCACGCTGGTGGCGCAGGGCGTGCCGCCGGTGGAGATTTTCTCGGCCGTCAGCGACGAGGCCGCTCGCCTGTTCAGCGCGCGGGCAGGAGTGCTCAGGTTCTCCCGCGACGGCCCGGCGGTCGTCTTCGTCGGCGTCTCGAAGAACCTCGATCTCCCGGCCGGGACGCGCTGGGAGTTCCAGCCGGGAATGGCATCGACGCAGGTCTACCGCACCGGACGTTCCGCCCGGGTCGACGCGGTGGACTGGCCGTCGGCCGGCGGCCCCCTCGCGGCAGCCGCACGCCGCCTGGGTATCGTCTCGACGGTGGGCAGTCCGATCGTCGCGGAGGGCCGTTTGTGGGGCGCGATGACCGTCGCGTCCGCAGACGACCTGTTGCCGCTGGGCACGGAGGGACGCCTGGAGAAGTTCACCGAGCTGCTGGCCACCGCGATCGCGAACGCGGAGAGCCGGTCGGAGCTGGCCGCCTCCCGCAGGCGGATCGTCGCTGCGTCGGACCAGGCCCGCCGCCGGATCGAGCGCGATCTGCACGACGGTACCCAGCAGCGGCTGGTCTCGCTCGCGCTGGCGGCGCGGATCGCGGAGGCCGATGCTGCGGCCGGCCAGGGCGACCCGCGAGCTGACCTGGCCCGGATCGCGGCGGGACTGGCCGGCGCGACGGCCGAACTGCAGGAGTTCTCGCGGGGGATCCACCCGGCGATCTTGTCCGAGCGCGGCCTGGGCCCGGCGCTGCGGGCGCTGGCCCGCCGGTCGGCGATACCGGTCGACCTTGATGTCACGACGACTGCCCGGTTCTCCGACCCGGTCGAGGTCGCGGCGTACTACGTCGCGTCCGAGGCGCTGGCCAACGCGATGAAGCACGCGCGGGCCTCGCACATCGAGATGTCTCTCGCCGCGCGCGATGGCAGCCTGCTGCTGTCGGTCCGCGACGACGGAGACGGCGGCGCCGATCCCGCGCGCGGTTCCGGCCTGGCCGGCCTCGCCGACCGCGTCGAAGCCCTCGGCGGCTCGATCCGCGTCCACAGCGCTGCCGGGGCCGGGACGCACATCACAGCGGACCTCCCACTCGGCTTAGGGGATGCCCCCGGCATGGTGCTGGAACCTGTGTTCGATGGGTGGCTTTCCGGCTGCGCGGGCGGCGGGCACTAGCCGGGGTCGCCGCCAGGCCAGGCGTCCTAGTGTCCCGGCGCGGTGGCTTTCTGGGTCTTGCCGAGGTACATCAGTTCCCAGATGGCCGAATCGGTGTGGCTCTCGACCAGGGTTTCCCCGCGCCGGTGCTCGATGCGCAGTTCTCCGGTGAAGCGCAGGTAGGCGCCGTCGAACCCGGCGAGCCGGGCCGCCACTTTCTTCGGGCCGTGCAGCTGGTCGATGAATTTGGTCACGACCAGGTCGCGGTACCGGGTGAAGGTGACCGTGTAGCTTTCGCCGCCGTCGCGGTAGGTGTAGCGGGTGAGGTTGGCCACCGGCTTTCCCGTGTCGGCGTCGGTGTAGGATCCCAGCTCCTCGAAGCTCACCTTGTCCCCGTCGTCGGCAACGACGGTGCCGTCCTTGGCCAGCAGGAAGATCGGCAGCTCGGTGAAGCCGAACTTCTCCGTGGCCGTGATGTAAGAAGCGACCGCGGTGTAGGGGCCGGCGTGGCCGCGGGCCCAGTACCAGTGGTTGATGAGGGAGTTCATCGGGGCATTGCCCCAGTTGTGGTCGTGATATCCAACGCCCACGGTGGTGTGCTCCTGCCCGGCCACGCTGTAGGTGGCCGCCACCGCGCCCTGCGGAACCGACGGCAGCCAGTCGAACTCGTGCTCGTCGTGCGCGCCGAAGTACATGTGGCCGGTGCGGGGGCGCCAAGCCGGGACCTCGCCGGTAAGCCCGACGTCGAGGGCGATGTCCTCCACCTGCGCCACGATCGTGTAGGTGCGCAGGTCGCCGCTGAACGAGTTGGCGCCGATGCGTACGTCGCAGCGGTCCTTGGCGGCGCTGAACTCATCTGGCTTGAAGTCGGCGACCTTGCTGTGGCTGGTGCCGTCGGGCAGGTCGAGATCGATGCGGATCATGGGCGCGAGCGGCTTGTCGATCTCGGTGAAGGCCTTGGTGAAGAACGTCACGACGAGTTTTACCCCGTCGTCTAGGTGCGCATCGAAATACCACCACTCGTAGGTTCCGGCGCTGCCGTCGGTACGAGCCCCGTCCTCCCAGAGCGCCACCTCATCTGGCTTGATGCCGATCCGCTCATAGTCCTCGGCGGTTGAGCCGAGACGGGCAAGCGACGTGCTCATCTTGTAGCACCCTTCTCTCCCTGTTAGCGTATATCAGACAGCTGCCTGATTACTATGGAGATTATCATAGCCACATTGAGTGACTCATGACGGGCCCGGCGCGACGCCGCGGACCGGGGCGCCCGCCCGCCGGCACGCCGCTGCCCGAGCACGAGCAGGTGCTCGAGCGCGGGCTGGAAGCGTTCGCCGAACTGGGCTACGAGGCGGCCTCCGTACGGCAGCTCAACGAGCGCCTGGGCATGGGGCACACCTTCATTCATGACCGGTTCGGGTCGAAGATGGCCTTCTGGACGGCCGTCGTCGACCGTGCTGTCGACCGGGTAGCGCAGGAGATCTGGCAGGCGCTGGCCGCCGGCGCCAGCGGCCAGCAGGGCGATGATGTGTCCCGGCTGATCGCCGCCGTGCAAGCCTTTCACCGGGCCGGGGCCCGGCATCCCAGCTTCGCGCGCCTTGTCGACTACGAAGCTGCCCGCGAATCGCCCCGGCTGACCTACTTGTACGAAGCGATAGGGCCGCTGAACGACGCCGCCAGGCCGCTGTTCGACCGGCTCGTCCGCGAGGGGCAGCTACGCGATATGCCGTGGTACCTGTTTCACTTCGCGGTGACCAAGCCGCTGGCCATGTACAGCCAGGCCCCGCTCGCTCGGCTATTCGGCCGTCCCGCGGACGCGGACGACCACGCTCTGCTCAGCGACCTGGTCCTGAACGGACTGCTGAACCCGGCACCCGCGAGGCCAGAAGGCTAACCGTATTTGCTGCGCAGCTCGTGCTTGAGCACCTTCCTGGCGGCGCTGCGCGGCAGTTCGTCTACGACGACGAGCGCGGTTGGCTTCTTATATAGGTGGTGGACCCGTCCCTGATGCAAGAACTCGTACGGGCGCGCCGACGGTGTGATCCACTCGATGCCCTGCCGCCGCGGGAGCGCGAGGTGCTCACCCTGATGGCCGAAGGCGCCTGCAACGCGGGCATCGCCCAGCGGAGCTTCACTTGATGCACGACACTCCCGCATTGCTTCGGGAGTTGAAGGTGGTCGAGCAGAGGTACCGGGCCGTTCTTGAGGTCCTTGGAGTGATCCTGACCGCTGCCGTCGTGGACGGTCACCTCTTCTGTAGCTCACCCGGCGGCACGTCAGGTCGGGAACGTCACGGTGATATCCAGGCCGCCGGCCGGCCTGGTCCGCACGGCGAGGCTGGCATCGTGCGCGCTGGCGACGGCGGAGACGATGGCCAGGCCCAGTCCGTGGCCGCCGCCGTGCCGGGTCCGCTCGCCGTCGAGTTGCCTGAACGGCTCGAGCAGCCGTCCGACCTCGGCGGGCGGGACCACCGGGCCGGAGTTGGAGATGGAGAAGCGGGCGAGGCCGGCTTCGGCCGCGGTCGCGACCTGGACCTGGCCGTCGGTCACGTTGTGCCTGATGGCGTTGTCCACCAGGTTGGCCGCCAGGCTCTCGGCCAGCCTGGGGTCCCCCGTGACGACGGCCGGGGCAAGGCTGGTGTCCAGCCGCACGCCCAGGCGGGCCGCCTCTTCCCGGCGGCCGGTCACGACCCGGGCCGTCACCTCGGCCAGGTCAAGGCGCTCCCTTTCCCGCAGGCCGCGCTGGCTGCTCGCCAGCGTGAGCAGCGCGTCGATCAGCTGTTCTTGCTGCTGTCCGAGCTCGAGCAGCTGACGGCAGGCCGCCCGCAGCGATTCGGCGCTGGCGCCGGGATCGGCGAGTGCCACCTGGAGGACGGTCCGCTCGGCCGCGAGGGGGGTGCGCAGCTCGTGGGACGCGTTCGCCACGAAGTGCCGCTGCGAATCGAACGCGGCCTCGAGGCGGCCGAACAGGCCCTCGAGCGTGTCGCTGAGCTCTCTGAACTCGTCGTAGGAGCCGGCCGTGACCAGCCGCCCGCCGAGGTTGCTCGCCGAGGCCGCGCGGGCAGCGGCCGTGATTCCCCGCAGCGGCCGCAGTGCCCGGTTCGCGACCAGCCACCCGAGGACGGCAGCCGCCACGGTAAGGACCGCGAGCGCGATGCCGGAGTACCGGAGGACCTCGGGAAAGTTCGTCAGGTCTCTCGTCGGGCCGGCCGGGGTGCCTGATCCGTGTGCGCGGCCCACGCGGCCGAAGCGGGTCAGGGGCAGGTCGGCGACGACCAGCAGGATGGCCCCGGAGCCGAGCAGCAGTGAGGCGTACAGCACCGCCAGGTGAACCCGCAGGCTCCTCCGCAGGTTCACCGCACCTCGATCCGGTAGCCGGCCTCGCGGACCGTCTCGATGACGGGCGGCTCCCCCAGCTTGCCGCGCAACCGGCGGATCGTCGTCTTGACGGCGGTGGTGAAGGGGTCAACCGCTTCGTCCCACACCCGGTCGAGGAGTTCCTCCGCCGAGACCACCCGGCCTTCCACCGCGAGCAGGCACTCGAGAAGGGAGAATTCCTTCGGGCTGAGATCCAGCCTCCGCCCGGCCCGGAACGCGGCGTGCCTTCCCGGGTCGAGGGAGATGTCCCCGTTCTCCAGGACCGGCGGCACGGCAGGCGCCGACCGCCTGGCGAGGGCCCGGGTCCTGGCGACCAGCTCGGCGAAGTCGAACGGCTTGGCGAGGTAGTCGTCGGCGCCGAGCCCGAAGCCGTCCACCTTGTCGCGGATGGTGCCGGCGGCCGTCAGCATCAGCACCCGGCTGCCCGAGTTCCCCGCCACGATCCGGCGGCACACTTCGTCGCCGTGCACGACGGGCAGGTCACGGTCCAGGAGCACCACGTCGTAGCGAGTGCCGCTGAGGCGGTCAAGCGCCTCCTGCCCGTGCAGTGCGAGGTCCACGGCCATGCCTTCGCGACGCAGCCCGGCGACGATGGCCGTGGCCAGCACTTCGTGATCCTCTACGACCAGCACTCTCATCGCTACCAGGATGCCAGCACGAAAGTGTCAGCCCGGTGTCAACCGCCGGCACCGTCCTGACACCGGCGCGGGCGTAGACCTGTGGCCCGTGGACTACGCGATCGAAGCGAACCGGCTCGGCAAGCGCTACGGGCGGCGGTGGGCTCTGGCCGACTGCACGCTGACGGTGCCGGCCGGGCAAGTGGTGGGGCTTGTCGGTCCGAACGGGGCGGGCAAGACCACGCTGATGGAACTGGCCGTGGGGCTGCTCCGGCCGACGACGGGAACGATCAGGGTCCCGCAGCGGACCGGGTTCGTCGCCCAGGACGCGCCCTTGTACGCGAGCCTGTCGGTCGCCGACCACCTGCGCATGGGACAGGCGCTCAACGACCGCTGGGACGCCGGCCTCGCGCGCCGCCGGATTCTCGAGGCCGGCCTAGACCTGAGGCAGCGGGCAGGCCGGCTTTCCGGCGGGCAGCGGGCGCGGCTCGCGCTGACGCTGGCCGTCGCCAAGCGGCCCGAGCTGCTGATCCTCGACGAGCCGGTCGCCAGCCTGGATCCGCTGGCCCGGCGGGAGTTCCTGGACTCCGTGACCCAGACGGTCTCCGCCGCGGGCCACGGCGTCACGGTGGTGTTCTCCTCGCACCTGGTCGCCGACCTGGAGCGCACCTGCGGCTACCTGATCCTGCTCGCGGCCTCGCAGGTGCGGCTCGCGGGACCGGTCGACTCGCTGCTCGCCGGCTCCGCCGGTTTCACGTCCCTTGACGACCTGGTGGTCTCTCACCTGCGGGAGGTGGCCCGGTGAGCTGGCCCTGGCCGGTCTGGCCCGCCTGGCGGCAGGCCCGCGCGCAGCTCGCCGTCGCCCTGACGGCGACCGCCGCCGTCGCTGTCGCCGCCGTCGTCGCGGGCCGCGGCGACAGCACGCTCAGGCAGTGGCTGTCCGTCCTGGTTGTCGTGGCGCCGGGCATCCTCGGAGCGTTCTGGGGCGCACCGCTCGTGGCGGACGAACTGGAGTCGGGCACGTTCCGGCTGGCCTGGACGCAGGATGTCTCCCGTACCCGCTGGCTGGCGCCGCGGCTCGCGGTCTCCGGGCTGGCGGCGGCGGCGGTGACCGGACTGGCGAGCTGGTTCGTCACCTGGTGGGCCGGGCCGCTCGACCGCGCGGGGCTGGACCAGTTCGGGTCGTTCGACTCGCGGGACATCGTGCCGGTGGGGTACGCGGCGTTCGCCTTCGTGCTCGGCGTGCTCGCCGGCGCGCTGCTGCGGAAGGTGGTGCCCGCGGTGGCGGCGACCCTGCTAGCGTTCACCGCGGTCCGCCTCGCGTTCCGCCTCCTGATCCGCCCGTGGCTGCTTCCCCCGGCGACCCGGGTGCTCGCGCTCGACCCCGGGTCAACGGGATACGGGTCGTCGGGGTTCCTGCCCCTGGCGCCGGCGCCGTCACTGCAGCCGGCCGCGCCGGACCTGCCGAACGCATGGGTGACCTCGATCGCGATCGTCAACGGAAAAGGCGACGCGCTGACGGCGAGCGAACTGAACCGAACCTGCCCGGGCATCGGAAGCCGCGCGGCAGGCGGGGCTCCAGGTGCCGCGGTTAACGGTCACGGGCCGGTCCCGCAGAGCGTGACGAACGCGACGCACGACTGCGTCGCCCGGATCGCCCGCACTTATCACGAGGTAGTGACCTACCAGCCGGCCAGCCGGTACTGGCCGCTGCAATGGTACGAACTGCTCGTGTTCCTCGCCGCTGCCCTCCTGCTCGCCGGCGCGTGCGCGTGGCGGGTCCGCAGGGCCGGCTGAGCCAGCCGGCCCCGGCGCCGCCGTCACCGGCCGGTGAGGAAGCCGATCGCGGCCGCGAGCACGACCGCGTTGTAGAAGAAGGCGAGCACGCTGTGCACCATCACGTGCCAGCGCATGGCCTGCGTGGTGACGTTCACGTCGGAGACGGCGAACGAGGTGCCGACCGTGAACGAGAAGTACAGGAAGTCGGTCGCCATCGGCGCCGTGCAGTGGGGGAACTCCAGGCCGCCGCGCACCCGCGGGGCGCCCGCGGCGCCGCCGACGGCCTCCCCCTCGTAGTACCGGGAGGCGTAGAACGCGGCATACCCGGCGTGCAGCAGCAGCCACGCGGCGACGATCGCGAAGCCGCCGGAGAACCTGATCTCCTTCCCGTAGGGCACGTTCGCGCCGTAGGAGAGCGCCGAGTCGAGGCTCAGAACCCCGATCAGGCTGACGGCGATCGTGAAGCCGAAGTTGAGTCTTGCGCTGGACAGCAGCCGGCCGAGGCCGTCGCCGGGCCGGGCGGGGTCCGCCCGCATGCGCCGGTGGCGCGCCACCGCGAATCCGATGGCCAGGTAGCACGCGACCAGGGCGTCCCAGCCGACCAGGTAGGTCAGGTCGGTGCCCGCGGTCTCAGAGAAGAACGCGAAGCCGATGCCGAGCGCGACTAGCCCGAGCTCGGTGACCCGGGTGACCGCGAACAGGGCCACCCGGTTTGCCGTCATCCGGCTTCCGGACACGCTCATCGGCGGCTGTGTCCCCCGTTCCTCGGTCTCGCGCCGGGCCGGCGCCCCCCGCGCTGGCCCGCGGCTAGGTCGTACCCGGCCCGCCCACCAGGCAAAATTCGGCGCGCGGAACTCATGCCAGGCACTCATGCGGGCATGGCCAGTAAAGCTGTGACAGTTCGGCCTTTGCCCACGGAAACGGGTAACCTAGTAGGTGCGTCGCAAGTGGCCGACGCGGGGGTGGGGACGATGGCAACAGAAAGCCCGGACGTCGGGATCCTGGTCACGATTCGCTCGCTGCTGCCGAACCTGGCGCCGGTCGAGCAGCGCGTGGCGCAAGCGGTGCTCGACGACCCGGGCGGCGTTGCCTGGCGGAGCATCTCCGAACTGGCCCGCTCGTGCGGCACCTCGGCCACTAGCGTGGTCCGTTTCTGCCGCGCCATCGGGCTGCGCGGGTACCCGGAGCTGCGGCTGGCGCTGGCCGGAGCGGTCGCGCACGACGACGCGGCCTCGGTCGTGGCGGCGTCAAGCGACATCGATCCCGACGACGACCCCGTGACGATCACCAAGAAGATCGCGTACTCGGACGCGGCCGCGGTCACGGAGACCGCCAGCAGGCTCGACACCGCCACGCTGGTCAAGGTCGTCGACCTGCTCGCCGCGGCGAAGCGCATCGACATCTACGGCGTCGGCGCGAGCGGCCTGGTGGCGGTCGACCTGCAGATCAAGCTCCAGCGCATCGACCGGCCCGGTTACGCGTGGCCCGACCCGCACATGGCGGCCACCGCTGCGGCGCTGCGCGGCAAGGGCGACGTCGCGATCGGCCTGTCGCACACCGGCACCACGGTCGACACCATCGACGCGCTGACCGAGGCGCGCGCGCACGGCGCCACCACGGTCGCGATCACGAACTTTCCCTGGTCGCCGATCACCGAGGTGGCCGACCACGTGTTGCTCACCGCCGCGCGCGAAACCGCCTTTCGCTCCGGCGCCATGACCAGCCGGATCGCCCAGCTCACGGTGGTGGACTGCCTGTTCGTCACGCTGGCGCAGCGCGACCTGCCGCACACCATGGACGCGCTCGAGCGGACCTTCGCCGCGGCGCAGGCGAAGCGCGTCCGCCGCAGCAGGCACCCAAGACCGTTATCCCGAACGGGAGCGCGCTTACTCCCCCAGCCTCAGCCCTTGACTCCTCCGACGAGGCTGGCCCGGTTGATCTGCCGCTGCGAGGCGATGAACAGCAGCACGACCGGCAGTGAGACGATCACGACGGCCGCGGCCAGCAGCGTGAACTGCGACTCGTTGGAGCCGTAGAAGCTGTAGATCCCCTTCGTCACCGGCGCCAGCGACGGGTCGGCGAGCAGCACCACCGGTCCGATGATGTCGTTCCACACGCCGAGCATCGCGTACAGGAACGCGATCAGCAGCGCTGGCCGGGTCAGCGGCACGATGACGCGGACCAGGTAGGACAGGTAGGACGCCCCCTCCACCCACGCCGCCTCGTCCAGCTCGTGCGGCACGGACGCGAGCGAGGCGGTCAGCACCACCACCGCGAGCGGCAGTCCAGGTATGCCCGCCATCGTAATGTGCAGCAGGATGTAGCCGATCCGGCTGTTGAACAGGCCGAGTATGCGGGCCTCGGCGTACATCGGGATGATCGACAGCGGCAGGAACAGCCCGACGAACACGAACGTGTACAGCATCGAGTGGCCGTGCAGCAGCCGCCGGGCGATCGGGAACGCGATCAGCAGGCCAAGCGCCACCGCCAGCGCGGCGGCCACCACCGAGTACAGCACGGTGTTGAGCAGCTCCGGCCCGAGGTCCGCGCTGTTCCACGCGTTGCCGAAGTTGCTCACGTCCGGCGACCCGGGCGTCATCGGCGAGACCAGGAAGTGCGACGGCGACTCGAACGCCATCATCACCACGTAAAGCACGGGCAGCAGGAACAGCAGCGTGATCAGCACGCCGACCGAGATGCCTGACACGAGGCGCGGGCGTCTCATCCGAGCAGTCTCCGTTCCCGGCGGCGCAGCAGCGCCAGCATTGGCAGGGCCACGATAAGGGTCAGCAAGAACAGCACCACGCTGACCGCCGCGCCGTATCCGAGGTTCGAGTTGAATGACCCGAACGCCACGTTGTAGGACAGCATGCCGAGCGTCTGCGTGCCGTACTGCCCGTCGGTGAGCACGTAGATCAGGTTGTAAGTGGTGAACGCGCCGACCACCGCCAGCATCACGTTCAGCGTCACCGACGGGGCGAGCAGCGGGAAAGTGATGCGGCGCAGCCGCTGCCAGGCGCTGACCCCGTCCATTGCCGCCGCCTCGTACAGCGCGGGATCGATGGCGCGCAGGCCGCCGATGAACACCAGGGTGGAGAAGCCGACGTTCTGCCAGATCTGCACCAAGATGACCAGCGGCATCGCCCAGTTATCGGCGCCGAAGAACGCGCTATGGATGCCGAACAGCCCGAAGAACGACGCCATCGGGCCTTCCTGCGAATTGAAGATCAGGAGCCATACGAGGCCGACGACCGTGACGCCCAGCGCGATCGGCAGGAACACGAGCAGCCGCCCGACCGCCGCGAACTTCCCGCTGCCCTTCAGCTTGTGCGCGAAGAGCAGGGCGATGACGTTCTGCCCAAGAGTGACGGCGACCACGAACACCAGCGTGGCGACGATGGCCGGTTCGAAGCCGGCCTCCTCCGTGGAGAACATCGAGGTGTAGTTGGAGAACCCCAGGTTGTGCACGGCCACGCCCGGCAGGGCGGTGTAGTCGGTGAACGAGATGATGACGTTCCCGATCATCGGCACGATGGCGAACAGCACGTAAACGCCGACCCCGAGCAGCAGGCCGCCCCACATCATGGCCCTGGACCGGCGGCTCAGGAGCCGGGCCGGCTTTGGCCGGCGGGCTCGCCTCGATGCGGGCGCGCCGGCACCGGCCGGGGTCACGGCTTGGCGCCGTGACCCCAGTCGGAGCGCCGTCACGACGTCTTCCAGTCCTTCTGGTAGGTGGCGGCGGCCTGCGCGGCCGTCATCTTGCCCTGCATGACGGACAGTTGCAGGTCCGCCCAGTTGGCGGCCTGGTCGTAGTAGCCGTTGGCCGGCGACAGCGCCGGGTACAGCTCGTCCTGCAAGACGCCCTTGCCGAACCAGGACCCCATGACCTGCGACGCGAAGCCGGTGAACGTGCCACTGGTCTGGCTCGAAGAGATGCCAGTGATGTTCACGTACTGAGCGTAGACCGACGGGGAGGAGAAGTACGCCAGCCACTTCATCGCCGCGGTCTTGTTCGGCGAGGAGTTGAGCACGTAGTAGGTGAGGTCGTTCTGCGCGTAGGCCTGGTTATCGGCGGCGGTGCTGCTGAACGGCAGCGGGAAGTAGCCGAGCTGCAGGCTCGGGTTCGCCGAGTGGAGCGAGGACAAGTCCCACGACCCGTCCAGTTCCATCGCGTACTTGCCCGCGGCGAAGTCGCCGCCCTGCATGGACTGCCACGGGACGCCGGTGTAGTTCGCCTCCAGGTACGGGGCGATCTGCTTCTCCTCGTTCATGCCCTGGACGAAGGCCGGGTCGGTCCACTTGGCGGTCCCGTTCATCAGGGCGGTGGCGAGATTGCCGCCCGGCGCGTTCGGGTACCACAGGTCGGTCATCATCTCGTAGTAGATGAACTGCAGGTAGACCGGGCCGACACCGCCGAGCGCGGTGTAGAGCGGCTGCACGCCGTGCGACTTGAGCGTCTGGCAGAGGGCCAGGAACTGGGCGAAGGTGGTGGGCGGGGTCAGGTGGTACTTGGCGAAGATCTGCTTGTTGTAGAAGACGCCTTCCTGGTACGAACCGGAGACGAGGCCGTACGTCTTCCCCTGGTAGGTCTCCGCCTGCTGCGCGGCCGACGAGTAGTCGCTGAGGAAGCTCTGGCCGTTCAGCGGCGCGAACGCACCCTTCGTCACATAGAGCTGGATCGGGGTGGTGTTCTGAGTCGTCTGCGTCGACGGCAGCGGCAGGAGCGGGAAGTTGGACGTGACGATGTCGGCGGTGCTGGAGTTGACCGACTGCTGCAGCAGCGTCTCGTACGGGCCGTTCACGTTGGCCGCGGTCTGCAGCGTGACCTTGATGTTCGGGTTCGCCTTCTCGAACTCCGCGTCGATCTTGTTGATCGCCTGCACGGCGGGCGGGTTCACCCACGTGATGATCTTGAGGTTGGTGGTCGCGCCGCTGTTTCCGCCCGAGCCGCTTGAGCCGCCGCTCGAGCAGGCGGCCGCGACGACCGTCACGGCGACGGCCAGCGAACCGATAAGGACGGACCGGGTTCTTCTCCGTGGAAACTTCGTTACTCGCATCAGCTGCTCCCTAGCTTCGGGATTGGGGGGCGTCGGGGATGGACGGAGCTCGATTTGCGCTGCCCCAGACTTCTGGCGCGCGTCCGGCGGCGACAAGCTTCTCCGCGGCGCCGGCCCAGGCGGCGTGGATGAGCGCGGCGCCGGTGATCGTGGAGGTCGGCGCCACCGCTTCGGCCAGCCCGGGAAGGTCGAGCGACGCGTCGCCCAGCCGGCCGGCGTTGTCGAGGACGTAGTCGGCGATCTCCAGCAGCCTCGGCAGGCCGGGGGCCGGGGCCACCGAGGTGGAGTGCTCGACGGAGGTAAGGGCGATGACCGCGACGCCGCGGCGCTTCGCCTCTTGCGCGAATTCGACGACGAGAACGTTACGGCCCGAGTTGGAGATGACCCAGCACAGGTCGCCGGGTCCCCAGTCCAGGTCGGCGGTGAGCGTCGCGGCGTAGCCCGCCGCCGACTCCAGCCGGCCCGTCGCCTCGCCGTCCTCCTGCGAGGTCAGCTCCGGGTTCCAGACCGGCCGCACTACCTTGAGGCTGCCGGCCCTCCGGTGCATCTCGGTCACCAGGGACAGCGAGTGGCCGGCGCCGAAGGCGTACACGTGCCTGCCGCCCGCGATCGCGACCGCCAGGGCGGCGCTCACTTGTTCAAGCACCGCGTCATTGCGGTCAAGCGCGTTGTCAAGCAGGCTCGTAATGTGCTGACGCCATACCTGCCGCGCGTTCACCTCGCCCACCGCGGTAGGCAACTTCTACGCCACCATGCTGACATGTAAAGATCTTACGACAATTATTAACAGTCGGACATTTCTTTACTCAAATGTAACGGTGCGTCTTGGGTCACGGCGTGGAAGCTACCCCACCGTCGGTGCGACGCCCAGGGCGGCGAGCGCGCCGCGCACGTTGCCGTCCGCCGTCGCGAGCGCCTGCCGGGCCCGTTCGGCGCCCACTCCGGCGAGCAGGGCCGCCAGGGCGACGCGCAGGTCGCCGTCCGCCTCGGTCAGCGCCGCCTCGCAGGCGAATTCGTCCGTGCCCGAGGCCTCGCGCAGTATGCGCAGTTTCCGCACCCGGAGCTTGTCGTTGGTGGCGGTGACCTCCACCATCAGGTTGGAGTAGGTCTTGCCGAGCCGCACCATCAGTCCGGTCGAGAAGCTGTTCAGTATGAGCTTGAGCGCCGAGGTGGCCTTGAGCCGCGTGGAGCCGGCGATCGCCTCCGGGCCGGTGTCCGCGACCATGGCGACCCGGGCGAGCGACCGCAGCGGCGAGCCTGGGTTGCAGGTGACGACCGCGGTGAAGGCCCCCCGCGCGGCCGCGGCGGTCAGCGCTCCCGCGACGTACGGCGTCCGCCCGCTTGCGCTCAGCCCGATGACAAGGTCGTCGGCGGTCACGCCCGCCGCGTCCGCGGCACCGCTCGCCACGTCGTCCTCGGCGCCCTCCACCGCCCGTTCCATGGCGTCGTCACCGCCGGCGAGGTGCGCGACGACGATGCCGGGCGCGAGGCTGAACGTGGGCGCCAGCTCGGTCGCGTCGAGTACCGCGATCCGCCCCGACGAGCCCGCGCCGAAATAATGGACCCGGCCGCCGCGGCGGATACGGACCGTCGCCTCGTCCACCACCGCGGAGAGGGGGCCGAGGACCGGCGCGACCGCGGCGGGAACGAGCGCGTCCTCGGCGTGCAGCAGCGCGAGCACGGCCGGGGTCGGCAGCAAGTCGATGTCGGTCGTTCGCGGGTTCCGCTGCTCGGTCGGCGGAGTCGAGGCAAGATCTAGCACGGGGTCTGTGCCCTCGGCGGCTGCGCGCGGCCGGTCAGGAGAGACGGTCATGGTCGTTATAATATGCCAGAAATGCCAAGGAAATCGTTCATGAATAACATGCCTTCCCCCGTGTCCGCCGATGAGCTGCCGGAGGGCCTTCCCTGGCCGTTTCCCGGGCCGCTGCCCGGTCGCCTGCTTGGCATCGACGCCGGCGGCAGTGCCACGAGAGTAATACTCGTCGCCGACGGGCGGGTAGCCCGGCGGTTCACCGCGCCCCCGATGAACGCGCTGCTTACCGCGGACCTCACGGACCGGCTGGCGACGCTGATCGCCACCGCTGACGACACGGGCGACGCCACGGCCGCGGGCATCGGCATGCCCGGCTTGCGCTCACCGGACGACGCCGCCGCGCTCGGCGCGGAGCTGACCAGGCGCGCGGGCCGCCCGGTGCGGGTGACGGGCGACGGCGAGACCGCGTGGCTTGGCGCGTTCGGCGCCGCGCCGGGGATCGTCGTGTTCGCCGGGACCGGATCCGGCGCGATGGGCTGCGACGGCGAGCGGTGGGCGCGCGCGGGCGGTCACGGCTTCCTGCTCGGCGACGAGGGCAGCGCCTACTGGATCGGCCGGGCGGCCGCCAACGCGGCGTTGCGCTGGGAGGACGGGATGGGCGGCTCGGCGGCGCTGCGGGACGCGGTCGTCGAAGCGTCGGGAGGCGACCTGGACGCGCTGATCGAGAGCGTGAACTCGCACCCGGCCGAACGCGGCAGGCTCGCCCTGCTCGCCCCGGTGGTGACGGCGCTGGCGGACGAGGACGAGGCCGCACGGCGGATCGCGCTCGAGGCGGCGGAGCACCTCGCCGACCTCGCGTCCGCCGTCAGGCGCAGGCTCGGCCCGCTGCCGGTGTGCGGGCTCGGCGGAGTGCTGCAGGCCCCGGTGATCTGGGACCAGTTCGCGGAGCTCACCGCCGCCGTCCGTCCGATGGCGGCGCCCGAGATGGGCGCGGCACTGCTCGCGGGACGCGGCCGTGTCTGCTGATTTTCCGGCGCTGGCCCGGGCGGGCGAACTCGTCGCCGCCGCGGTCGGGGACGGCGGCCTACCGGGCGCCGTCGCGGCCGTCGGGCGGGGCCCGGCGACGCTGTCCGCCTGGGTGGCCGGGTGGGCAGACACCACGCCGGGGAAGGCCCGCCCCGTGACCGCGGTGACCTTGTTCGACCTCGCATCGCTGACGAAGGTCGTGGCGACGACCACGGCGGTGCTCGCGCTCGTAGGCCGCGGGCAACTGGACCTGGACGACCCGTCGGCGCGCTACCTGCCGGAATTCACCGCCCTGCGCGACGGGCACGTGACCATCAGGCACCTGCTCACCCATACGTCCGGGCTGCCCGACACGCGGAAGTTCTACTTGTGGTGCTCAAGCAGGGAAGCGCTGCTGCGTGACCTGTTCGCAACCCCGCTTGAAACGCCCCCTGGAACCCGCGTCACCTACTCTGACCTCGGTTTTCTCGCCCTCGGCGAGATCGTCGCCGCAATCGCGGGACGACCGCTCGACGCGGCCGTCGGCGACCTCGTCTCCGGCCCGCTCGGCCTGACAAGCACCGGGTACAACCCGGTCGCCCCGCCTGACCGGTTCGCCGCCACCGAACGCCAGGAGGACGGCACGCCCGTCAACGGAGTCGTGCACGACGAGAACGCGCGGCTGATGGGGGGCGTCGCCGGGCACGCCGGCTTGTTCTCCGTCGTGGCCGACCTTTCGGCGTTCTGCGCGTGGTGGGTCGGCGACGCCGACACCGCGGTGCCGGCCGCGCTGCGCCGGGAAGCCGAGTCCGCCCAGACCGACGGCCTCGGCGGCAGCCGCGGGCTCGGCTGGGTCCGCGGCGGCGACCGCTACGACATCCTCGGCGGTCACTGGCCGGCCTCCGCCGTGTCGCACACCGGCTTCACCGGCACCAGCCTCGCGCTGGACTCGCCGAGCGGCGCCTGGGAGGTGCTGCTCACCAACGCCGTGCACTTCGGGAGGGACGCCACCGCGTCCAAGGCCCTGCGCCGCGAGTTCTCCGCCGCGGTCGCGACGGCCTTTTTCCGCTAAGTGGCTGCTTCCGGTCACGGGGACGGGTTTCATGAGGGGGCTCCGGAGCAGGCGTTGGCCGCGAGGGCGGCGGCCGGGACGGTGGTCACGCCCGGCGGCAGCGTGCCGTGGACGGCGTAGTACGCGAGGTCGGCCGCCCGCTGCGGTGTCAGCGACGCGGTGGCGGCCGCGGCGTTCATGAACAGCCCCGCGGGAATCAGCGCGTTGAGCGGCCTCGTCACGTAGTCGAACGGGGTCGATCCCGGAATGTCGACGGACGGGTTGGCCCAGCCGCATGCGTTGAACTCGAGTGCGTTGAGCGCGGACTGGCCCACCGCGAACAGCAGGTAGCTGCCGCTGAGCGTGTCGTCCCACGCGGTGTCGAACGAAGTGGTGACCTGGTCAGCCGGAAGGCCCGCCGCCTCCGCGGCGCTGAGCGCGGACGTCTTGTCGGCCGGCGTCGCCGCGTAAAGCACTACCCGGTCGGCGAACGCGGACGGGCTGCCCGGCAGGGCCTGCGCGGTCCAGGTGCCCGACGGCGCGCCGACGGTGCTGTCCTCGGTCAGTCCGCCGGCCGTTCCAGTGAGGAACAGCTGCATGGGCTGGTAAGCCACCGGGTACGCGCTCACCCCGGCGATGGCGCCCGTGCCTGGCAGCCCCGTGCCTGACAACACGGTGGTCTGCCAGCCGGTGCCGTCGTCGAACGTGACGGCGGGCGCGCCGGCGGCGGTGCGGTAGAACGCCTCGGTGCCGAGCGGCTCGGCGGGGCCCGACGGGGTGAGCGAGCCGGGCGGCTGCGGGAACGATCCGAGCGGCCCGGATACCGCGGACGGCAGCAGGTACGTGGTCGCTGCGAGGCCGCCGCCGGCCGCGGGCGAGCCTGGCAGGGCCGTGACCCGCCACGGTCCCGCCGCGCTCCAGCTGGCCGGCACCGCTTCGGCCAGGCCGCCATGCGCGTCCACGTAGACGACGGCCGCCTGACCGCCGGGCGTAGTAAGCCCGGCCAGCGACCCGCTGGACGCGGTCTTGGCCGGGATCCCCCGGCTGACCCAGGTCCCGCCGACGGCGGACAGCGCCCTGATCGTGCCGGCCGGCCCGACCCCGAACAACACCGGTCCGCCGGCCGTGTCGGCCAGGGTCAGCGACGCCGGGCTGAGCGCGGGACCGCCAGACCCCAGCGTGCTGGTCGTCCAGCTGCCAGACTGCTCGCTCGACTCGGCCGGCTGGCCCGCGGCATTGACGTAGAACACCGCCGGCCCGCCGCCGGCCGTCGTGGTCGCGACGATATTGCTGTTATCAGCGGGCTGGCCGGGAAGGTCCTGCGTCACCCAGCCGGAGGCGCCGAGATAGGTCTGCGCGAGCGACCCGTCCGCGGCGCGGAAGTACGCGTGCGGCGTCATCGCGTCGTTCACCGCCGGGTCCGGGTAGCTGAGCGCGGTGATCCCGCCGGACGCGGACGGGTCACCGGGAACGGCGTCCTGCAGCCAGCTCGCGCCGTCCCAGGTGTCCGCCGCGAGCCCGCCGGCCGAACGGACGAACATGTACTCGTCAACCGGCGTCGTCGCCCACCACACGGCGGTGGAGGGCACCGCCGCGGCCGCCGACGAGGCGCCGAGGACCGTGACGTCCTGGGTGTGCGTGCTGATCGTGCCGAGGCTGGAGGTCACCGTGACCGACGCGGTGTAGATGCCGACCTCGGAGTACGCGTGGGTCACGTTCGGGCCGGTGCTGTTCGAGGTCCGTCCGTCGCCGAATGTCCAGTAATAGGCGCTGACCGAGCCGCCCGGCTCCGCGGCCCGCGCCCGGAACGAGCTGTCCGTACCGGTCACCGCGGTGCGCGGCGACGACATCGTCACTGCCGGCGCGGGCTGCTGCGCGGTGGCGGGCGGCGTCACGAGGAACCACTCTTCGCCCGCTCCCCAGGTAGCCGCCGCCCAGCTCGTCAGGCTGATGTTCGTGTCGTACTCGACATGGATGGCGCTGGTGCCGAGGAAGTCGCCGTTGACCATGTCGATGGTCCCGTCGGGGTTGACCGAGGTCACGATCCCGACGTGGTCGGCGTAGACGCCGACTAGGCCCGGCTCGGAGAAGACGATCGAGTCGCCAACGGCGGGAGTGCCGGTGTCGGCCGTCAGGGTCTCGCCCTGCTGCCCGGCCCAGTCGTAGAAGGAGACCGAGCCGGCATTGAGCGTGTTCATGTCCGCGGTGACGCCGGCCTGCTCCCACACCCACTTGTTGAAGTCCGCGCACCAGGTCTCGTTCTCGTCCTCGACGCCGAACGTGGTGTCGTAGCCGCAGCCGTCGGCGTTGCCGGAGAACCCCGCGGTCAGCGTGCTGTAGGGGTCGCAGTCGGCGGCGAAGCTGGTCGACGCCGGGGTGTCGCTGGTCCCGACCTGGCTCAGCGCGATGCTCGCGATCGCCTGGTCAAGCTCGGCCGGCGTGGGGTGCTGCCCTGAACTTTGAGAGGTGGCGTTCTCGGGTGTGGCCGTGGCCCGGGTCGCGGCACTGGCCGCGGCCCGGGCGGTGGCGGGGAGCGTGGACAGCGCCTGCTCGGCGGCGGCGCGCTGCGTCGCGATCGGGGCGGTGCAGCCCGCCGGGTCCGCGAGGCCCCACGCCTGCTTCAGCGCGGCGGGCAGTCCTTCGCCGCAACCGTAGAGGGTTGTCCCGATGAGTCGCCAGCTGCCGTTCTGGATACGGAATACGCCGGTGCCACCGCCGTCCTGGAACCCGGCCGCGACCTGCACGCTCGCCGACGCGGACGGGATGAAGCTGGCGATCGCCCACTCCGTCCCGTCGGCGGTGCCGGTGTGCAGGGTGCCGGGGCGGATGCCGCCGATCGCCGAGCTCGGGAGGGGCCGGCCCGCTTCGAACGCCTGCGTCAGCTCGGCCGCAGTGCCACTACCGGTGCCGGTGCTCGTGCTCGCCGAGGCCGCCATGGGGGCGGTGGTCAGCGCCGTGATGACGGCCAGCCCCGTGGCGGCCAGTACTGTGAGCGCCGGTCCCGGCAGGCGCCGCCTGATGCGACCTGCGTGCATGCGTGCCATGTACCGCGTCCTTCCGCGAGCTTCGCACGGGAGCATTGGTGATCGAGTTACATCTAATGAAAGATGTAAGTAAGTCCTTTACGGGAAATTAGGCCAGGCTGTTGCGCAGTGCCAGGACCCGGCGCAGCGCGATTTCGAACTGCCCAGGGTTGAGTGCGTGGTGCTGCAGGGCGTCGGCGATCGCGGCGACGGTGTCCTGCCCCTCGCTGACGTCGCGCGCCGAGCACAGTAGCACGTCCATCCCGGCCTGGGCCGCGAGCACGCCGCACTGGGCGGGCGTACCGAAAGAAGCAATCGCGCCTGCCTCGAGCGCGTCGGTGATCGTCACGCCGCGGAACTTGAGCCGACCGCGCAGTTCGCCGCCGACAATCGTCGGCGACAGCCCCGAGGGGAGCTTCGGGTCGAGCGCCGGGTACATGGCCCACGACGTCATCACCATGCGTACGCCGGCCGCGATGGCGGTCCTGAAGGGAACCTCGTCGATGCTGCGCAGGTCGGCGAGCGGCACGTCCAGCGTGACCGGGCCCAGGTCGGTGTTCTGGTCGACCGTCGCGGCGCCGAGGCCAGGGAAGTGCTTGGCGGTCGCGGCGATGTTGAGCTTCTGCTGAGCGGTGATCATCGCGGCGCCGCATTCGGCGCAGACGTTCTGGTCCATGCTGTAGGACCGGCCGAACTCGTCGTCGAAGTTGCCGGCCTGGCGGAACACGTCGAGGACGGGCGCGAGGTTGGTGTTCATCCCGACGCCGGCCAGGTTCTGCCCCGCGCCGGTGCCCGCGGCCGAGGCCTCGGCGACCGGGTCGGCGGACGCGCCGATCTCTTTCTCCGACAGCACGGGCTCGCCGGGGAGCCTGCGGACGATGCCGCCCTCCTGGTCGGTCATCAGCAGCAGCGGCGAGCTCACCGGGCTGGCGGCGTGCGCTTCCTTGAGCTGGGTGACGACCCCGGCGATCTGGCTCAGGCTGGTGATGTTCTCGCCGAAGAAGATCACCCCGCCGACCAGGCCCGCGGCGATCAGGTCGAGCAGGCTGGCCGGCGGGGTGGCCCCCGGGTAGGAGAAGATCACGCGCTGCCCGGCCAGCTGCGCCGTGGTCAGCTTGACGGGCTTGCCTTCCGGTGCGGCCTGCGCGGCGCGGCTCAGCCCGAGACCGCCGATGACCACCCCCGCTCCCATCGTCAGGGCGCCGCGCCTTGTGATTGCCGTGTCGGAAACGCTCATGGCGCTGCGTCCTCTCGCCTTCGGGGCTGCCTGCAGATCGGCGGTGACTAATTTTCGCAGGACTAACAAGATGCATAAATTAGTAACCATTTCGGCGGCTGCCGTCAAGGGGTGGCGCCGTCATCCGAAGCCCGGCTCGGCCAAGGTCTAGCGGCCCCGTCGCCGTCTTATGCACGCACGGTAACCGCAGCGATCGACATTCCGGTTTGACTTTTCCAAGACGGTCGGTCATATTGACCGTAGGAGGCAGACATGGCACGGGCAAGCTTGCGGGACGAGATCTTCGAGGCGGGGCAGGCCGAGTTTCACGAGCGCGGCTACACGTCTACGGGGATCGCCGGGATCACGACGAGGGCCGCGGCACCCAAGGGCTCGTTCTACAACCACTTCTCGAGCAAGGAGGACCTGGCGGTCGAGGCACTCGGCGCCTACGCGGCGAGGCAGCACCTGGAGGTGCTCGAGGACCCCGGGCTGTCGCCGCCGGACAGGCTCCGGGCGCACTTCGAGTTCATGGCCGACGGCATCGGCGGCGCCCCGGTGATCAACGGCTGCATGATCGCGAACTTCGCAGCCGAGTCCTCGGACGAGACGCCGCTGATCCGGGAGCAGATCGCCGCCATCTACACCATGTGGTCGGCCCTCGTCGCCCGGAACCTGCAGGAGGCCGCGGACATGGCAGGCACCGGAGGCGCCGACGCCGAGGGGCTGGCCTGGACGCTGCTGGACGGCTACGAGGGGGCGGCCGTGCGGGCCCGCGCCACCAGGTCCGCGGCGCCGCTGCGGAACTTCCTCGAGACGACTCTGCCGCTGGCCCTGTCCGCCGTCTCCGGCTCCCGCTAACCAGCGTCGCCCACATGCACGGACTCACACCCAACATTTTAAGATGGTCGGTCATATTGAATCTGCCGGCCGTCAACTTCACGGGAAGGATTCATCATCATGTCCACCTACAAGGTCATCGAGGTCACGCCCGACGGGACCCTGCGGCCAGCGGTCCGCGAGCTGGTCGAGCCGGCCGCCGGGCAGGTCCGGATCCGCGTCGAGGCGTGCGGGATCTGCCACACCGACACCTTCAGCGTCCAGCCGCACGAGGCCGGTGCCGGGGACCGGATTCCGGGCCACGAGGTGGTCGGGATCATCGACGCGGTCGGGGCCGGCGTGGCGGGCTGGTCGGCCGGGCAGCGGGCCGGAGTCGGGTTCCTCGGCGGGCACTGCGGCGCGTGCGAGTCGTGCCGCCGCGGCAACTTCGTCGCCTGCACCAACCAGCCGTGGACCGGGATGACCGTGGACGGCGGCTACGCGGAGGTTGTGTACGCGCGGGCCACCGGCGTGGTAGCGGTCCCGGACGAGCTGACGTCCGTCGAGGCGGCCCCGCTGCTGTGCGCGGGGTTCACCACTTTCAACGCGCTGCTCAAGGCGGAGGCGAGGGCCGGGGACCTGGTGGCCGTGCAGGGCATCGGCGGACTCGGGCACCTCGGCATCCAGTACGCCGCCAAGATGGGCTTGCGGGTCGCCGCCATCGCGCGCGGCACCGCCAAGGAGCCGCTGGCCCGCAAGCTGGGCGCGCACCACTACATCGACGCGGGCGCGGCCGACCCCGGCCAGGCGCTCAAGGAGCTCGGCGGCGCGCAGGTCGTTATCGCCACCGCCGCCGGCGGCGACCTCTCGCCCCTGCTCAGCGGGCTGCGCAGCGGCGGGCGGCTCGTCGTCGTCGGCGCGTCTGACCAGCCGGTCAACGTGGCCCCGATGCAGCTGGTCTTCGACGACGTCCGCGTCCGGGGCTCGCTGACCGGCAGCGCGATCGAGAACGAGGACAACCTCCGCTTCGCCGTCAGCCAGGGCGTCCGGGCGATGACCGAGCCCCGCCCCCTGGACGACGCGGCCGCCGCCTACGACCGCATGGCCCGGGGCGACGCCCGCTTCCGCGTCGTCCTCACCGCCTGACGGAACAAGCCCGGCCCCAGGCTCACAGAACAGCAGGCCCGCAGCGGGCCGTTCCCGGCCCGCTGCTCCCGCGCCGCGTTCCCGCGCGGCCCAGAAACTGGCGGCGGCACCAGCCCCCGGCTCTCACGGCACCCAGCGTGCCCGGACAGTAAAGGAAAAGATCATGACCTTCGTCATCGCAGGAGGCACCGGCACCGTCGGCTCCAAGGTCACCCGGCAGCTGCTGGCCCAGGGCCAGCAGGTGCGCGTCCTGACCCGTGACGCCGGGCGCGCCGCCGAACTGCTCGGCCGCCCCGACGGGCTGGAGCTGTTCCAGATCGACTTCAGCGACCCGTCCCGGCTCGCCGGCGGCTTCCAGGCGGGCGACCGGGTGTACGTGGGACTGGGCGGCTCCATGACCCAGGTGCAGGACGAGAGCGCGCTGATCGACGCGGCCGCCAGGGCCGGGGCCGAGTACCTGGTCCGGCTGTCCTGCAACGGCGTCGACACCAGCACCAAGAACGTGATCCTGGACGGGCACCGGGCGGTCGAAGGCCACCTGGCCGGCGCGGGCATCGCCTCGACCCTGGTGCGCCCGTCCACCTTCATCGACGCGATCATCCGGATCGCCTCCCAGTTCATCCCGCAGGACGTCTGGGGCGGCAATGACGGCGGCGGCACCTGCACCTTCATCGACACCCGCGACGTCGCCGAGTTCTTCGCGCTCCTGCTGACCCAGGGCCCAGAGGCCCACGCCGGGCGCGTCTACACCCTCACCGGCCCCGAGGCGGTCACCATGTCGCAGGTGGCCCAGCTGGTCTCGGCCGCGACGGGCCGCGAGGTTGTGCGCCACGAGCGCACGGAAGCCGAGAGCGAGTCGTTCCTGAACGGGCTCGGCCTGCCCGCGCTGCAGGTCGCCGTCCTGCTCGGCCTTGACCAGTTCGTTCGCGAAGGCACCATGAGCGAGGTCCACGACGCTACCGCGGCCCTGCTCGGCAAGCCCGCCCGGACGGCCGCGGCCTACATCAGCGAGAACGCTTCCCTGCTGCACCCAGCTTCCTAGCCGGGACGGCAGCGGGCCCGCCCGGACTCCGGTCCGGGCGGACCCCGCTGGCCGGGCGACGGGCCGGCTCGTGATCCGGGCGGCCGTCAGGCCCGGGGATCGCTTGACTTAGAGCGCTCTAAGTTTCGTACCGTTCTTCTATGCGCAGGCCCCCGCCTGGGGGTGGTCACCGGGTACAACGCCGGGATGGCCGTAGCCGCCGGGCTGACCCTGGTCGCACTGCTCATCGCCGTCACCGTCGTCCGGACGCCCCGCCCGGCCCCGGCGGCGAGCAGGCCGGCCACGGCGCCCGCGTCCACGTCCTAGCCAGCCGGTCTGACCGGGCCAGCGCTCGCGACCATGGAGCCGGGCGAAGCGTGCCTGACGTCGGCTTCGGGACGGGCGACTGTCCGGCTGCTCATTGCGCGGCCAGGCCGGCGCAGGTGGCGGCCAGGAGCCGGGTCAGCGTGGCCTGGAAGTCGTCGACCTGGATCAGGGCGAGCCCGGGCTCGGCCTGGTAGGCCCGGGCCAGCTCGGGCGAGGGATGCGACACCTGCCACAGGGTGGCCGACAGCGCGTTCGCTGCGGTCACCGCGTCCAGGGCCTGCTGATGGTTCAGCCCGGGCCCGTGACGGACGATGGCGCGGGTCATCGCGGCGATCGCGGGCGTCGTGGCCTGCTTGAACTCCAGGACACGGGCCGCCGGCACCTCGTGCTCCAGGTGCAGCGGCACGTTGGCCAGCAGGTCGCAGAACAGCGGGTCAGCGGCCAGGGCGTCGGCCATGACCGCGGCCAGGCCGGCCGGGCTGACCGGCCCGTGGTCCGCGAGTTCCTCGTTCACCCGCGCTGACCAGCGTGACCAGCCCTCCGCCGCCAGGTGCAGCAGTACCTCCCGGTAGGAGGCGTAGTAGCGGCGCATGGCTGAGTGGTGCAGGCCTGCCCGCTCCGCGATCGCGGTCAGCGTCACCGACGCCACCCCCTGCTCCGCCGCCAGCGACCTGGCCGCCTCCAGCAGGGACGCGGCCCGTTCCTGCTTGCTCTCCGGCGACCGCGCGCGGCGGGCACCCCTCGGGGGCGACACCCCCACATCATAGCGCACGGCCTGTGCGTTGACAGGAGCCGGGAAACGGGTACCGTAGTTAACGCACAAGTTGTGCGATAAAAGGAGGCAGGGACATGAGCGAGAACACAGGCAAGGTGCTGGTCGTCACCGGGACCACCTCCGGGATGGGGCGGGTCATCGCGCTCGATGCCGCCGCCGCCGGCTACACGGTGGTGGCCACCGGCCGCGACCCGGAGCGGATGACCGCGCTGGCCAAGGACGCCGCCGACCGGGGCACCGAGCTGGACATCCGCTACCTCGACATCACCGACCACGCCGGCGTCACCACGCTGTTCCGCCAGGTGGCGGACGATTACGGGCACATCGACGCGGTCGTCTCCCAGGCCGGCGGGATCTTCGCGCTCGGCACCGCCGAGCAGATCACCATGGAGGGCTTCCGCTACGTGATGGAGCGGAATTTCTTCGGCAACCTCGCGGTCATCAAGGCCGCGCTCCCCCACCTGCGCGCCAGCCAGGGGCGCCTGATCGTCACCACCAGCGCCAACGGCGTGGTCGGGGCACCGTTCAACGACGCCTACGCCGCGTCCAAGTTCGCCCTCGAGGGCGCCGTCGAGTCCCTTGCCCCCGCTGTCGCCCGCTACGGCGTCCGCACCACCATCATCGAGCCCGGGCCGGTCGCGACCGATGTCATGGCGCCGCGCCGGTTCGAGCGGCTATTGCCCAACGAGCACATCGACAACAGCCCCTATCCCGAGCCGTGGGAGCTGCTGTCGCGGATCATCGCCAACACCGGCGCGGTCCAGCCCGTCGAAGAGGTCGGCCCGCAGATCCTCGACCTGCTCACCGCGGACAACCCGCCGCTGCGGTTCCAGACCGCCCAGTGGGCGACCGACTTCGTCGCCCCCAAGCTGTCCGGCGACCTGGACGGCCGCAAGGTCAACGCGGCCAACGGAGCCTACCTCGCCCTCGGCGACTGAGGTGGCCGCCAGCGGGGCACGGCCTGCCGAGCAGCCTCCGCCACCCAGCCGGCCGAACCCTCTGGGCGGTCAGGGCGAGCCTGATGGCGCTCGCTGCTGACCTCAGTCGCACACAGACGGTCACCATCGAGACGGCAACCCGGGACGGGCGCCTGATCGCCACCCCCATCTGGGGAGTGGTCACCGACGGTACTTGCTACGTGCGCAGCGGATACGGCGAGACCGCCGGCTGGTACCGCCGACTGCGCCGCACCTGGCAAGCCGCCATCGTTGCCGGAAGCCAGCGTTATCGCGTCCGGGTTGAGCCCGTCACCGACGAGCCCACCCGCAAACTCGTCGACGACGCCTACAAGGTCAAGTACCGCGGCCAGGGGACGGCCCTACGCCTAGCCGTGGCCTCACCCGCACGCGACTACACCCTGCGGGTCATCCCTGACCAAGAATCCACCAGCACCTTCGACCGAGCAAGGCTCGGAACATGACCACTTCAATGACTTCCACCCTGGCCCGGCACTCGATCGGCGGCCAAGGCGTAGCGGCCGAGGCGGCCGCGCTGATCGACGCCGACCAGGCCGCCGTCTCGGCGATGCTAGCCGTCCAGGAGGTTGCTTATGAACCGCGAGGAGCATCTGCACGGATGCCTGGCCCCGGGCCGCCTGGCCGACCTCACGATTTGGGAGAAGGACCCGGCGCTGCTGCCCGGCGCGGCGCTGGGCAGCCTGAACCCGACGCACACCATCCTCGGCGGCGCCGTCGTGCACGGGCCGGTGCCTGGGCGGCCGCGGGCTATGTTAGGCGAATGACTACCGAGGCCGCAGACGCCGTGACACTGATTACGGCGATGACGCGGCTGCGGGCGCGGCTGCGCCGGGAGACGGTGGAAGGCGAACTGCCGTGCACCTGGTCTCAGATCACCACCCTGCACCGGATCGTGCAAGACGGTCCGACCACCGTCAGCGTGCTCGCGCAGGCTGAGCACGTGCGTCGCCAGTCGATGGCCGAGACGATCGCGGCGCTCCGCGACCTTGGCTTCGTCGAGAGCCGGAAGGATCCTGGCGACGCGCGCAAGATCCTGATCCAGGCCACCGAGCCGGGCCGCTCGCTGATCGCCGCCCTGCCAACGGCCCGTGAGGCGTGGCTCGACGCCGCCATGCGGGCGGTGCTGCGTCCCGCCGAGCGCAAGCTGCTAGTGGAGGCCGCCGGGCTGATGGACCGGCTCGCCGACGCCGAATGGTGAGCCGGGGTCCTGCGCCGTGTGCTGCGGGCACGGCGCAGGCCCCGGCAGGATCAGCCGCCCTGCGTCAGGGCGTGAAGGTCGTCAGCGGCGATGACCTCCGCCTGGCCAGGGAAGATCTTCTCGGTCAGCAGGCGGTGGACTTCCGGGTCGGGGTCGCCGGTGGCGTCCTTGAGCACGAACAGCCGGAAGTCGTCGTCGGCGGCCTGGCGCAGCGTGGTCAGCACCACCCCTCCGGTCGACAGGCCGGCCAGCACCAGGGTGTCGACGCCGCGCTCGCGCAGTAGCGCGCGCAGGTCCGTGGCGCTGGCGAACGCGCCGATGCGGGTCTTGCGGACCAGGATGTCCGTTTGGTGCACGTCGATGGACTCGTGCAGGGCAGTCTCGGGGCTTCCGTCGGCCAGGAGCGCGCCGGCGGCGATCGGCGCGAAAGCCTTGTTGCCGACGGGGACCGCGGCGTGGTCGTCGGGGCTGAAGGCGACGCGGACGTGCGCGACCTGGACGTCGTGGGAGCGCGCCCAGGACAGCGCGGCGCGGGCGCGGTCCAAGGCCTGCTCGCCGTCCGGGACGGCGGCCAGGACGGCGGGCTGGAAATCCATCATGAGCAGGGCCGTGCGGGTCGGGTCGAGGGCCGGTGCGTTGGCGGTCATGCGGGCATTTTCCTTATTCTCGATGGTTGTTTCTCGGGTTGATCGGGTCGGCTTGCTCACCGCGACGACGTCGGCCGCGGTGCGGGCCTGGAGCCGGGCGTCGGCCTGGGCCAGGCGCCGGTCGAACAGGGTCATGAGCGTGACGGCGGCCGCGACGGCGGTCAGCGCCCAGGAGATGTGGTGCAGCCCGGCGTCGTTCACGCGGGTGTGGAAGGCGATGCCGGTGATGGCGGCCGAGGCGATGGAGCCGAGGTAACCGAAGGTGCGCAGCAGGCCGGAGGCGACGCCAAGGCGCTCGGACGGCGCTTCCTGGTACAGCACCGTCTGGTTGGCCACCGTGCTGGCCCCCGAGGTCAGGCCGAACAGCGCGGTGACGCCGACGACCGCGATCACTGGGGAGCTGGCGGTCAGCAGCAGGCTGGCCAGAGCGCCGACGAGCAGGACGAGGGCAGAGAAGACCAGCTGGGCCCGCACCCGCGGCCGGCGCGAGGCGACGCGGGCGCCGGCCGCGGACAGCGCGCCCATGGGGATCAGCACCAGGCCGGCTTGGTAGGCCGACATCCCCCGGGCGGCCTCGAGCCACTGGGTCAGGCCGTACATGATCACGTAGGTGCCGAGCAAAGTCAGGCCGTTGCGCAGGTAGGTGCGCGTCAGGGCCAGGTTGGCGGCCAGCAGCCGCACATCAAGGAACGGGTTGGCCGCCCGCAGTTCCCAGGCGATCAGGCCGGCGGCAAACCCCGCGGCGACCGTCAGCGCGTCCCAGTGCGGGGCCGGCAGCGCGTTGAGGAAGACCAACAGCGCGATCAGGGCGGCGGCGAACAGGGCCATGCCCGCCGGGTCGATCCGGGCGGCGGTCTGGCGTATCGAGCCGCCGCGCCGGACCGGGGCGTCCCTGGGGATGCCCCACAGCGCCAGCGCCAGGGCGACTGCGGCGACGGGCAGGTTGACCCAGAACGCGGCCCGCCAGCCGACCGAGCCGACCAGCAGGCCCCCAACCGCCGGGCCGACCGCGACGGTGGCCGCGCCGGCTATCGCGATGCCGCCCAGGACTCCGCCCGGCGGCGAACTCAGCCCGGCGTCCTGCGCCCGCCGCCTGATCAGCAGCATGGCGGTCGGGTAACCGGCGGAGGTGCCGGCGCCGACCAGAACCCGGGCGACGACCAGCGCCGGGAGGCCGCGAGCCAGGCAGCCGACGACACCGGCCGCCAGGACCAGCAGGATTCCGGCCAGGAAGACGCGCCGGGCGCCGAACTCCTCGGCCAGCCGGCCCGCCGCGGGCTGGGCGACGGCACTAGTGAGGTAGAGGCTGGAGATGAGCACCGCGGTGGCGCCGACGTCCACGTGCAGGTAGGCCGCGATCGGGACCAGGGCGGTGGCGATCAGCGAGCTGTTGACCGGGTTGAGTACCGCCCCCAGGTAGAGCGGGACGGTGAATCTCGCGCCGAACGGCGCCGGGCCGGTGCCCTCCGCCGTGGGCGGCACCGCGGCGGCGACGCTGACATTGTCGTGGTCGACGCTCATAAGGCTCCTGCCCGCCCCGGCCTCTAGACGAGACGGCGGGCCTGCCCCGGCCGGGACGCACAGAAATTAGGCAGGCCGCCTGACAAAACATTAGCAGGCTGCCTGCCTATTCCGCTCTGGGCGCCCCCGCCCGGAGCGCGATTCACCGCAACTGTTTACCTGGACGGCATCTTCATGTAAAAATGTATGCAATTCTGCGTGACGGACGAGGAAGCGAGGCTCGCCGGTCACGTCCGGGCAGGTCACCGCTGGATCAACGGCGGTTCACTCGCATGGAGGCCCCTATGACGAACATCGACGACGCCGCTGCGGCCGACGTGGCGGACCTCGCCCCCCATCTTGACCTGTTCGATCCCGTGCACAGCGAACGGCTCTGGGAAGTCCTCGACTACGCGCGTTCGGCGTGCCCCGTCCTCAAGACCGACGCCGACGACGGCTACTACATCGTCACCCGCTACGACGACCTGCGCGCTGTCCTTGAGGACCCGCAGACGTACAGTTCCGAGCAGGCCGGCCTGCGCGGCGTACCCATCAAGATGCCGCCGCTGACCGAGGACCCGCCCCGGCACCTGGAGTACCGGCGCCTGCTCAACCGGTACCTTTCCCGGTCCTACCTGAGCAAGTACGCGGACGACATCCGCGAAACCGCCAGCGAGCTGCTGGAGAAGCTGATTCCGGCCGGGCCCTTCGACTTCATGACCGATTACGCGATCCCGTTCACCTCCCGCAATCTCGCGCGGGTCGTCCTGGATGACGGCAACGCGGAGCGCATCCAGCGGGCGATCAGCATCGCGACGCGCATCAGCGGCGAAGGCGATCCGGCGGCGTTCTTCGAGATCTCCGCGCTGGCCGAGGAACTGCTGCGGGAGCGGGCGGCGTCGGGCAGCCGCCGGGACGACGTGCTGTCCGCGATCGCGGGTGGCACCGTGGAGGGACGGCCGCTCACCCTGGAGGAGCAGGTCGGGGCGACGACGATCCTGTTCACCGGCGGCCTCGACACCACCAAGGCCGCGCTCGGCAACATCGCGCGCCACCTCGCCGAGAACCCGGGCCTCGAACAGCGGTTGCGCGACCCGGAGTGGATCAAGGGCGACCTGGACGAGTTTCTCCGCTTCGAATCGCCGATCATGTTCATGGCGCGCACGGTCACCCGCGACACCGAGCTTGGCGGCTGCCCGCTGAAGGCCGGCGACCGGGTGGCGGTTCACTACGCCGCGGCCAACCGGGACGGTGCCCGGTTCGACCACCCGGACGAGCTCGCGTTCGGCCGCGAGCGTAACCCGCACGCGGCGTTCGGCCTCGGCCCCCACCGCTGCATCGGGCTGCACTTCGCGCGGCTCCAGATTGAAATCGCCTTCAGCGAGCTGCTCGCACGGGTGACGAACCTGCGCATCCCGCCGGGGGCGAAGGTGGAATCGGCGGTCGGCGTAGTGCTGACCCACGAGCACCTGCCGGTGGCCTTCGACGTCCTCGCGCCGCGAGCCTGACGGTGACCGGACAACTAGCCGGCCAGGTCGCCGTCGTCACCGGAGCCGCCCGGGGCCAGGGCCGCAGTCACGCCCTGGCCCTCGCCGCCGAGGGCGCGAGCATCATCGCGCTCGACGCCTGCTCCCCCATCGCGACCGTCCCCTACCCGCTGCCGTCCAAGGAGGAACTTGAGGCAACCGCCGCGCGGGTTGAGGCTCTCGGTGTCCGGGTGATCCCCGGCGTGGTCGACGTGCGCGATCTCGCCGGGATGGAGGCATTCGTCGCCGACGCGGTCAGGAGCCTCGGCCGCCTGGACATCGTCTGCGCCAACGCGGGCATCAGCACGCCGTCGCCGACCCTCCAGATGACGGAAGAGACGTGGCAGACGACGATCGACATCAACCTCACCGGCGCGTGGAAGACCTGCCGGGCGACGGTCCCCCACATCATGGCCGGCGGCCGCGGGGGCGCGGTGATCATCACGAGCTCGGCGGCGACCAGCATGATCTCGGGCAACATCGCCCACTACACGGCGGCGAAACACGGGCTCATCGGCTTGATGCGGGTACTGGCGAAGGAGCTGGCCCCGCACCGGATCCGGGTCAACACGCTGCACCCCACCGGGGTGCGGACCCCGATGATCTTCAACGAGCCGATGTACCGGCTGTTCCGTCCTGATCTGGAGAACCCGGGACAGGAGGACTTCGAGTCGTCGGCGCGGACGCACCACGCCCTCGGGGTGTCCTCGGTCGAGCCGGAGGACGTCTCCGCGGCCGTCATCTACCTCGCCTCGGCAGCCGGCCGCTACGTGACGGGGACCACGTTCATGCTCGACGCCGGGGGTCCGCTGGCGTGACGAACCGGGCCGCACACCTGCGGGAGCACGCATGACAGCACCACTCACCGACCTGGTCCTCGTGGAAGACCCTCGGTTCTACGACGACCGGCAGTTCGCCGTCTACGACCGCATGCGGGCCGAGGCACTCGCGTACCACTACGAGCCACTCGACGTGTTCCTGCTCACCCGGATGGACGACGTCCGCTACGTCTCCACGCACCCCGAGCTGTTCTCGAACACGAGCGGGCTGACGCTCAACCAGCTGCGGATGGCTAGGGACGGCGCGATCACCGCGTTCGAGCGGTTCAACGAGCCCGACGGGGAACTGGTCATCACCAAAGACCCTCCGCGGCAGCGGACGCTGCGCTCCCTGATGTCGCAGAACCTGACGCCACGCTACCTGAGCGGCTTCTCGCAGGCGCTCGACGGCTTCTGCCGCGACCTGCTCGACCAGGTTAAAGACGGGGAACCGGTCGACTTCGTCGACGCGGTCGCCGCTCAGCTCCCGCTGTACGTCGCCGCGGCGCTGCTCGGCGTGGACTCGGTCGACATCCCGCGGATGAAGAGCTGGGTGGCCGCGCTCGAGGACCTGACCAGGATCACCTCCGCCGCCGACCTTGAGGAGCCGGGGCAGCGCTTCGACGAACTGAAGGCGTTCCTGCGTGACCAGCTCGCGCGAAAGCGGCAGCGGCCGGGAAACGACATCATGTCGTCCTTCCTCGCCTCGACGCTTGACCGGGCCCCGGTTCCCGACGCCGTTGTGCTCGCCCACGTGGCGACGCTGATGTCCAACGGGGGCACGACCCGGCTGCTGCTCGCCAGCATCGCCGGCCTCCTCGCGGAAAACCCGTCCCAGGTCGAACTGGTTCGGGCGGATCCCGGCCTTCTCGACGGCATGATCGAGGAGTGCCTGCGCCTGATGCCGCCCGCCCGTGGGTTCGTGCGCACCCTGACCGCCGACGTCGAGCTGGGCGGCACCCGCATCAGGGCCGGGCAGCGCGTGTACCTGCTATATCCGGCGGCCAATCGCGATCCCGGGCACTTCCCGCGACCGGACAGCTTCGATCCCGCTAGGCCCCAGGGCTACGGCCATGCGTCCTTCGGCTTCGGCGCCCACTTCTGCCTTGGGGCCGGCCTGGCGCGGATGGAGGCGAAGGCGCTGTTCGCGGAGCTGCTCTCGCGGTACAGCTCTATCAGCCTGGCGGGCGTCCCCACCCGCTATCAGCACGTCCAGCTGAACGGATGGGAGACCCTCCCCGTCACCTTCAACCCGGTGAAGTTAGCCCGTGGACAGTCAAAGGAGGACTCGTGAGGATCTCGGTTGACACGGACCGGTGCGTCGGGTCGGCGTACTGCCAGCGGGTCGCGCCGGAGTTGTTTGACCTGGGGGACGACGGCTTCGCCGTCGTTCTTGAGGCAGAGGTGCCGAACGGGAGCGTGGATGCCGCCAGGGAAGCCGGGGCGACCTGCCCGGCGATGGCCATAGCGATCGAGGAGGCCTAGCGCCGCCCGGCGCCGGCGCGGGGATGAGGACATGACAAGCGAGCCCGTGCAGCTCACCTTCCGTGCGGCGACGCTCATCCGCGGCATGGTCTTCGACGGCATCCTGTTGCCGGGCGAGAAGGTCAGGCAGGTGGAGCTGGCCGAACGGATCGGCGTTTCCCGTAGCCCGCTGCGCGAGGCGCTGCGGACGCTCGAATCCGAAGGTCTGCTGAGCTACGAGATGAACCGCGGCTACGTCGTCGCCCGGCTTGAGCCGGGCGACGTCGCGGAGTTTTACCAGATGCGCGCCCTGCTCGAACACGAGCTCATACGGTCGATCGCCCAGCCGGCCAGCGAGGTGCTCGACACGCTTGAGCAGCACAACGAGACCATGATGGCGGCGATCGCGAAGGAAGACATCGCCGAGATCATGCGGGCCAACCGCGATTTCCATTTCACGATCTTCGAACTCTCGCCAATGAAGCAATTCCGGCGGGAGATCAACCGCCTTTGGCAGCTCTCGGAGGGCTACCGGCAGTGGTGGTGGCACATTCCGGACGCCGCCTCGCGGATCGACCGCGAGCACCGGCAGATCATCACGACCTTGCGCCGGTTCGATCTCGACCGGCTCATCGAGCTGTGCGACGCCCACCGGGTCGGCGGGCACGAAGGCTACGGCTACCGGCTCGGCCGGACCGCCCCCGAGACCGCACGCAAGCGACCCTGACCCGGGAACCTGGACGGCCTGGATTGCTAGACTCTTGTATGCTAAAATGAATACAAAAGTGTGTACTTGCGTCGCGGAGGTCGGGAATGGAGCTCACGGTCCGCGAGCGGCTGAGCATCGCCATCGCCCGCGAGCTGAAAGACGGAGAAGTCGTCCTGACCGGGGCGGCGTCGGCCGTTCCGCTCGCGGCTTGTCTGCTCGCCCAGGCGCGCCACGCTCCCGGCCTGACCATCCTCGGGGCGGGCGTCTACGTAAACCCGCGCCGCCTCGTCCCCGAGTTCACCGCGGGCTGGGACTGCGCTCCCGTCGCGATCGCCGACATGTCAGACGTCTTCGCCGTCACTGAGCTCGGCCTCGACGTCATGTTCTACGGCGGCCTGCAGATCGACCGCGGCGGGTCGGTCAACCTGCACTACATCCCGACGGCAGCCGGCCAGCTGCGCGGTCCCGGCCTGGCGAACTCGGCCCTCGGCCACACGGCGGCGCGCACGATCCTCTACACCGAACGGCACGACCGGCGCACGCTGGTCGAGGCGGTCGACTTTGCCTCGGTGATCGGCCACCACCGCGCCGGCCGGTCCCGGGCCGAACTTGGCCTGCCCAACGCGGGCCCCTCGGCCCTGTTCACCCCGGACGTGCTGTTCCGTCCCGACCCCCGCGGCCAGTTCGTGCCCGAGCGCACGCTGCGCCCGGCCCCCTGGGACGACGTGCGGGCCCGCACCGGCTGGTCGCTGCCCGCCGGGCCGCCCGAGCCGTTCGAGGCGCTCGCCGAGGAGGTCGCCACACTGCGGCGGTACATCGATCCTGGCCGCCTGCTGGCCGCGCCGAACCCGCCCGCCACCACCGACGCTGGGAAACACCCATGACCGATACCGGATCCGCGCTCGGCTTCGAGCCGGTCACCCTCACCCCCGCCGAACGTCAGCTGATGCTCGACGTACGGCGCTTCGCCCGGGCGAAGCCATTCGAACCGTCCGCGCAGAGCCCCACCCGCGGCGGCTTCGACCGGGCCTTCAGTGAGGAACTGGCCCGACACGGCTGGGCGGGAATGACCATCCCGGCCCGCTACGGCGGATCAGAACGCTCCGGGGTCGAGCGCTGCCTGGTCGCCTCGGAACTCCTCGCGGCTGGAGCGCCCCTGGGCGCCCACTGGACGGCCGACCGCCAGACGGCACCGAGCCTGCTGCGCAACGGGCCGGAACCGCTCCGGGCCGAGTTGCTGCCGCTGATCGCGGCCGGCCGCTGCCTGATGGCGGGCGGGTTCAGCGAGCCTGACGCCGGGTCGGACCTCGCGTCCGTGCGGACCCGGGCCAGGAAGGTGCCCGGCGGATGGCGGATCACCGGCCGCAAGATCTGGACCACGGACGCGGAACGCGCCGACTTCTTCCAGATCCTGTGCCGCACGAGCGACGGCGGCGGCCGCAAGCACGAAGGGCTGAGCCTGATCATCGTGCCCGCGGGCGCGCCCGGGCTCGCCGTCGAGCCGATCGAGGGCATGGACGGCGAGCGGCACTTCAACGAGGTGGTCATCGACGATGTCTTCGCCCCCGACGACTGGCTCGTCGGTGAGGAGGGCGCCGGCTGGCGGCAAGTCACCGACGAGCTGGCCCTGGAACGGTCGGGGCCGGAACGGTACCTGTCGACGTTCCCGCTGCTTGAGTCGTTCGCCCGGTCGAGGCGCGAGGTAGCCGCGCCCGAGGAGAGCTTCGAGCTGATCGGTCGGACCATCGCGCAGCAGATCGGCCTGCGCCTGATGTCGCTGTCCATCGCGCGGATGGTGGACCGGGGCGGCTCCCCCGTCGCCGAAGCGGCCATGGCCAAGGACCTGGGCACCGAGATGGAGCAGCTGCTCGTCGACGAGCTGTGGCGCTACCGCTACGAACAGATCAGACCCGGTCCCGCGGCCGACCGGTTCCACGAGTTCCTCGACATCAACCGGCTCCGCTCCCCGGTCTTCACCACGGCCGGCGGCACCAACGAGGTGCTGCGCCTGCTGGTGGGGCGCCAGCTGCCGGGCTGGGCGAGTACCAGGAAGGCCTGGGCGCTCCAGTCTCCGCTCGCGGAGGCGGTCTTCGAGCAGGCAACGGCGGCGCGGGCCGGCCTCGGCCGGCCCTCGGTGCCGCGCGGCGCGACCGACCCGCGGTCGTCGGAGCTGGCCGGCTCGCTGCGCGCCGCCGGGTTCCTCGGCGTGAGCGTGCCGGAAGTCCTCGGCGGCAGCGGCGGCTCGCTGAACGACGCGCTTGACGTGGTCCGCGGTGCGGCCTACGCCGGGGTGAGCACCGCCGTCGTCGACGGCCCGATCCTGGCGGGCTGGCTGCTGCGCCAGTCCGGAGTCGCCTTTCCCTGGGGCGACGGCCTGGCTGTGCTCGCGGCGGGCGAGGTCAAGGTCGCGGACGCCGGCCGGGGCCCGGTCCTCACGGGGGTCCTCGAGTCCATCGCCTGGGCGCCGGGCGCCCGCACCCTCGTGGTCCCGGTCAGCCGGGACGGGGAGCTGTTCGTGGCGACGGTCGCGGCCGACGCGCTCGGGCTACCGCCCGGCGGCGCGAACACCGCCGGTGAGCCGGTTGCCCGTGGTGTCAAGGCCGACGGCGCGCCCGTCACCCTGCTGGCGCCGGCTGGCCTGGCGTTCGACGTCGCCACCGAGGCGCTCGGCCTGCGCGGGGCGCTGGCCCGCGCGGTGGCGCTGACCGCCGCGCTGCAGCGCGTTGCCGAGCTGACCGTCGGCTACGCGGGCCAGCGGGTTCAGTTCGGGCAGCCGATCGCCCGGTTCCAGGCGGTGCAAGCGCACCTGGCCCGGCTGGCCTCCGAGGCCCAGCGAGCCGCCGTCGTGGTGGACGCCGCCCAGGCCGCCCTCGGCGACCACGACGACCCGCCGCTCGACCGCGCGCTTATCGCCGCGGCCCGCACCCTGGCCGGGAACGCGGCAATCCTCGGCGCCCGGACGGCGCACCAGGTGCACGGGGCGATCGGCGTGACGATGGAGTACCCGTTGCAGCGCCTGACCCGCCGGCTGTGGGAGTGGGAGGCCGCCGATGGCACGGCATCCCACTGGGCCAGGCGGCTGGGCGAGGAGGCCACGGCCGACGACCTCGGCGCGTGGCGGCTGATCACCGGAACCTACTGACGGGAGTGATGATGGAGTTTTCCGACAAGGTGGTCTTCGTGACCGCGGCGGCCGGCGCCGGCATCGGGCAGGCCGTCGCCAGGACCTTCGCGCGGGAAGGCGCGACCGTGGTCCTCAGCGACCAGCATGCCGAGCGGACCGCCAAGGTCGCGGCCGAGATCGCCGACGAGACCGGCCGGGAGGTCACCGGGGTACCGCTGGACGTGCGCGACGAGGCGCTGATCGACGAGGTCATGGGTGGCGTCGCCGATAAATACGGCCGGATCGACGTGGTGGTTAACAACAGCGGCATCAACATGCTGTCCCCGCTGCACGAGATGCCGACCGATACCTGGCGGCACGTCCTCGACGTCAGCCTGACCGGGCCCTTCATGGTCACGCGGCGGGCGCTGAACATCATGCGGGACCGGGGCACCCCCGGCGCCATCGTCAACATGTCGTCGATCGCCGCCTGGATGCGCACCGCCGAGGGTGAGTCGCACTACGCCGCGGCGAAGGCAGGGATCGCCGGCTTCACCCGGGCGGCGGCCATGGAGGCGGCGCCGCACGGTGTCCGGGTAAACGCGGTGGCGCCGGGGCTGGCCTGGAACCCGTTCCTCGGCAAGATCTACGGCGACGAGTACGTGGAACAGATGGCCAGGCAGACACCGCTCGGCCGGGTCGGCCAGCCGCAGGACATCGCCAACGCCGTCGCGTTCCTCGCCAGCGAGCGGGCGAGCTTCATCACGGGCGAGGTGCTGTGCGTGTCCGGCGGCTACTACCTGCACACCTGACTGATCGGTCCCGGCGAGTGCGCTGGACCTCGGCGACGCCGGTCAGTCCGGCTGAGGGACGAGGGAGGCGGACTCGATCCCGGCGATCGCGGCCAGTTCGTCGTTGTCGGACGTGTCACCGGACACGCCGACACAGCCGACGACCGCGCCGGTCTCGTCCTTGACCAGCACGCCGCCGGGAACCGGGACCAGCCGACCGCCGATCGCGGCGGCGGCGGAGGTGATGAAATAGGCCTGCTGCTCCGCCCGGGCCATCAGCGAACGTGAGCCCATCCCGAGCGCGAGCGCCCCGTACGCCTTGCCGAAGGCGATCTCGAAGCGGTTGTTGGACGCCCCGTCCTCCCGTTCGACGCTGAGCACATGGCCGCCGGGGTCGAGCACGACCACGGTCAGCGGCTTCAGGCCGCGCTCCTTTCCCGCTGCCCGCACACCCGCGGTGATCGTCTTGGCGGTCTCCAAATTGATGCTCACGCCTCACCTTTCCTGGCGCGCGGTGCCGCGCCTCTTACCAGGAATCCTAATGGGGCGGCCACATGATGTCGTCGGGTGCGGTGATAGCGTGGAAATTTTGCACTAACCGGAAAGAAAATATGCACAGCGCACCAATGCTGCTAAGTTAACGTCGGCCCGCGGACGCGGCAACCGTTCCGTTTGCCTGATTTGTCCCGCATCCCGGCAGCTCAGGTTCATGATCGCGAAGGATTTTCATCTCATCCAATGAAAATCCTTCGCGAAAGGAAAATCCTTCGCGATCATGGTGCCGACCGGCAGGCGCGCCGTGGCATCAGACCCCACGCGGCCATCACCCGCACCGCATATCCACTAACTTAACGACATTGTGCACAGCGCATGCTTTTCTTCCACGTAGTGCAAAGTTTCCGCCTAAGGCCCGGGGCGCCAGCCCGGCATCGCCCGCAAACCGGGGCATTCAGGGCGACTCCCGGGCAGGGAGCCTCGATGAGCAGAACCAGGTCCCGCCGGAACTTCACCCGGCTTCGGTGACCGTACCCCGGCGAGAACGGACCGGCCCGCGGGAGGCGCGGGCCCGGATTGTCCGGCCGGAGGGCCGTCCCAGCTCGGCAGGCGCAGTCCCGAGACGATGGCATTCCCATGACCCGGGAGCGTCCAGCAGCGATACGGATCACCGCTATCCGAAATCCGCGCTTCTCTGTGTTAGCGGAATATGTCTAATATGACGTTAAGTTCGCATCGCGAGTACTAGCGGGCGAAACGAATACTTCAAACTGCGCGCCCGGTAACGGCGTCGCCTATGTCAGCGCCGTACGGCAGCGATCCGACGGCCGTTCGAGATTCATGAAAGATCTTTCCGGGCTGAATGCGGTCTTTTGGTGTCATCGCGCGGGGCTCCCGCCCGCAGCAGCCGCCCGACCTTGGTCGAGACGACCAGCCCGGCGCGCGACGTGCCTGCGATGGCCAGGCCCACGCGCTGCTCGGCCAGCCCGTGCCCGTACAGAGGGGCGGTGTCGATGTAGCGGACGCCGCTGGCCAGCGCGCGGTTGATCACCGCGACGGCGTCGGCGTCGCTGATCGCCTGCAGGAAGTTGCCGAGGACGGCGGTTCCGAGGCCGACCCGGGGGGCGAGGAGATCGGTGTCGCCGACCCGCACCGGTGTCGCATCTGTGATCATGGATCTCGCGCTCCGTCGGTTAGTCGTCGACTCGCGGCTGTTCACTCACATTCAGGCACGTGAGGCCGGCGGTTGACAACGCCGCATAACGAATGCCGTCGTTCCGTACCGCAGATGCACCACTATTGCGCTCGGAGCCGTTCCCGCGATATTTTGAATGCAAAATCGCATACACATCGAGGCGAGGTAACCATACTCATGGCGCTCACCATTGACACGACCCGCTGCCAGGGTCACGGCCGCTGCGAGCTGACCAACCCGGGCCTGTTCGAGGTCAACGACGACGGGTACGGGGCGGTGCTCAACCCGGAGCCGGAAGGCGAAGCGAAGGCCGACGCGGACCGCGCGATCGGCAACTGCCCTGAGCAGGCGATCCTCTGGTCCTAGCCCGGGTCACTCCCCCGCCAGCGAGCGGACGGCCACGAGCAGCGTCCACTCGCTGTCGATCACCGCGGCATTGTCCTGGTTGCGCACGACGCGCCGCTCGGTGACCCGCCCCTTGGTGCCGCTCCGGGTGAGCTGGGCGGCGGTGAACGTCAGCTCCACGCGCACGGTGTCGCCGATGCGGGTCGGTGCCAGCCACCGGCAGGTCACGTCGGTCATGCCGAGCAGGGAAGGCTGGAGCGCGTGCAGCACCGGCAGGCGGGTGCTCAGCCCTGACGCCACCGAGAGCACCAGCAGGCCGTGCGCGATCCGGCCGCCGAACGGGGTCGTGGCGGCGAAGCTTTCGTCCACATGCAGGGAGTTGTAGTCGCCGGACAGGCCGGCGAACGCGACCACGTCGGCCTCCGTGATCGTTCGGCCCGAAGTGACGAACGTCTTGTCGAGCGGCACGTCCTCGAAGTACAGGCGATCACCGCCGGTGCTCATGATTCGATGCCGGCGCTTGACGGGAACTTCGGCCGGCGCCTCTCGCGCATGGCGGCCAGCCCTTCGCGCGCGTCGTCGCTGAAGAACCCGAGCATCTCCATGGCCAGGGCGGACTCGAAAATCGGGGTGGCGGCGCGGACCCAGTGGTTCAGCGTGCGCTTGGTGGCGGCGATGGCGCGGCGCGGGCCGGCGGCCAGGTCTTCCGCGATTTTGAGTGCGGTCGGCATCAGCTCGTCGTCTGGCGTGCACTTGCTCACCAACCCGATGCGCTCGGCTTCCCGTCCGTCGATGAAGCCGCTGGTCAGCAGGTAGTACCGGGCCTTGGCCATGCCGCAGAGCAGCGGCCAGATGATCGCCGCGTGGTCTCCGGCGGCGACGCCGAGCTTGAGGTGACCGTCGGTCAGCCGGGCGTTCTCCGCCGCGATGCTGATGTCGGCGGTCAGCGCCACCGCGAGCCCCGCGCCGACCGCGGTCCCGTTGATCGCGGAGATCACGGGCTTGGAGCAGTTGGTGATGTTGTGCACGATCTCGGCGGCTTCCTTGAGCAGCCGGGACACGACGCTGAAGCTGCCGAGCGTGGCCTCCACCATCTCGAAGTCCCCGCCGGCCGAGAAGGCCTTACCCTCGCCGGTGACCACGGCGACCCGGCACTCGTCGTCCTTGTCGACGTCGAGCCAGACCCTGCTCAGCTCCGTGTGCAGCGTCTCATCCATGGCGTTGAGCCGTTCGGGCCGGTTGATCTTGATCAGCAGCACGCCCTCGGCCGGGTAGTCGAAGGTGAGCCTGGAGTAAGCAGACCAGTCCATTGAGCTCCTCGTGTCGTTACGGGATGCGAGGCCGGGATCGCGCCCGGCCGCCCGCAGGCAGCGTAACACGCAGATTCTCTTAGTACCAACCACAGTAGTTAGTAATTTTCGTCCGAACGACTTGTGTTTCTCGTCCGCGGGCAAATGGCCGCGCGAGCGGGGCCGACGGGTTCAGGCGGGCCGGCGCCGACCGCGCCCCGGCGCTTCCCGCTCGGCTTCGGCCGGCGCTGTGCCTGTGGTGTTGGGGCCCGTGTCTGAGCGCGTCTCCGCGTCCGCCGGGTGCCGGTCGAAAAGCCCCTCGAGCCCGGGGCCGTACCTGGCCACCATTTCGCCGGAGAAGTCGCGGAACATCCGCTGCCCGAAGATGTCGTGCCTGACGAATCCCTTGACCAGAGCGGTGAACAGCGGGTCGTCGGCCGCCCACACGGCCTCCCACTTGTCGCCCTCGGGGGCGAGCGCCCACAGGGCCGCGGCGTTGTCGCACGTGATCGCCAGGTGCCGGGCCTGGTGATGCCGGTAGACCACGCCGTCCGTGCTGCTGTGCCTGATGACCGCGCCGTTGCGCAGGCTGAACGGCGGCTCGCCGAAGCAGAGGATGTCGGTCCGCACACCGCGGCGGTCGGCGGCCTGGATCTCCCGCGCGAGGGCCTCGAGATAGGTACCGTGGCCGGAGACGTACATCCGCTCCGATGCATTCCGTATGAGGTCGTTCGCGGCGGCGACGACCGTGATCCACGAGCGCGTTTCCTTGTAGAGGCGGACTTCCTGCACGTCGGTGCCCTCCCGGCGCATCCGCGAGACCTCAAGCTCGACGGTGGCCAGCCGCTGGCGGAACGTCCTCTCCAACTCGCTGAGCACGCGGTCGGGCGGGACCGCGACGAACTTGGCGGGCGAGCCGCTCACCTGCATGACCGCACCGCGCTCGACCAGCCTCCCGAGGGTCTCGTACACCTTGGGCTGCGGCACCAGCGTCTCCTTGGCGATGGCGTACCCGGTCATGGGCTCCCGGCCGATGAGGCCGGTGTAGGTCCTCGCCTCGTACTGGGAGAAGCCAAGCTCCGTCAGCGCCGTCGTCACCCGGGCGTCGACCGCGGTCCCGGCGCCGGCCTCCGGTGCACTTCCGCTCATGGTTGTGGTTCCCTCCTGCGGGGCCGCGGTCGCGAATGCGGCGACATGATTCCTCGCTCACAATAATAGGTAACTCCCGCAGTGAGTAGCCAAACCAGTCCGCAGTCCATCGCCATTGACCATCTACGGTCACCTCGATACGTTTATGAATACATAACTGCGTACACAGTTTGGGCGAAGGGCCGGATCAAATGCGGGACAACAGGACCAAGAGAATCATGGCGTCGGGCGGGCTCGCCCTGGGCGTGTCCCTGACGATCGCCGATCCGTTCGTGGCCGAGGTCGTCGGCGGCGCCGGCTTCGACTTCGTGCTCATCGACGCCGAGCACTCCCCCATCGGGATCGACCAGCTCCAGATGATGCTGATCGCGCTGCGCTCGTCGGAGTCGACGGTGCTCGTCCGGCCCGCGGCCAACGACGCGGCCCGGGTCAAGCAGATCCTGGATCTCGGCGCCGAGGGAGTCGTCGTGCCCGAGGTCGACGACGCGGCCTCCTGCGCGGCCGCGGTGGCCGCGGCCAGGTACCCACTGCGCGGCGTCCGCGGTTTCGGGCCGCGCCGGGCCGCCCGCCTCGACGGGGGAAGGCCCGCCTACCTGGCGCGCGCCGATGAGGAGATCGCCGTGCTGGCCATGATCGAGAGCGCCGTCGCGGTCGCGGACATCGACGCCATACTCAAGACCCCTGGCCTGGACGGGACCATGGTCGGCCCGGCCGACCTGGCGGCCACCATGGGCCACCTGGGCGAGCTCGGCCACCCCGATGTCCTGACCGCGATCACCGCCGTGCGTGACGCCTGCCAGCGGCAGTCGGTCCCGTTCGGGATCTTCGCCGGCGCCGAGCAGGCGGCCCGCGAGTGGGCGGCGGCCGGGGCGCGGTTCATCACGATCGGCGCGGACACGCAGTTCCTTGACCAGGGCATCGCCCGGTCGCTCGCTCTGGCGGAGAGCCTCAGGGCGTCCCGCTAGCGGTTCCCCAGGCCAGGGGCGCCGGGAGGCGCCGCAGGACCGTTGACGGTCCGTACCGCGTGTGTTAGGTTCCCCACACTACCTACTCAAGTAGTTAGTAGAGAGACGACCGAGTGGAAGGTTCTCGATGGCGATGCCAACCAAGAGAAGGTTGCTCGCGGCCGCGGCGGCCGCCACCCTGCTGACGGGTGTCGCGACTGCCTGCAGTTCGTCGAGCACAACGGCGGCCGCGGGCTCGTCAAGCGCAGGCGGGTCAGGCACGGGCTCGTCAGGCACGGGCACGACGTCCGGCGCAGCGGCGTCCGGCTCGGGCTCCGGCCAGGGGAAGACGATCACCCTGGGCATCCTCACCCCGCTGACGGGACCAGTGGCGTCCTCGTTCGGCCAGGAGACGATTGAGGGCGCGCAGGCGCGGATTGACCTCGCCAACGCCTCACACGAACTGCCCAACGGCGAACAGGTCAAGCTGGTCAGCGTCGACGAAGGGTCAAGCCCGCAGACCTCGCTGACCGGCACGCAGCAGCTCGTGCAGAACGATCACGTGTTCACGGTCCTCGCCGCGGGCGCCTTCTTCTACGGCGCGTACCGCTGGGCCGCCCAGCAGAACGTGCCCGTGGTGGGCGACGGGATCGACGGGCCGGAGTGGAACTCAAGCCAGTACCCCAACATGTTCGCCGCGTTCGGCAGCACCGACGACAGCTACCCGTCGTACACCGGCATGCCCGCGTTCTTCAAGGCGCAGGGCGGCACCTCGTACTGCGGCGTGGGCTACAACGCGCCGTCGACGGTCGGCAACGGGGCCGCGATGGCCGGGTCCATGAAGGCGGCCGGCGTGCCCGTGCCCTACACGAACTTCGGCATCGCAGCGGGCAACGCGAACTTCACGTCGATCGCGCTGGCGATCAAGCAGGCGAAGTGCGACGTGCTTGGCAGCCAGATGACGCTCGGCGACACGCTCAACCTCATCTCCGCGCTGCGGAACGCGAACGTCTCCCTCAAGGCCACCTTCATCCAGGGCGGGTACGGGCAGGACCTGCTCGACCAGCCGTCCTCGCTGTCCGCCGCGCAGGGCGTGGACATGGCGGCGGGCTTCGAGCCGTCCTCGCTGAACACCGCCGGGACCAAGTGGATGATGTCGGCGCTCAAGACCTACGTCAACTGGACCAAGCCCTATCCGGCCGCCGGGATGGAGTGGGGCTGGTTCACGGCGGACACGGCGATCGAGGGCCTCAAGGTCGCCGGCGCCAACCCGACGCAGCAGAGCTTCATTTCCAACCTCCGCAAGGTGACGAGCTTCAACCACGAGGGCCTCACCTGCCCGGTTGACTACTCGGTCTTCGGCAACACCAACCAGCAGTTCCCTGGGAACTGCACCTGGATGGTCAAGGTGGAAGGCAGCCAGTTCGTGTCGCTGACCGGAACCACGCCGGTCAAGGTCGCGACGATCGCCGGCACTTCCAACAGCTAACGCACGCAGCCGCCCCGGGGCCCGGCCCGTCAGGCCGGGCCCCGGGAGCTTAGGAGCGACCTTGATTGCCTTCATTCTCGCGGGGCTCGTGCTCGGCGGAATCTACGCGATATCCGCGGCGAGCATCGTGGTCACGTACGTGTCGGCCGGAGTGCTCAACTTCGCGTTCGGCGCGATCGCGTTCTTCATCGCGCGGCTGTATTACTACCTGGTCGCGCAGCTCGGGTGGCCCGTCGCCCCGGCGGCGGTCGTCGCCATCGTCATCGCGGGCCCGCTGCTTGGCGTGGCGCTGTACTTCGCCCTCTTCCGCTTCCTCGCCCAGGCCCAGGCGATCACCAAGGTGGTCGCGACGATCGGGCTATCGGTGGCGATCCCCGCGGCGACCGAGCTCATCTTCGGCGATCAGCCCATCCTGACCTCGCCCGGCCTGGCGCCGCTGCCCGAGCCGGTCTTCCACGTAGGCGGCGTCGCCATCACGCTCGACCAGGTCATCGCCTACTGCTGCGTCGTCGCGGTCCTGGCGGCAGGAACCTGGGTGCTGCGGCGAACCCAGGTTGGGCTGCTCGTCCGGGCCACGGTCGACTCCAAGGCGATGGCGTCGCTGTCGGGCATCAGCCCCGCCCGCATCGCGGTCGGGGTTTGGGCGGCCGGGACGTTCCTCGCCGGGCTGGCCGGCGTGCTCGCCGCCCCGGTGCTGAACGTCAGCTCCGTGAGCAACTACACGGTCATCACCGCGTCGGCGTTCGCCGCGGTCGTCGCGGCCAAGCTGCGCAGCCTCCCCGTCGCCGTCGCCGTCGGCCTGCTCATGGGCGTCGTCGGCTCACTGCTGCAATGGGCCCTGCCATCGGTGTCCAGCCTGGTCACGGGTGACATAATCTCGGCTATCCCGTTCGTGATGGTCGTCATATTCCTGCTCTACTACACCTGGCGCAAGTCGGTCACCGAGGAGACGCTCGGCGGGATCCTGGACAAGGCGATCTCCGTGCGCGGCGTCCCGCCTCAGGCGGACGCCGGGCAGTCCGCGAACTGGTCGCGGGAGGGAGGACTCCGGGGGTACGCGGCGAGGGCGCTGGCGCTCGTGCCGCACAACCCGTTCGTCGTCATCGCGGCCATCCTGCCGCTGGTGCTTTCCGGCTTCTGGCTGGGCCCGGTGGCAGAGGGCGCGGCGATCGGCATCGTGTTCCTGTCCTTCACCCTGCTCACCGGGGAGGGCGGGATGATCTCGCTGTGCCAGATCAGCTTCGCGGGGGTGGGCGGGCTCACGGCCGCGCAGATGAACGCGACCTACCACCTGCCGGTGCTGATCGGCGTGCTGATCGGCGCGGTGCTGGCGGGCGTCTGCGGCCTGGTCGTCGGCCTGCTCACCGCCCGCATGGGGAACCTCTACGCGGCCCTGGCGACGCTTACCCTCGCCCTGCTGCTTTCCTCCATCGTCTTCCAGCTCAACGTTTTCCTGCAGTACGGCGCCGGCGTTACCGTCTCGCGCCCGTCCTTCGCCGAGTCGAACGTCTCGCTGACTTATCTCACGCTCGCGGTCTTCGTGGCCATCAGCCTCTTCATCGCCGCGATCCGGCGCTCGACGTCGGGTCTCGCGCTGTCGGCGATCCGCTCGACGGAGACGGGCGCCCGGTCCGCCGGGGTCAGCGTCGTCCGCCTCAAGATCGCGCTATGGGCCCTAGCCGCCGCGGTCGCCGGGATCGGCGGCGGCATGTACGTCATCTACAACGGCGTCGCCCTGCCGCAGTCGTTTGACGCCATCGTCGGCCTGACCTGGTTCGCCGTTGTCATCACGAACGGCCGGCGGTCGAACAACGCCGCGCTGGCCGCCGGGCTCTTCTACACGTTCATCCCGCAACTGTTCACCACTTACCTGCCGACCTCGCTCGGTCAGGTGCCCACGCTGCTGTTCGGGGCGGGCGCCGTCCTCCTGGCCAGGAACCCAGAGGGGATCATCACGATGAACGGACGCCAGATCACCGCACTCGCGCGCAGGCTCACGGAAAGCGGGCGGCGCACCGGGGGCGGGGCGCCGTCGCTGCCCGGCCCGAGCCGCGGCCGGGTGCCCGCATCGGCGGTAGCCGCGAAACTGGAGGACGCACCGTGAGCACGGGCGATAGCACAGGACACAGCACGGGCCCCAGCACTGGCCCCAGCACTGGCCCCAGCACTGGCCCCAGCGAACGGCGGGACATCCTGTCCGGCACCCAGGTGTCGGTGAACTTCCGCGGCCTCAAGGCGCTGCAGCAAGTTGACATCAACGTGCCGGAAGGCGCCATCGTCGGCCTCGTCGGCCCGAACGGAGCGGGCAAGTCCACCCTGCTCGGGGTCCTGTCGGGCGACGTCGCGGCCCGCGCGGGCACGGTCAGGCTCGGCGGGCAGGACGTGTCCGGGCACGGCCCCGAGTCCCGCGTGCGGCACGGCCTCGCGCGCACCTTCCAGCTGCCGGAACTCTACGACGAGCTCACGGTCCGCGAGCACCTGACGCTGGCGTGGCGCCTGGCGCAGGCGCCGTCCCGGTCGTGGAGCGATCCGCTCACCGGCCGCTTCCTGCGCCAGGGCGGCGCCGAAGACGAGGAGATCGCCGCGCTGCTCGACCGCCTGGGACTCGCACCGGTCGCCGGCACCCCGGCGGGGGCGCTGCCGCTGGGGCTCGGCCGCCTGGTGGAGATAGCGCGGGCCGCCGCGTCGCACCCCCGGGTGATCCTCCTCGACGAGCCGTTCTCCGGGCTCAACCCGGAGGAGTCGAAGCGGCTGTCGCGGGCGCTCGCCGACATCAACCAGGCTCAGGGCATCGCCATGGTGCTCGTCGAACACGACGTGGAGATCGTCTTCGGCCTGTCGGAGCGCGTCTTCGTGCTGGATTTCGGCGTGATCATCGCGGCCGGTACCCCCGCCGAGATTCAGCGCGACCCGGCGGTCCGGGCCGCCTACCTCGGCGACGTCGCCCCGGACCCCGCCTCTGCTGACACTGCCGCTGCTGACCCCCCGGGCGGCGCCGGGATCGCGGAACCGGCGGCCGGTCCGCGCGTGATCACCGTGGCCGAGCCGGGAACGGGCGGGCCGGCCGTCCCCGCGGCCCGGGCGAGCGCCGACATCCTCACCGTCAGCGCGCTGAACCTGAAGTATGCGGACGCCACGGCCCTGCACGACGTGTCCTTCGCGGTCGCGCCGCGGTCGGTGACCGCGCTGCTCGGCTCCAACGGCGCGGGCAAGAGCAGCGTGGCGCGGGCCGTTTCCGGCCTGGTCCGAGCGCAGTCGGGCCTGATCCGATTCGACGGCGAGGACATCACCGGGGCCCCGGCCGACCGGATCAGGCGGCTGGGGGTCGCCTACCTTCCCGAAGGGCGCGGCGTCTTCCGCTCGCTGACCGTCGAGGAGAACCTGCGGGTGGCGCTGAGCGGCGCGCCCAAGGGCGAGCGGGTCGCGGCGATCGACCGGGCGATCGAGCTGTTCCCGGTCCTCGGGCAGCGGCGGCGGCAGACCGCGGGCACGCTGTCCGGCGGCGAGCAGCAGATGCTTTCGCTCGCCCGGGTCCTCACCAGGCAGCCGCGCCTGCTGATCGCCGACGAGATCTCACTGGGCCTCGCGCCCCTGATCGTCGAGGAAGTGTTCGCCGGGCTGCAGCGCGTCATCGAACTCGGCGTCTCCGTCGTCCTCATCGAGCAGTTCGTGCACCGGGCGCTGGCGATCGCGGACCAGTGCTATGTCCTGCGCCGCGGCCGCATCGTGTGGAACGGCAAGGCGACCGCGGCGGGCGCCGAGCTGGTGGAGCACTACCTCGGTGAGGCGACTAGAACGCGATGACGCCGCGGAGGTTGACGCCCCGGTGCATGTCCTGGTAGCCGGGGTTGATGTCGTCGAGCTTGTAGGTCCTGGTTATCAGGCGGTCGAGCGGAAGCCGCCCGGCGCGGTAGAGGGCCAGGAGCTGGTCGATGTCGGCCAGGGGCCTGGTCAGGCCCATGACCACGCCGATGAGGCTCTTGGCGGACATCGCGAACTCCACCAGCGGGAGCGTGGCCGTGTTCTCGGTCATGGGTGACACGGAGGTCATGACGACGTTGCCGCCCTTGCCCACGAGGCGCGACACCGGGCCGATCAGGTCGCCGTGCAGGACGCCGACGGTGATGATCGCGGAGTCGGCCATGCGGTTGCGGGTCAGCTCGGAGACCAGGGGCTGCGCCTCCTCCACGCTCGCCGCGGCGTGGGTGGCGCCGAGCGTGAGGGCCTGCTCCCGCTTGAAGGCGACCGGGTCCACGGCCACGATCTGGGCGGCGCCCGCCATGGCGGCCCCCATGACCGCGCTCATCCCGACGCCGCCGGTCCCGACCACGACGACGGTGTCGCCGTCGCGGATGCCCGCCGCGCGGACGGCGGATCCGTAGCCCGTGATCACGCCGCAGCTTGTCACGGCCGCGACCTGCGGGGGAATGTCGCGCTCGTAGCGGAGCAGCCTGATCTGCTGCACGAGCGTGTACTCGGAGAACGTGCCGAGCTGGCCGTAGGAGCCGACCTGGCGGCCGTCGTGAGTGGTGAAGGCGAACGTGCCGTCGGCGCGGGCGCCGGTCATCACGTCGAGGTTGCCGTCGCACAGGTAGGTGCGGCCGTCGGCGCAGTACCGGCACTTGCCGCAGGTGGGCAGGGGCAGCAGCATGACCGAGTCGCCCACGGCCACCCGGTCGACGCCCGCGCCGACCGCCACCACGACGCCGGCCCCCTCGTGCCCGCCCACCACGGGCAGCGCGGCGGGGAAGTCGCCGGTGACGTTGTGGTCGTCGCTATGGCACAGTCCGGCGTACTCGAGCCGGACCAGGGCCTCGCCGGGGCGGGGATCAGCGAGCACGCAGTCGACGACCTCCCAGGGACGGCCGACTTCCCAGCAGATCGCGGCGCGGGTATTCGTGGGCACGGCGATCACTTCCTTTCGTATTCGTGCCTTGGCGTTCCCGCTTGGCGGGGGGCTCAGAGCCGGACGAACACCGACTTGAGTTCGGTGAAGCTCTCCAGCGACTTGTCGCCGAGCTCGCGTCCGATGCCGGACTGCTTGTACCCGCCGAACGGAAAGGCCGGGTCGAGCTCGGAGTATGTGTTGACCCACACCACGCCGGCCCTCAGCCGCTTCGCCAGGGAATGGGCGGTCGAGACGTTGGTCGTCGCCACGGCCGCGGCGAGCCCGTAGTCGGTGTCGTTGGCGATGCGGACGGCCTCATCCACCTCGCGGAACGGGATGAGCGCGGCGACCGGGCCGAAGATCTCCTCGCGGGCGAGCCGCATGTCGTTGCTCACGCCGCTGAAGACGGTCGGCTCAACGAAGTAGCCGGCGTTGTCGAACCGGCCGCCGCCGAAAATGATGTCCGCGCCTTCGCTGACGCCAAGGGACAGGTAGGAGTTGACCCGTTCGAACTGCTCCGCGGAGACGACGGGGCCGAGAACCGTGGACTCCGCGAGCGGGTCACCGACCCGGAAGGCGCTGACCGCCTTGGCCAGCTCCGCGGAGAACTCGTCCTTAACGGACTCGTGCACCAGGATCCTGGTCCCGGCCACGCACACCTGGCCGGTGAGCATGGCGAACCCCCCGGCCGCGGTACGGGCCGCCGCGGGGATGTCCGCGTCGGGCATGATGATGTGCGGCGACTTGCCGCCGAGCTCGAGCGTGACCCGCTTGAGGTTGCCCACGGAGGCGCCGAGGATGAGCTTGCCCGTCGCCGTCGACCCGGTGAACGACACCTTGTCGATTCCGGGATGGGCGGAGATCGCCGCCCCGGCGGTTTCGCCGAAGCCGGTGACGATGTTGACCACGCCGGGCGGCAGCCCGGTCTCCGCGAGGATCTCGCCGAAGCGCAGCGCGGTCAGCGGCGTCTGCTCGGCGGGCTTGAGGATGACCGTGTTACCGCAGGCGAGGGCGGGAGCGATCTTCCAGACCGCCATGACGAGCGGCCCGTTCCACGGGATGATGCCGGCGCAGACGCCGAGCGGCTCGCGCACCGTGTAGCAGTGCACCGACGCGTCGACCGGGTTCACCGTTCCCAGGATCTTGGTCGGCCAGCCCGCGTAGTACCTGACCGCCTTCGCCGCGTCCGCGACCATGCCCCTGGTCACCATGATCGGAATGCCGCCGTCCATGGACTCCAGCGTCGCGAGTTCCTCGGCGTTCGCCTCTAGGGCGTCGGCGATGCGGAGCAGCACCAGCGTCCGGTCGTGGGGGTTCATGTTCGCCCAGGACGGGTCGTCGAACGCCCGGCGGGCCGCCGCGACCGCGCGGTCGACGTCCGCGGGGCCGCCCGACGCCACCGTCGCGAGGACCGCGCCGGTCGCGGGGTTGACGGTCGCGAACGTCGCGCCCGTCTCGGCCTGCGTCCACTCATCGTTGATCAGCATCCCGATGGGTCCCCGGCCCCGGATGAAGCCGGGGAGGGGCTTCTCGGTAACGGTTACGGTCTGAGTCACTTGCCCTCGTTCCGGCGGAAATAATGCATACAATTTTGTCGTCAGGTAGGATCTCAAGCTAAACCCCGGCTGAGGGTCAGTCAAGGCCCGGGAGGGAGTTGCCGTGGGGCACGGCGTCGTCATCGTGGGCTCGTCCGTGGGGGGCGTCCGCGCGGCCAGGGCGCTGCGCGCCGAGGGGTACCCCGGCCCGGTCACGCTGGTCGGCGAGGAGCGGGGCTTGCCCTGCGACCGCCCGCCGCTGTCCAAGCAGGTGCTGACCGGCTCGTGGGCGCCAGACCGGGCGACCCTGCTCACCGCGCAGGCCGCGCGAGACGACGGCATCGAGCTGCGGCTCGGCGCCGCCGCCGTAGCGCTCGACACCGACGCGAGGCGGGTACTGCTGGCCGACGGCGGCCCGCTGCCCTACGACGATCTCGTGATCGCGACGGGGGCATCGCCGCGGCCGTCGCCCTGGCAGCCGGAGTCCGGCGTGTACCAGCTGCGCACGCTCGCGGACTGCCTCGAGCTCAAGCAGCGTTTCGCTGAAGGCGGCTCGGTCGTGCTGGTCGGCGGCGGCTTCATCGGTGCGGAAACCGCCGCGGCGGCGCGCGCGGCGGGCTGCGACGTGACCATCGTGGACCCGCTGCGGATTCCGATGGAGCGCGCGGCCGGCTCCGTCGTCGGCGAGCTACTGGGCGCCCTGCACCGCCGCCACGGCGTCACTACCAGGTTCGGCGCTGGCGTGCGAGCGGTCAGCGGGCAGTCCGGCGACCTGCTCGTCACGCTGGACGACGGCTCGTCGCTGAAGGCGGCCACCGTGGTCGTCGGCATCGGCGCGGTGCCGAACGACGCGTGGCTCCGCGGTTCCGGTCTCGTCGTCGAGGACGGCGTCGCCTGCGACGCGAACCTCGCCGCGGTCGGCGCCGAGCGGGTCTTCGCCGTGGGTGACGTCGCCCGCTGGCCGCACCCGGAACTGTCCGCCCGGGTCCGCTCCGAGCACTGGACGAACGCCGCGGACCAGGCGCGGTGCGTGGCGCGTAACATCGCCCACCCCGACGCGCCCGAGGCCTACCGGTCCTCGGACTACGTCTGGTCGGACCAGTACGACTGGAAGGTGCAGGTCGCCGGGCAGCGGGCCCGCGCGACCGCCGAGTGGGTCATCGGCACCCCGGCCGGGGAACGGCCCCAGGTCATGGTGGTGCACGCCGACGCCGACGGCCGGGTATGCGCGGTCGTCGGCCTGAACTGGCCGCGGGCGTTCGTGCGCGGCCGGCGACTGCTCGACGAGCGCACCACGGCGGCACAGGCCAGGGACCTGCTGGCCGCGCCATGAGCGTCAGGCCACCCAGACCCCCCAGTCCTTCAGTATCGCCTCCCGGTCGGCGTCGAGCACCGGGCCGCCGGCCACGGGCAGCTCGAAGCCGGACAGGGTGAACGGCATGGACACCGTGCGCAGGCCGTCGTCCAGCGTCGCCAGGTAGCCGTTGGCGGCGATCTGCTCGTCGTCGAGCACGTCCTCCACGTGGAGGACGGGGCCGCACCAGACCCCGTGCGCCCGCAGGCGGTCAAGCCAGTAGCTGGCCGGCCGGGTCGCGAAGTGCTCGTCGAGCGCGGCGCGCATGTCGCCGGCGTGCGCGAGCATCGCGGCGTGGCTGGCGAAACGCGGGGCCGCGACCAGGTCCTCGATCTGCGCCCCGGCCACGAACGCGTCCCACGCGCGCGCGTTGATCGCGGCGACGGCGATCCAGCGGCCGTCGGACGCCCGGTACTGGTTGACGAGCGCGCTGCGCGGCTCGGTCCGCGGGCGCCCGCTGGTCGACGCGCCGGCGGTATTGGCGGCCGAGCCGACAAGCAGCGTCTGCGTCCACAGCGCGCTCTGCAGCAGCGAGCCGGTCACGGTCTCGCCCCGCCCGGTCGCCGCGCGCCTGATCAGCGCGGCGAGGATGCCGCCGAACAGGTACGTGCCGGTGATGACGTCGTTCATGGCACCGGGCGGCGCGAACGGCTGCCCCGGGTCAGGCGACATGGTGAACAGCATTCCCGCGTACGCCATGCCGGTCATGTCCTGCGCCAGGTCGCCGGCCCGCGGCCCCGTCGGTCCGAGGCCAGAGCCGAGTGCGTAGACCAGCGACGGGTTGCGCTCGCGCAGGCTGGCCTCGTCGATGCCGAGCTTGCGGACGGTCGACGGGCTCATGTTGCTGACGAACACGTCGGCCGCGGCGATCAACTGGTCGAACACCTTCCGGTCGCCGGGATCGCCCAGGTCGAGGGCGATGGACCGCTTGTTCCGGTTGCAGGCGGAATAGGAGACGCTCGTGCGGACCGGGGCGGTCACCGCACCGCCCGCGGTCGGCGCCTTGTGCGACCTGGTTGGATCGCCGTTCGGGCCCTCCACCTTGACGACGTCGGCCCCGAGATCCGCGAGCAGCATGCCGCTGACCGCTCCGGCCATCCATATCGTCATGTCCACCACGCGCAGGCCGGCGAGCGGCCCCTGGCGCGGTCCGGATGGGGTCGTGTCAGTCACCGTGTCCTCCTGCCGCTGGCTTGATTGCCAGCTTATCGTTTGCCGACTAAAATGTATGCAAAAAGGAGACGGGAGTCCGTGATCAGGCGAGGACGGACCCGTGATCAGGCGAGGACGGCGCGGTGCGCGATGAAGATCATCAGTTTGGACGCGGCCGAGCGGCGGCTGCGCGGCGTAGGCAGCGTCGCGCTCGGCGGGATGCTGCTCGAGAACCGGCCGAGTACCCTGGTCAGGGCGCTGCTGCGGGCCGGAGCCGAGGGTCTGTTCCTCTGCTCGGCGCCCGCCGCGTCCTGGGACGCCGACGTGCTACTCGGCGCGGGACGGGTCGCCACGGTGCGGATTCCGCACATCTCTCTGGCCGGCCTCGGGCTCGCGCCTGCCGCGCGCCGGGCGGCTGCCTCGGGCACCGTCGTCTTCGAGGACTGCGACGAGGCGCTCCTGCTCGGCGGATACCTCGCGGCGAGCAACAACGTCCCGATCCAGGTCCTGCACAACCTGGGCACGAACGACGTCGTCGACGGCAACCCGCTGCTGATCCGCTCGGGCGACCTGGTCGGCGTGGGGCCGCTGCGGGTGGACGTCGCGCTGCTGCACGCCCCGCTCGGCGACGAGGAAGGCAACCTCGTGCACTTCGGCAGCCGCTGGGCCGACCTGCTCATGGCCCGCTCCGCGCGGCACGTCATCGCGCAGGTCGATCGCGTTGTGCCGACCGCGGTGGCGGCCAGGACGGGCGTATCCATCCCCGGCTACCTAGTCGACGAGGTCGTGGAGACGCCGTTCGGCGCCCACCCCCTCGGCAGCGTGGGCGGCTACGTCGCCGACCTCGAGCACCTGGCCGCCTACCAGGCCGCGGTGAACGCAGGCGACTTCGGCGACTACCTCGACCGCTACTGCGCCGTCGACCACCCCACTTACCTCGAACGGGTGCCGCCGCCTCGGTTGCGCGAGTTGACACTGGCCGCGCACGCAGGCTGAGCCACGCGAAGCGGGGGTCTCGCCGGCCGGGTCTCACCGGCCGGGTCTCACCGGCCGGTCGGCGCCGCCGCGGCACGGTCCTTCACCTAACCCGATCCTCCTGACGATTCTGCGCCTATGTCCCCTAGAGCCACTAGAGGTCTCCCGTTGGCCCTTCGGCGCAATACGGCCCTGGGCTCAGGCCTCCCCGGGGACACGAAGCGACCACGCCAGGTCGCTGCCAAATCATGAGATATCCGAAATGTCGTCCGGCGGAACGGGGGGCCGCTGAAAGATCTTGGATCGATGGGTCGCCATGGCGTACTCAACCATCCAAGATCTTTCAGCATGACCGAATGACCTGCCACGCTTTCATGAAATGTCCGGAATCCCAGGGCGCATCCCGAGGTTAGCCGGTAACCGCTGACGTCACATATCCCCGGCGGGCGATATGTCCGGCTGTGGCCGGTGGCGGCGGTAGGCCGCCTGCAGCGCGCTTCACTGGCCCGTGAGCAGAGCGGTGCACTGGCCCGTGAGCAGAGCGTTCACTGGCCCGTGAAATGGGGGGCTCGCTTCTCGCGGCGCGCGGCGAGGGCCTCGCGGGCGTCGGCGCTGCGGGCCAGCCTGAGCGTGTACCGCTGTTCTACGGCGTAGCCGTCCTGGACCGGCAGCTGCTCGCTTTCGTTCAGTGCCGCCTTGCCCAGCCGGAGCGCGAGCGGGCTGTGCGCGGCGATCTCCCGCGCCCGCGCCAGCGCCGCTTCATCGAGCTCCGCGCGGTCGTAAATCGCGTCAAGGAACCCGTACCGCAGCGCCTCCTCGCTCGGCAGCGGCCGCGCGGTGAAGAACATCCGCCGCACCACGCCCTGCGGCAGGTGCCGCATCAGGTGCCTGCCGCCGCCGCAGCGCCCGACCGCCACCTCTGGCAGCGAGAAGCTGGCCCGCGGCGAGCCCACTCGCATGTCGGCGCAGGAGGCGATGACCGCGCCCGCGCCGATCGCCGGGCCGTCGAGGACCGCGATGGTCGGCTGCGGCAAGTCGAGCAGTTGCCCGAATACCCGGCGGGCCAGCAGCTGGCGGCGGGTATCGGCCTGTTCGGCGTCCGCACCGGACAGCGCGGCGAGCTCGGTTACGTCGGCGCCCGCGCAGAAGGCGCGCTGGCTCGCCGATCTCAGGACCGCGACGGAGACCGCCTGGTCCGCGCCGATCCGGCCAAGCGCGTCGCCGATCTCCTCGTAGAAGCCCGACGACAGGGCGTTGACCGGGGGCCGGTCGAGCGTGACCACGGCGACCCGGTCCGCGAGCTCGACCCGGACGTGGCCGGGCGCCCCGCCGGCCCGCTCGCTCACAGCGCTTCCTCGGCACCGGCGGGCGCCAGGCCAAGTGAGGCCGCCGCCTGCCTCACTACACCCGCCTCGATGAGCCCGTTTATCTCGGCGTCATCCATGCCGTGCTCGGCGAGCACCTCGCGGCTGTGCTGCCCGATCCGCGGCGTCGGGGCGAGCGGAGTACCCGACGCGAACGCGCCGAACGCGGCCGGCCACTCCGCCACCCTGGGGAGGCTCTCGCCCGGCACGTCGTAGACCATGCGCCGCGCGCGGAAGTGCGGGTCGCGCACGGGCTCGTGCAGGTCGTTCAGCGGTGCCACCGGGACGTCGTGGCGGATCAGCAGGTCGATGAGCGCCGCCTGCTCGAACCGGGCGACGCGTTCGCGCAGCGCGGGCTCGATCGTGCCGATGTGCCGCCGCCGCTGCTGGTAGCGGGCGAACTCGCCGCCGGACAGCTCGTCGAGCTCGAGCGCCCGCACGAGCCGCTCCCAGAAATGGTCCTCGAGTGCACCGATGCTGACGTAACGATTGTCGGCGGTCAGGTAGACGCCGTATCCGGGCCGGGTCAGCGCGTCCGCGCTGGTCGGCTCAGTCAGCGCCTCGGCGATGCGCGGCTCCATCATCGCGAGCGTGCAGTCGGCCATCGCCATGTCGAGATGGCGGCCGGCGAAGCCGGACGGGCTGACCAGCTTCTCGTGCAGGGCGAGGACCACGGCGAGCACCGAGTAAACCGCGGCCCCCATGTCGGCCACGGGCAGCGTCGTCGGCACGTAGTCGGCGGCCAAGGCGGGCTTTGGCGGCGGGATCGCGCCGGCGAACGACAGGTACTGAAAGTCATGGCCGGGCAGGTCCCGGTAGGGACCGGTGGCCCCGTAGCCGGAGATCGACAGGTAAATGAGCCGCGGGTTCACCGTGCGCACGGCCTCGAAGCCGAGGCCGAGGCGGTCCATCACTCCCGGCCGGTAGGTCTCCACGAGCACGTCGGCCGCCGCGATCACGCGCAGCAGCGCGGCGCGGCCCGCCGGCGACTTCAGGTCGACGGACAGGTCACGCTTGCCGCGGTTCTCCGCGTCGAACATGGCGGGGCGGTGCCGCAGGCGGTCTCCCGAGTCCGGCCGCTCCACCTTGATGACGTCGGCGCCGAGCCCGGCGAGCAGCCGGGTGGCGTAAGGCCCGGGCACCTGCTCGGACAGGTCGACGACCTTGATGCCGCCCAGCACGCCGTCCACGGCCATCGCGATCCTCCGCTTCATCTGGTCTGCGACTCTAATAACTACTATAGTAGTTACTAACGGATGAACGCGAGGACGAGAAGGAACACCGCGGCGCATGGCGACTGAGTACGTTTCCGAGTGGATGACCGACGATCTGCGGGCGCTGCGCGAGATGGCGCGCGAGTTTTTCGAGCGCGAGGCCGCGCCGCTGATGGCCAAGTGGTCCGAGCAGCGGTTCGTGGACCGGGAGTTCTGGGTGAAGGCGGGCAGCCTCGGGCTGCTCTGCCCGACCGTCCCCGAGGAGTACGGGGGGCCCGGCGGCAACATCCTGCACCAGGTGGCGATCACCGAGGAGCAGTCCCGCGTCCTCGAGAAGGGCTGGGGCAACAACGTGCACAGCGGCGTGGTCACCGACTACATCCTCAAGTACGGCCGCGAGGAGCAGCGCAGGCGGTGGCTGCCGTCGATGGCCGCGGGCACGCTGATCGGCGCGATCGCCATGACCGAACCGGGCGCGGGCAGCGACGTGCGCGCGATGACGGGCCGGGCCCGTCGCGACGGCGATGAGTACGTGATCGACGCGACCAAGACGTTCATCACCAACGGTCAGACCGCCGACCTGATCATCGTGGCGGTCAAGCTGGAGAACCCCGCCGTCGCGGCCGCTGATCCGAAGGCGATCACGTTGTTCGCCGTCGAGGCGGACAAGGCCGAGGGCTTTCACCGCGGCGCGCCGCTGCGCAAGATCGGGCAGCACGCCGCCGACACGTCGGAGCTGTTCTTCGACGGCTGCCGGGTGCCCGTGGCGAACCGCATCGGCGACGAGGGGGCCGGCTTCCCCGCCCTGATGAACCAGATGCCGCAGGAGCGGCTCATCCTGGCGGTCAACGCGGTCGCCCAGACGGAGAAGGCGGTGCGGCTCACGCTCGAGCACACGAAGGGGCGCAAGGTCTTCGGCAAGCCGCTCTACGAGCAGCAGAACACCCGGTTCGTGCTCGCCGAATGCGCGACGCTGGCCAAGGCCGCCCGGCTGTTCGTCGACCACTGCATCGCGCGGCACGCGCGGGGCGAGCTCGACAACGCGACCGCCGCGATGGCCAAGTGGTGGCTGAGCGACGTGCAGTGCCGGGTGCTGGACGAGTGCGTCCAGCTGTTCGGCGGATACGGCTACATGGAGGAGTACCCGATCGCCCGCATGTACGCCGACGCCCGCGTCCAGAAAATCTACGGCGGCGCCAACGAAATCATGAAGGAAATCATTGCGCGCGCCCTCTGACGAGAGGAACGACATGGCCAACGGCCTTGATCGCCTTGACCGTCTTTACGGCCTTGACGGGCAGGTCGCCCTGGTCACCGGCGGGGCCGGCGGCCTCGGCACCGAGGCCGCGGCGTGGCTCGCCGCGGCCGGCGCCCGCGTGGTCGTCGCCGACGTGAGCAAGGCCTCGCTCGACCGGGCCGCGGAGCGTCTCGGCGCGCTGGTCCCCCACCCCGGCCACCTCGGCTACGCCACGCTGGACGTGACGGACTCGGCCGCGGTGCGTGCCTGCGTCGCCGGCATCACCGAACGGCACGGGCGCCTCGACATCCTGCTGACGAGCCACGGCTTCCCGCGCGACCGGCGGCTGCGGGACATGACCGACGACGAGTGGTACGACGTCATCGGCGTCTGCCTGACCGGGACGTTCCTGTGCGTCCGGGAGGCGGCCCGGCCGATGGTGACCCAGGGCTACGGCCGTATCATCACCGTCGCGTCCCGCGCCTGGCAGGGCAACCCCGGCCAGGCGAACTACTCGGCGGCCAAGGCGGGCGTCGTCGGGCTGACCAAGTCGGTGGCCAAGGAACTAGGCCGCCACGGGGTCACCGCGAACGCGATCGCACCCGGGCTCATCGACACGCCTTCGCTGCGCGGGCTCGAGACCTTCGACCAGATCGCCGACCGCGCCATCCGCGACAACAGCATCAAACGCATCGGCCAGCCGGGCGACGTGGCGGCGGCCGTGCTCTACCTGGCATCCCCGCAGGCGGGGTTCGTCACGGGCGAGGTCGTGCACGTCTCCGGCGGACGGTTCAGTTGACCACCCCGGAAACCGACCCGCCGCACTGGGCGCAACTCGACTCCGGCAACGCCGCGGTGGCGCGGCGGGCCCGCCGGTACCTGGACGAGATCGCGCCGCTTTTGCCCGCCGCGGAACGAGACCGGGCGCTGCCGGCCGAGATCATCCCCGGACTGCTCGAGGTCGGGTACGTGCGCGGCGCGATCCCGGTCGCCGACGGCGGCAGCGGCCTTTCGCACCTCCAGACGGCGCTGCTGATGGAGGAGGCGGGGCGCGGCTGGGCCAGCATCCGCACCACGGCCAACATCCTCACGCTGGTCGCCGAGCTGTTGTCGGCGGCGGGCACCCCCGAGCAGAAACAGCGGTTTCTGCGCCCGCTGCTGGCCGGGCAGCGGATGGGCTGGTTCGCGATCACCGAGCCGGAGGCCGGCTCCGACGCGGCGGCGCTGACCACGCGGGCCGAGCGGCGGCCCGGCGGGTCCTACCGGCTGACCGGCCGCAAGAGCTACATCACGAACGCTAGCTACGGCGACTTCGGCGTAGTGCTCGCCACCGTGGACCCCGGCCTCGGCGCCAAGGGCATCACCGCCTTCCTGGTCGAGCGGGAACCGGGCGGGTACCGGACCGAGGCAAGGCCGCAGCTCCCGGTCCGGGCGGTGAGCTGCTGCGACGTCGTGCTGGACGGCGTGGTGGTACCCGCCGCCAACGTGCTGGGTGAACCGGGCCGCGGCCTGGCGCTCGCCATGCGCGCCGTCAACAGCGGGCGGCTCAACGTGAGCGCCGGCTGCACCGGCATCGCCCAGGCGGCCCTGGAGGCGGCGAGCGGCCACGCGGTCGCCCGCACTCAGTTCGGCCGGCCCCTGGCGGGCTTCCAGCTAGTACAGCAGCTCGTCGTGGACATCGCGGTGCAGGCCAACGCGGCCCGCCAGGTCTACCAGTCGACGGCCCGGCTGCTCGACGCCGACCCGCCGGCCGATCCGGCCGCCGCCCGCATGGCGTGCTCCATGTCCAAGTACTTCTGCTCCGAGGCGGCCAACCAGGTAGCGACCAAGGCGGTGCAGGTGTTCGGCGCGGCGGGGCTGATGGAAGGCAACGTCGCGGAACGGCTGTTCCGCGACGCCCGCGAGGCCACGATCCCGGAGGGGACATCACAGATGCAGGTTCTGCAGATCGGCAAGGCACTGCTCGGCGTGTCGGCGGTGCGGTGAGCGATACGGCACCAGCGACTGAGCGCGTCGGCATCGTCGGGTACCACGCGTACCTGCCCGCCTACCGCCTTGACCGCGGCGAGATCGCCGCCGCGGCCGGGGCGATGGCCCGCGGCACGCGCCGCGTGGCAGGCTACGACGAGGACACCACCACGCTGGGCGTGGCGGCGGCGCAGCCGGTGGTGACCGGGCGCGAGACGGCGGTGGGCAGCGTCTGGCTGGCCACCACCGACCCGGTGTACGCGGACAAGACCAACGCGACCGCGGTGCACGCCGCCCTCGACCTGCCGCCGGACATCGTCGCGGCCGACCTCGGCGCCTCGGTGCGGTCCGGCGTCGTCGCGCTGCTCGCCGCCGCGCGGGACGGCGGCCTGGCCGTGCTCGCCGACCGGCGCGGCGGACCCGCGGGCGGCACCGACGAGCGGGAGGGCGGCGACGCGGCGGCTGCCTTCCTCTTCGGCCAAGAGGCGCCGCTCGCCGTGGTTACCGCTAACGCGTCGGTCACGGCCGAGTTCATCGACCGGTGGCGGGTGCCGGGAGCACCTGACGGCGCGGCGTGGGAGGAGCGCTTCGGCGAGCAGCGATACGCCGAACTGGCCGGCCAGCTGCTTGCGGCGCTGACCCGGGCCGGCGTGGACCTGGCCGGCATTACCCGGTTCGCCGTCGCCGGCAGCAACGCGCGGGCGGTGCGCACCGTGGCCGGCACCGCGGCGAAGGCGACCGGGGTGGCGCACGAGGGCGGCGACCTGACCGGCCTCGTCGGCAACGCGGGCGCCGCGCAGGCCGGGCTCGCGCTCGCCGACCTGCTCGACGCGGCCAGTCCCGGCGACACGCTGCTGCTGATCTCACTCGCCGACGGCGCCGACGCGCTCGTGCTGCGCGCGACCGGCGCGATCACGGCGGGGCGGGGCGAGCCGCTGCGCGCCCAGGCCGGCGCCGGCGTACCGGTCGGGTACCCGCAGTACCTGCTGTGGCGCGGACGGCTGGCCGGCGAGCGCGCCCGCCGTCCAGAACCGGACCGCCCGTCGGCCCCGTTCGCCTGGCGGAACCGGGCGTACAAGCTGTCGCTGACCGGGGGCCGGTGCCGCAAGTGCGGCGCGGCGCAGTTCCCGCTGCCGCGCGTCTGCTACCAGTGCCACGCGGTCGACGAGTTCGATCCGGTGTCCGCGGCGGGGCAGTCGGCGCGCATCGTCACGTTCACCGTCGACCGGCTCGCGTTCTCGCCGAGCCCGCCGCTGATCAGCGCGATCATCGAGTTCGAGCGGGGCGGGCGGCTGCAGTGCGAGCTCACCGACGTCCGGGCGCCGCTGCACGTCGGCGACGAGGTCATCCCCGTCTTCCGCCGCGGCGCGACCGTCGGCGGCATTCACAACTACCGGTGGAAGGCACGGCCCGTGTACCGCCCGTCCGAACCGGACGCAGGCCCGGAGCGGGAGAACTAGGAGGCACCCTGTGGGGCAGCACAGCCTCGCCGACCGCGTCGCCATCGTCTCGATGGGCTGCACGCGCTTCGCCGAGCACTTTGACAAGAGCGCCGACGAGCTCGCGGTCGACGCCGTCACGGAGGCACTCGACGGCGCCGGCCTGACCGGGGACGACGTCGACGCCTTCTGGCTCGGCACGTACACATCGGGAATCAGCGGCCTCGCGCTCGCCCGGCCGCTGCGGCTGGTCGGCAAGCCGGTCACCCGCGTGGAGAACATGTGCGCCACCGGGTCCGAGGCGCTGCGGGCGGCCGTGCACGCGGTGGCCTGCGGGGCGGTGGACGTCGCGCTGGCGGTGGGCGTGGAGAAGCTCAAGGACACCGGGTACGCCGGCCTGATCTCGCCCAAGACCCAGGACGACGGCACCCGGGTGAACACCTCGGCGCCGGCCAACTTCAGCCTGCTCGCGCCCGCCTACAAGAACCGCTACGGCGTCACTGCCGACGACTTCCGCGCGGCCATGACGCACGTAGCGTGGAAGAACCACGCGAACGGCGCGCTCAACCCGCTCGCGCAGTTCCGCAAAGAGGTGCCGAAGGAGGCCATCGAGCGCTCCCCCGCGGTGGCCGGGGAACTCGGCGTCCTCGACTGCTCGGGAGTGGCCGACGGAGCTGCCGCCGCGATCGTGACGCGGGCCGAGGACGCGCACCGGTACACCGACGCGCCGCTGTACATCAAGGCGCTCTCGCTGGTCACCGGCGACGGCGCGGGCGCGGCCGACCCCCGGTACGACTACACGACCTTCCCCGAGGTGGTGGAGTGCGCACGGCGGGCGTACGCGCACGCGGGCATCACCGATCCGCGCGCGGAACTCGCCCTGGCCGAAGTGCACGACTGCTTTACGCCGACGGAACTCGTGCTGATGGAAGACCTGGGCTTCTCCGCCCGGGGCACGGCCTGGCGCGATGAGCTCGACGGAATCTATGACCGCGGCGGCGACTTGCCGGTCAACCCGGACGGCGGCCTGAAGAGCTTCGGCCACCCAGTTGGAGCGAGCGGCCTGCGGATGATCTACGAATGCTGGCTCCAACTGCGCGAGCAGGCGGGCCCGCGCCAGGTCGGGACCGCGCACCGCGGGCTCGCGCTCACCCAGAACCTCGGCGGCGCGCCGGGCGACTGCGTCTGCTTCATCTCGATCGTCGGCAGCCGGCTGGGCTGATCTCCCTTGGCCGCTCTTGTGCATACAAAAATGAATGCGTTAATCTAGATTTCATGCATGTGATCGAGACCGCGAAGATTCCGTGGACCCTGGTAAGCAAGAGCAATCGCCCTGGTCGCGTCCACCGCAAGCTCGTCCATGAGGGATCGGTGTCGCCGGGCGTCGGCTACACCGCCGACCTGGTGCGCTACGAGGGCGGCCACGGCACGTTCAGCGCGCCGCGCCACAAGCACAACTTCGACCAGATCCGGTACATCGTGAGCGGCGCTCCCGACTTCGGTCACCACCAGGTGGCGTCGACGGGCCAGTCGGCGTTCTTCCCGGCCGGCGCGGCCTACGGCCCGGAGACCATCGAAGAGGCCGACGTCCTGCTGATCCAGTGGGGCCCGCACTGGATGACGCGGGCTGACCACGACGCGACTTACGCCGAAATGCAGAAGACCGGCGAGTTCAGGGACGGCTACTACGTCACGGTCGACGCCGAAGGAAACGAGCACCGCGCCGACGGCCGCAACGCCGTCTGGGAGACCTTCACCAACCGCAGCCTGGTCTACCCGGTTCCGCAGTACCCGCAGCCGGTGATCATGGAGCCGGGGGGCTTCGAGTGGCGCCCGGCGGCACCGGGCGTCTCCGGCAAGGTCATGGGCCGGTTCACCGAGAATGACGTCTACATCGCAAACTACGAGTGGACCGGGGCCGAAGGAGCACTCACGCTCGGGCCGGAGCGGACCCAGCTGCTGTGGCTCGCCGACGGGCAACTCACCGTCGACGGGACCGCCTACGACCCCGCCACGGTCATCTTCTCCGAGTTCGCGGAGACGACCGAGCTTGCGGGCACCGCCGGCGCCAAGGCGGTCGTCTTCGGGCTCGCGCTGCCCGCTTTCGTCCCGGCCTGAACCGATGACAGCGGGACCGCTAGCCGGGATTCGCGTCATCGACCTGACCGTCTGGATGTCCGGGGCGATCGGCGCGATGCTGCTCGGGGACCTCGGGGCGGACGTCGTCAAGGTCGAGGGGCCGACGGGAGACCCCGTCCGCCGCTACGTGCCGATCGGCGCGACCGACTCCGCCAGCGCACCGGGCGGGGTCAACTACGCCTACGCGCTCTGCAACCGGAACAAGCGGCAGGTCACCCTCGACCTGCGCGACCCCGGCGACCGTGACCGGCTCTACGGGCTGGTGCGGGACGCGGACGTCGTCATCACGAGCATGCGCGCCGACACGCTGGCCGCGCTCGGCATCGACGAGGAGTCCGTCAAGGCGGTCAATCCCTCGATTGTCTACGCGCGGGCCGGCGGGCTGGGCCACACCGGGCCGCGGGCGAGCGACCGGTGCCAGGACATGCTCGGCATGGCGTACGCCGGGTTGCTGTTCACCGTCTCGCCCGAGCCCGACGAGCCGTTCGCCCCGCCCGGAGCGATCAACGACGTGCTCACGGGAACCATGCTGTCGTTCGGGATAGTCGCCGCACTGCTGCGACGCGAGCGGACGGGCGACGGTGACTCGGGAGACGGTGAAACAGTGCAGGCTTCGCTCCTGCACACGGCCCTGTGGACGCAGCTCATTCAGCTCGGCACGGCCGCCAACGCGCCCCAGGTGCTGGTGCCGCCCCGGTCGCGGCGCGAACCGCGCAGCCCGGGAGTGAATCAGTACAAGTGCTCGGACGGACGGTGGATCGCCGTGGCGGCCGTCACCGCCGACGCCTGGGACCGGCTCACCGCGGCACTCGACCTGCGCGTGAGCGACCCGGAGACGGGCGGGCCGCTTGCGTACGCGGGCGTGCTCGCCCACGCCGGCGAGGTCCGCGAGGCGCTCGACGAGTACTTCGCCAAGCAGCCCATGGGCTACTGGCTCGGCCGGCTTGAGGCGGCCGGAGTCTGGTGCACGCCGGTGAACACGCTGAGCGACGTCATGACCGACGAGCAGGTCACGGCGAACAAGTACCTGAGCACGCTGGACGACGGTCTGCGGACGGTGGCGATGCCGTTCACGCTCGGCGGGTACGAGGCGCCGGTGCGCGCCGCCCGCCGCCAGGGCGAGGACAACGACGACGTGCTGGAAGGAACCTAGTTGTCCGTGTGATGGGCTCAAGGCGGACTGCGATGGACGCAACCCGAGGCACAGGCCGGACAAATGTCGCGCGCCTAGGAAGTGGCTTCTTCTTCCAGGGCGCGCACCATGGCGGTCGCGGCTGCGCCCGGTTTGTCATGGGTCGCCGCCCAGACGGCCCGCCGGAGCCCGCCGGCGTCGTCGTGGACCGGGATCCAGCGCACGCCGCGCGGCACCGCCTGGGCGGCGATGCCGGGCACCAGGGCGATCCCGAGGCCGGCCGCGACGAGCCCGAGCCGCGTGGGCCAGTCGCGGGCGGTGAAGGTGATCCTCGGCTCGGCGATGCCGGGCCACGCGCCGAACTCGGGGGCGTCGCCGGAACGGGGCCCGACGACCCACCCCTGGTCGGCGAGGTCACCGGGCTCGATCCGGTCCCGGACGGCGAAGGGGTGTGATTCCGCGACCGCGACTCCGGCGCCGCGGGCGCTGCGCAGCGGGGTGAGGCGCAGGCCCTCGAGGTCGTAGGGCGGCAGCCCGTCGCCAGTCGCGACGACGGCGACTTCGATCCGCCCGCGGCGCACCGCCGTCAGCTGCGCCGGCGTGGGAGCCTGGGTGAGCTGCACTTTGAGTCCGGGGTGCACGGCCGTCAGCCTGGCTATGGCGCGCGGGAGCAGCGCCGCGGTGGCCGCCGGGAAGCCCGCGACGACCAGGCGGCCGGCGAGACGGTCGCGCATGCCCGCCAGTTCCTGCGTGGCGGCCGCGATTTCGTCCAGCACCTTGCCGGCGTGGCGGGCCAGTGCCTCGCCGGCCGGCGTCGGGCGGGTTCCTCGCGCGTGCCGCTCGAACAGTGGCGTGCCCGCGGCCTTCTCGGTCACGGCGACCTGGCGCGACACGGCGGACTGGGTGTAGCCGAGCCGCTCGGCGGCCGCGCTGAAGGATCCGGTGCGCGCCACTTCAAGCACGACCCGCAGGCCCGTCAGCGTCAGGTCCGTCACCAGGCTATTCTACTCAACGTATGAGCATTTCGCATGGCTGACCTCAGTAACACTCGCTTGTGTGATGTCTGGGCTCCTGCCAGGGTGAAGGAAAGGAGAAGGCAAGAGAGGGAGACGACATGACCCACGCGAGCACCCGAGACGAACTGGTGGCCCGCTTGGTGCGGGCCGGGGAACTAGAGATCTCCGGCGAGAGCCAGCAGGAAACCGACTCGTACTTCGACACCGGGAACTTCGCGTTCCACGGACCCGACGGATTCGACACCGACTACGCCGGGCTCACCCGGTACTTTCAGTCGATCCGCGCCGCCTTCGAAGACCGGACCATCCGGCGGGGAATCATCATCGCCGAGGGCGATCTCATCGCCTGCCAGACCTGGATCGAGGGCACCTTCACGCACCCGTTCACCCGCTCACCCGCGGGGGAACTCAAGCCGAACGGAGCACGGGTCGTCTGGGACCTCATGAGCATCTTCAGGTTCGACGACCACGGACGGCTCGTCGAGGAGTTCGTGAGGACCGACAACCGAAGCTTCCTCCGTCAACTCACGGCCGAAGTCACCTGACCGCCCCGACCGCAGATCACCCCGTTCTGCATCACTCAGGAGAACGTCAGCGGGGCGTGCACCCAGCCGTTGCGCAGGAGTTGCCTGATCTCGGTGACCGCGCCGCTGATCTCGATGCGGCCGAACGCGTTGAGCAGCGCGCCGTACAATTCGCGGGCCTCGAGCCGGGCGAGGTGCGCGGCGATGCACAGGTGCGGCCCGTAGCCGAACCCCAGGTGTGCGTTGGCGTTGGACCGCTCGATGTCGTAGGCCCACGGGTCCTCGAAGACCTCGGCGTCCCGGTTGCCCGCGTCGTAGAGCAGGTAGACCCGCTGGCCGGCCGCGATGTCGACGCCCCGCACCTGCGTGTCGGTGAGCGCCGTGCGCAGGAATCCCCTGGCAGGCGTGGTCCAGCGCAGCGACTCCTCGATCGCGCCGTCGAGCAGGGCCGGGTTCTTCGTGAGCTTCTTCAGCTGGTCCGGGTGTTCGGCGAGGGCCAGGGCCATTCCCGTGAGCAGCGACCGGGTCGTGTCGCTGCCCGCGGCGAGGAACGTGCTGCAGTACGTGAGCAGGTTCGCCTCGCTGATCGGGTGGCCGTCGAGCTGCGCCGCGAGCAGCGTGGAGATGAGGTCCTCGCCGGGGTTCTCCCGCTTGATGACGAACTGCTTGCTGAAGAAGGCGTCCATCTCGGAGAACTGGCGGACGGCCGCCCTGATGTTGTCCGCGCCGTGGATCAGCTTCAGCGACTCAAGGGCGTCGCTCCACCGGCGGATGTCGGCGTCGTGACCGTTCGGCAGGCCGATAAGCGCCACCGCCACGCGGATCGGCAGCACCGCGGCGACCTCCTCGACGAAGTCGAGGCTGCGGCCCGGCTCGATCTTCCCGATGAGCTCGGCGACGTCCCGCTTCATCTGCTCGCCAAGCCGCTCGAGGGATCTCGGTGCGAACATGCGGGTGGCCACGCCGCGCAGTTCCTTGTGCCGCGGCGGGTCTTCGAAGGCGAACTGCTCACCCGAGCCGTAGAGCGTGGCGTACACCTCGACCTCGTCCGGGGTGAGGCGCAGCTGGTGCAGGTGCAGGCCGTGCGCCGAGGAGAAGATATCCGGCCTGCGGGCCGCCTGCCTGATGTCTTCGTGCTTCGTCAGGACGAAGACATCGAGCGGCTCGTAGTAGAAGACCGGGCTCTCGGCGTGCAGCCGCTCGTAGCTCTCCCGGCGGTCCTCGAAGTAGAAGTCGGGATCTTCGATGCGGATGTCGTCGACACTTAGCGGCTTCATCTTCCCTCCGGTGCTACACGTATCGCGACGGCTCGCGGTCGAGGATGACCGCCTTCGTCTCCAGGTAGGGCATGAGCCCCTCGCGGCCTCCCTCGCGGCCGATGCCCGACTGCTTGAAGCCGCCGAACGCGAACGCGTGCGAGTTGCGGTGGGCGTTGTGGCCGACGGTCCCCGACCTGATCTGCCGCGCGAACTCCCAGGCGCGGTTCTCGTCGTTGGTGAACACCGCCGAGTTGAGCCCGTAGACGGAGTCGTTGGCGATCGCGATCTGGTCTTGCTCACATCCCGCGGGGATGACGCTGAGCACGGGGCCGAAGATCTCATTGCGGGCGATCGTCGAGCGGTTGTCCACGTTGCCGAAGACCGTGGGCTCGATGAACCAGCCGAGGTCGAGGCCGGCGGGGCGGTGCCCTCCGGCCGCGAGCTGGGCGCCCTCCTCGCGTCCCTTGGCGAGCAGGCCGTTGATCTTGTCGAGCTGGCGCTTCATCGCCACCGGGCCCATGTCGGTGTTCGCATCGAACGGGTCGCCGACCCGGACCTTGGCGAACTCGGCGCTGAGCGCTTCGACCAGTTCGTCGTGGCGGTGCTTGCTCACGATGACCCGGGTGAGGGCGGAGCACACCTGGCCGGTGAGCTCGGTCGCCGATTCGGCCAGCGAGGCCGCCGCGGCGGCGATGTCGTAGTCGTCGAGGATGAGCGCCGCCGACTTGCCGCCGAGTTCGAGGTTGACCCGCGCCACCCGGTCCGCGCAGATCGCCGCGATCCGCTTGCCCGCGGCGGTGGACCCGGTGAAGCTGACCTTGTCGATGCCCGGGTGGCGGACCAGTTCCTCGGAGACGTCGCGCTCGGCGGTGATGATGTTCAGCACCCCGGCCGGGAGCCCGGCCGCTGCCGCCACCTCGGCCAGCAGGTAGGCGGCCACCGGGGCCTCCGGCGCCGACTTGAGCACGACCGTGCAGCCGGCGAGCAGGGCGGGGGCAATCTTCCAGCTCATCGCCACGATGGCCGCGTTCCACGGGATGATCGCGCCGACCACGCCGACCGGCTCCCGCACCAGCCACCCGTATCCGCCGCCGGCTGGCTCGTGCGGCTCGGTGAACTCGAAGGAGTCCGCGAGCCCGGCGTAGAAGTCGTAGATTCCCGGGATGCGCGCGCCGCGGGCAACCGCGTCGACGTGCAGGATGCCCATCTCCGACGCCCAGATGTAGCTCAGGTCCGCCGCCCGCTCCCGCAGGCCGTCGGCGATCGCCCGCAGGTACCCCGCTCGTTCCGCGTGGGTGAGTCGCGGCCACGGTCCCCGGTCGAACGCCTCGCGGGCCGCGGCGACCGCGCGGTACACGTCCTCCTGGCCGGCCTCGGCGACCCGGGCCCACACGTCTTCCGTGGCCGGCTGGACCACGTCGATGAGACTGTCGCCGGCCGGGATGGCCCACTCGCCGCCGATGTAGAACCGGTCCGGGTACCTGACCGGCATCTCCCGTGCCTTGCCCATGAGTTCTCCTAACGAGCGGACCCGCTCTTGACAATTGACTTCACAATAGCACACATATTTGCATACATTATTGGGATGGGGTGAGCGGCGGACGTGACGTGCTCGCATATCCGGGTTAACTCGCCAGGCCCGGTGACGACGCCCACGCGGTCGCGGGGCCGAGCTGCTGGCCGCCGTCGACAACGAGAGAGGCGCCCGTGACGTAGGACGACTCGTCGGAGACGAGATAGAGCAGCGCGTCGGCGATCTCGTCTGGCTGCCCGATCCGCGGAATGGCCATCCGCCCGAACCACTCTTCGTGGTCGAGGGCGGCGAAGTCGGGGCCCGAGTTCATCGGCGTCTCGATACCGCCCGGGTGCAGCGAGTTCACGCGGATGCCGAGCGGGCCGAGTTCGCGCGCGGCACAGCGGGCGTACGTCGCGTTGGCCGCCTTGCTGCTCGCGTAGGGCAGGAAGCCGCCGCCGCCCGTGATCGAGGCGATGGAAGACACGAAGACGATCGTCCCGCCGCCCGCTTCGCGCATCCCGCGTACGCACGCCGCCGTGCCGAGGGCCGGCCCGAGGACGTTAACCTCGAACGCGTGCCGCATGGCGGTCTCGTCGGCGTCGGCGGCCGTGCCCCTGATCATCACTCCCGCGTTATGTACCAGGATGGTGGGCGCGCCGCCGAACCGCTCACGGGTGACCAGGACCGCGTTGTCCCACGAGGCCTGGTCTCGCACGTCGAGCCGGACGTAGAGCCCGTGCCCGCCAAGCTCGGCGGCCACCCTGGTCCCCTCGTCGTCGAGCACGTCGGTCACGGCGACCAGCGCGCCTTCGGCGGCGAACCTGCGCGCGGCGGCGGCGCCGATACCGCGCGCGGCGCCCGTCACGAGAGCGATGCGCCCGCCAAGCCGGCGGGCGCATGGTTGGAGTTCGGTCATCAGCCTCAGCTCCCGAACACGACGGCGGAGGCGATCCGGTGCCGCAGCGGCGCCGTGATGAACTCGAGGAGGACCACCGCGCCCGCCTCGGCCCGGTCGATGCCCTGCCTGATGCCGGCCGCGACCTGGTCGGGGCTCATGACGCGGGTCGCCTCCGCGCCAAGTGCGCGCCCAATTTCGGTGTAACGGCCGGATAGCGTCTTGAGGCCGAACTGTTCCTCGGCGATGCGCTGGTGGTCGCCGTAGCCGGTCATCTCCGAGTTGTTCAGCAGGATGCACAGGACCGGGATGTTGTTGCGCACCGCGGTCTCAAGCTCAAGGCCGCACTGCCCGAACGCCGCGTCGCCGAACACGCAGACCGAGAGCTTGCCCGGTTCGGCAACCTTCGCGCCGAGCGCGAGCCCGAGCGAGGAGCCCAGCGGCGTGCTGTTGCCCCAGCCCAGGTAGCCCCGCGGCGTAGTGCTCACGTAATGGGGGGCCAGGTGGTCGCGCGGGTAGCCAGAGTCGTGGGTGATGATCGTGCGGGCCGGGTCGACCGCCCGCATCAGCTCACCGAGCACCCGCAGCGGGCTGATCGGCACCTCGTCGGAGGTGAAGAGCGGCGCCCATTCCGCCGCCGTCCGCGCCGCGACGCCGGCGACCTCGGCGCCTGCGTCGCGGCCCGCGCTGGCCGGCCGGCGCGACTTCAACTGGGCGCGCAGTTCCTCGGTCAGCTGCTGCAGGACCAGCCCGGCGTCGCCCACCAGGCCGCACGCGATCGGGTACTGCTGCGACAGGTCGTCGGGATCGTTGGTCGCCTGGATGATCGTCTTACCCGGCGGGAGCTGGAACGAGCCGAGCGTGGTGATGAGGCTGGCGCCGATGCTGAGTATGACGTCCGCGTCCGGGACGAATGCCCTGATGCCCGGGCTGATCGCGGTCCCGCCCGAGCCGATCGACAGCGGGTGGTCCTCGGGGAACGCGCTCTTGCCGACGTAAGTGGTCGCGACCGGCGCGCCGAGCAGTTCCGCGAACTCCACCAGGGCGTCGGTCGCTCCCGACCACAGGACGCCCTGGCCCGCCCTGATCAGCGGCCGCTCGGCGTCGAGCAGCAGGGCTACGGCGCGTTCCACGTCGCGGGGGTCGGCCGCGCTCAGGTACCTGGCTGTGGGCGAGTACTCGAACAGTGCGTCATCGAACTCCTCTTCGGCCACGTCAAGCGGCAGTTCAAGCACGACGGGGCCCGGCCGGCCCGAGCGCAGCAGCTGGAACGCGCGGCGCATCTGATCGGGTGCCGTCCGCGGGGTGGTGATCCGTGCCGCCCACTTCGTGATGGGACGGTAGGCCTCGACAGCGTCGAAAGTGGTCCGCAGCCCAAGTTCGGGCCGCGGGTTGCCGTTCGGCAGCAACAGCAAAGGCACCGAGTCGGCGTAGGCCTGGGCGACGCCGCCGAACGCATGCTCCGCGCCGGGTCCGTGCTGGACCATGGCCACGCCGATGCGCTCGCCGTTCGAGATCCGGCTGTAGGCGTCGGCCATGTTGATGACGCTGCGCTCCTGCCGCCCCACGATTGGCCTGATTCCCACCGCGGCCGCGGTGTCGATCATCTTGTTGGCCGGGAAGCAGAACACTTGCTCCACGCCTTCACGCCGCAATGCCTCGGCGACCGCCTGGCTAGCCTTCACGCCTTGCTCCCTCCGTCGGGGCCGATCACTTTGAATTCATTATTGCATTCATTTCTGAGGAAGGGTAGCCCCCGGGGGCGCGGCCGGGCCGCCGGCGCCCTCGGTCGACCCGGTCACTAGTCACCGGCGCAGGGCGACGATGTCGAGCGCGACACAGCGCGTGCCGTCCTCGCCGGCGACGACCCGCAGCGGGTTGACTTCGATCTCGGCGATGGACGCCGCGGACACGTAGGTGTCCGCGATCGCGCGGGCGGCGCGGGCGAGCTCGGCGAGATCGGTGCCTGGCCGGCCGCGGAACCCGGCCAGGTGCGGCCATAGCCGCAGGCCGCGCAGCGCGCTCTCCAGTTCCTCGTCCTTGAACGGGATCGCGAGATGCGCGACGTCGCGGTCGACCTCCGCGGCGGTACCGCCGGCCCCGATGGTCAGGACCGGCCCGAATACCTCGTCGCCATGGGCACTCACGAGCAGGTCGAGCCCGTCGGGGATCATCTCCTGCACGAAGACGCCGTCCGCGACGACCCCCAGGGCGGCGAGCCGCTCGGGCGCGGCCATCTCCGTGAAGGCCGACGCCGCCTGCGCGCGCCCCCGGATACCGAGCCGTACGCCCCCAACCTCGGTCTTGTGGATCAGCCCCGGTGCGCTCAGCTTGAGTGCGACCGGGCCGCCGATCAGCTCCGCGGCCTCGCCGGCCGCCGCGGCTCCGGTGACGAACGACTCGCGGGGGACGTGGAGCCCCGCCCCGGACAGCAGCGCCGCCGAGTGCTCGTAGGTAAGCGCGCGGTCGCTGGTGGGCAGGCCCTGACGATGTTCCCCTGCCGTCCGGTCGGGTGAGCCGCTACCTTGAGCGGGCCCGCCGTCGCGCCATTCGGCGAACCGGCGTAGTGCTTTCACCGCCCGGTACACGCCGTCTATCGGCGCCATCCCCGTTTCCTGCAAAACCCGGTACCCGCCGCCCCGCCGCGGCGACATCCACACCGGAATCAGCAGCGTGCCGGTGGACCGGGCGATCTTCACCGCGTCCGCGGACACCGCGATCGTGCTCTCGCCGTAGTCCGCCGGCATGGCGAACAGCACCGAGCCGACATTCGGGTCGCGGCAGATGAGCTCGAACGCGGCCCGGTTCAGGTCCGCGTCGGTGAACACCTTCGTGGTGAGGTCGACCGGGTTGTCGACAAAGCCGAACGCGGGAGCGCGCGCGGCGAGTGCGGCCGAGGTCGCCGGGTCGAACGTCGCGAGCTTGAGCCCCGCGGCGCCCACCAGGTCGGCGGCGAGCGACGCGGTGCCCCCGGAGAACGAGTAGACGCAGGTCCGCGCCACGTCGCGGCCGGTCACCGCGAGCGCCAGGGAGAAGAGCTGGAGCGTCTCGCCAAGCTCGTCCACGTCGTCTACCCGCACCACCCCGTACTGGGCGAAGACCGCGGACGTCACCGCGTCATTCCCGGCGATCGAGGCGGTGTGCGACGCCGCCGTCTTCTGCCCGTACTCTGAGCGACCGATCTTTAGCACCACGACGGGCTTGCCTGCCGCACGGGCGCGGCGGGCGGCGTCGAGGAACTTCCTGCCTTCGCTGAACCCTTCCACGACCGCGCCGATGACGCGGATCCGGTCGTCCTCGACCATGTGGTAGACGAAGTCGGCGATATCAAGGTCCGCCTCGTTCCCGGGTGAGCACCACAGGCCGATGCCGAGACCGCGGTCCATCCACTGCATCAGCGCGCGGCCGATGCCGCCGCCCTGGGTGACCAGCCCCACCGGTCCGCTGGTGACGTCCGAGCCCGCTACCGGCGACATGCTCAGCAGGACGCGGTCGGCGATGTTGGCCAGGCCGGGCGAGTTCGGCCCGTAGACCCGCATGCCCGACGCGCGGGCGAGCCTTACCATCTCCTCCTGCAGCGCCCGCCCGGCCGCGCCGGCCTCCGAGAACCCGGAGCTCAGTACCAGGAGGTGCCGCACGCTCGCCGTCGCGCAGTCCTTGACGACATCGAGCACTCCCTCGGCGGGGAGCAGGACGATCGCGACATCCACTGGGTCGCCGGGAACGTCAGAGACCCTCGCGTAACAGCGGTCTCCCAGCACCGTCGCGTACCGCGGGTTAACGGGCACCGCGCCGCCGGCGATGACCGAGTTGTTCCGCACGTTGTTGTACGTCGAGTACCCAAGCGAGCCTGACCGGTCAGAGGCGCCCACCACCGCGACGCGGTTCGGGCGCACGAGCCGGGCAATGTCGGCGAAAGTCCCTGACGAGCTCATCGGACCCCTCTGCACGCGTACTGTTGCTGATTCAGATGATTGTACGCGAAAATGCATTCATTTCTAGGTCCAGACAATTGCCATCGGCGCGACCGGACAGCGGGCCCGCGCGAAACAGCGCCGGCCCGGGGCCACGATGGCGGCCAGGCCGGCGCTGGTGAAACGGAATTCAGCGGCTAGGAGCCGGGGGCAAGCCGATGGCGGCGCGTTCGAGGCCGCCCGTGCGGTGTATGCCGCAGATCTCCACGAGCTTGTCCAGGTCGAACTTGCGCAAGGCGCTGATGATCGCCTTGTGCTCGGTGTTGATGCGCTTCTTCGCCTCGGGCTGCCGCCGCCACCAGGCGGCGCTGTAGATGTCCGACATCTGCCACAGCCGGCTCACTTCCTTGCGGATCTGGCTGAGCGGCGACAGGTCGAAGATCGCGAAGTGGAACTCGCGGTTGTACCTCAGGACCTCGGCGACGTTGCGCTCGTCGATCGAGATCATCATCTTCTCGTTCAGGTCCTTGAGCTGGTTGAGCACGTCGCTGCTCGGACGCTGCACGGTGCGCAGCAGTTCCTCCTCGAGCAGCTGGCGCATGCGGTAGATCTGCGCCAGGTCATCGTCGTCAAGCCGCGCGACAACATAGCCGCGGTTGATCTCGTACGCCACCACGCCCTCAGACTCAAGCGTCCGCAGCGCCTCGCGCAGCGGACTGCGCGAGACCCCGACCCGCTCGGCCAGCTCGACCTGGCGGATCTTCTCGCCTGGGAGCAGCACGTGGTCGATGATCAGGCCACGGATCTGCGCGGCGGCCTGCAGAGTCAGCTGAAGCGGCTCGGCCTCCGGCGCCTCGTGTGCGCCTGGCCCGCTCGAGGCGGTCTTGCCTCCCCGGGTGGAGGTCGCACCCGGCGCCCGGAGTTCGGCTGCCATCGTTCGGCTCCCTATGTCGGCAAAGTTGCACTCATTCGCGCTAACTATATGCCCAGCAAGGGCTCTCTTCCGAACGGCTGGTGGTGTCTGCCCGGCGCTGGGCTTAGTTGTCGGCGATCAGCGTGAACTGCTCCCAGGTCCCGATCGCGGTGCGGTTGGCGATCAACGGCGACGCGCCCGCGTTGTCAGCGGTCACGATCATGTTGTTAGCCATGGCCCGCAGGCTGACCGTGCCGTTCGAGTTGTGGATGAGCTGGAACGTCTCCCACTGCCCGACCGCGGTCCGGTTGGCGATGAGCGGCGACGCGCCCGCGTTGTCGGCCGTCACGATCATGTTGTTGGCGTGGGCCCGCAGCGCGATGTTGCCGTTGCCCGCGTCGAGCAGGTCAAACTGCTCCCAGGTGCCGATCGCGGTCCGGTTGGCGATCAACGGCGACGCGCCCGCGTTGTCAGCGGTCACGATCATGTTGTTAGCCATGGCCCGCAGGCTCAGAACCATGCTGGTGCCGCCGGCGGTGATGAATGGCGCGGTCGGCCGGGTGGCGGTCAGCCCGATCTGGCCCTTCAGCATGCGGCCGCCGTCGCTGGTCAGACGCAGGTAGTAGTCCGACGAACAGACAGTGCCGTCCTGGTCCAGGGTGAGCAGCCCGGACCCGGCCGGCACGCTCGCCTGGGTGTCGGCGGTCTTGGCGATCTGGTTGCCCTCGCCGTACTCGTCGAACATGGAGATGTAGATGCCCTGGACTCCGGCGCGGACCATGTTGTAGAACTGCCGCCACATGAAGTCACCGTGGACGCGCTGGTTCGCCGACACGTCGCCGGGCAGGACGCAGGGCTGGTAGTCGACGCCGTTCGCGGCGCAGTCCGCCTCATCGGGGACGGTGTAGGCCGTGTAGGCGTTGTCGGAGTCGGCGGCGGTGCCGATGGCGCCGACCATCCACGGAGACAGCATGTTGAAGGCGTGGTACACGCCCAGGTACCCGGACCGTGACCCGCCCGTGCCGGTCCGCCACTCGCGCGGCACCCCGCCGACCAGGTAGACGCCCTGCCCCTTGAACCAGTTGACCACGTCCAGGCAGGTAGCCGCGTCCCATGGATGGTTGGCGTCGTTGAACCCGAAGCCCCAGATGCATACCACCGGCTTGCCGTTCTGCATGGCGTAGGCCGGCGAGGCGGTGTGTGCCGACATCTTGCTGGTCCAGTCGGTCTTGATCTCCGACTGCATGTTCGTCCAGCCGGTGACGTCGTACATGATGTAGAACTTGCGCCCGTAAGCCTCGGCCGCGGAACGCACCTTGGCCGCCATCGCGTCCCGCGTCGGTCCCTCGGATGTGTTCGGGTTGAACCGTTGCAGCGCAGCGGTGTCACAGCCGTTCGCCTGCATCCACCGGAAGTGCGTGTCGACCGTGGACTGGTCGTAGGACGAGAACAAGTTCGCGGTGTCGCCGTTGTTCAGGTTGGCGTAGGCGGTCTGGTACCACTTGGTGTACTCCCGCATATCGGGCCACGCCTTGAGTGCGTTGTTGGAGGGCGAGGGGGGCTGCGACCAGTTCTGGCTCCAGTGCCACCACCCGTTGATCGGGGCTCCGTCGCCGATGCAGGCGAACCACCCCTGGTAGCCGACGGTTATCTTTCCGACCACGTCGCCAGCCGGGCTGGCCGCCAGCGCCGGCGAAGACCAGGAGGTTGCCGCGGACGCGGCGGATCCGGCGACCGCGGCAGCGGCGGCACCGAGGAAGGACCGGCGGGACAGGTTCATCGCATCTCCGTTGAAGACGGTGGTCTGGCAGTCCGCCCGCTTCCCCCGACTACCGCTCCAGCGGGATACTTACAGGAAAGTTTCCTAATTTATGATTGTGGGCCGCCCCGCGCTACTCGTCAACAGGCGGCTCACGGTCCGACCGCAGCCGAGGAGTAAGAGGTCGCGGCCTCACCGGCCTCGTGGGGGCAAGATTGCGGGTCATCCGAGCCAGCAGCCCGGAGCGCCCTCCCGTTGGCGGCACTTCGTCCTGTTTTACCCCCGCAGTCAGTCGGCTGTTTCCATCATTGCGGGTCATCCGAGGCGAATATCGCCAATTTTGACCCGCGATAAGGCCAAGGTGGCGCAACTATGGGCATTTTGTTCTATTTTGCGGTGTTGTTAGGGATGCCGTCGCGGCCCTTTCGCCGCCCTGACCCGCGATCAATCTCGACCGCGGAGCGATAATGATTCGTCAGTCCGCCGGCCTGCCGCCAGACTCTGGCTTGTGGGCATGACGATCTGGGTTGACGCCTGGCAGCTGCAATGCTGCGGCGACCCGTTCCGGCTCGGCTCGCAGGTGGCATGGACTTTGCGTGATGCCGACCCGGACTGGTTTGATGCCGTGCTCGGGGCCGGGGCGCTGACGGTGGATGCCGCTGAGGAGCATCACGGCGGTGTCCCCGAGGACACCGAGCCGGTCAGGGGAACGGTGAAGCGCATCTCGGCCGTTCACTGCCGGTACGCTCCGAAGCCGGATGGCGGGCCTCAGGCGCATTACCCGGTGCCGGGTTCATGCGTCCTGACCGACGTGAAATCGGCCGACGGCCGGACCGCAGACCGCGGAGAGGAGCGCTTCGTCGGCTACGTCGTCCGGCTCGTTCTGGCGAACCGCCAAGAAGATTTAGCGCTGTGCCGCCAAATGCACGATCATTGGCAAACTCATCTAACGCAATTGCGTGCGAATCTCTGGCCGGTGCCCGCTATCGGTGCGGGTGCAGCGTGCCCGGAATGGAACTCGGCGCGTCGAGCATGGCGACCGCGAGGTCGGTCAGGATCAGCGTGAACGGCGCCAGCGGCACAACGCCGTCAAAGCCGGCCTCGCTGTCGCGCTCCCATCGGGCCAGGCCGCTGTTCAGGAACCGGATCGTCAGCGCGACCCGGCCGACGGCCTCCGGCTCCGGCAGATGGCTCAGGTGCGCCACCATGAGGTCGAGCAGCCCGGAAAGTACTGTGTCGGCGTGCTGCCGCGGTCCGGGCTGAACGGAAGGCTCGACGCCGTGGCTGAACCACAGCGGATGGTCAGCCAGCAGCATCTCGCTGAGCCTGGCCCAGTACGACGGGGCGCAGTGCAGCATCTCGGCCGCGAGCGGACGCACGTGGGCCTCGACTAGCTGGCGGGTTGTCCGGGTTCCTGGTCCTGGCAGCCTGGCGATGAGGTGCCGCCGGTGCTGGGCGATCGGGGTCTCGTGCCGTTCGCGGACCGCGTCGATCAGCCCGGCCCTGGACGCGAAGTGATAGGTGATCGCGGAACTGTTGTGCTGCCCGGCGGCGGTGACGATCTCCCGGCTCGGCACCGCAAGCCCGCGGATGGCGAACAGCCGCTCGGCCGCCGCCAGCAAGCGCAAGCGTCCTTCCGCGGGCCGCCCGCGACCAGTCCTGCGGGTACCGGTGGGCGCGAGGTCAGTCACATACCCCAACATAACGGGCAAGATTAAACACATATTCATACGCAATTCATACACAAAGTTAACCTTGGGCGACGCCCGGCCCGAGGTGACGAGCGGTGCCGAGCCGACGACGGGGAGCATCCGGCGGTCCGGTCGCCGACGCGCACTTAATAGCTCACCATTAAATTAAATCTTCAGTGACCTCGCTGAGCCGGGGAAAGCCGCCTTTCCCCCTAATGGCCACCTGACGCACAGGCCACGGCTGGTTAATCCAGGTGCATTAATCGCGCTGCGCCGCTCTTGTCGTTCATGATTCCGCTCCCGGGTGTTCACCTCGTCGCGTGATGCTCGGCACTTGTTGATGCCTAGCGGCAGGAGGCCTGAGTACCTAGCCCACTAGGTAACCCCCTACCCGGGAGAGACAGCGCTGTGACCTTGGAATTCCAGAATCTTCTTCATCGACGCCGCCTGATCGGCACGACCGCCGTGGTCGCCGCCGTGACCGCCGGGGTCGCCGCCGTCGGCATAGCGGGCGCGAACGCGGCGTCCGGCCCGGCACTGCAGACTCTCACCTACACCGCGACGGGCCCGGGCGGCGGCCTGGACCGCCCGGTCGGCGTGTCGGCCGCCGGCGGCAAGGTGTACGTGTCGAACACCGACGCGAACGTGCTGGCGGTGCTGGCGAACGGCAGCACCACCGCGGTCGCCGGGTCGCTGTCGGCTTACGGCGAGCACGGGGACGGCGGCCAGGCCGTCAGCGCGTCGCTATACCACCCCGGCGGCACGGCCGAGGACGCCCAGGGCGACGTCTTCATCGCCGACAGCGGCGACAACGTGGTCCGGGAGGTCACGACGGCCGGGGTCATCCGCCGGATCGCCGGCTCCGGCATCGCGGGGCTCGGCTACGCGGGCCCGTCCGGCTTCCCGGCCACGCTGAGCTCGCTTGACCACTCCCAGGACGTGGCCGTGAACGCCGCGGGTGACGTGTTCATCGCCGACACCTACAACAACCGCGTCGTCAAGGTGACCCCGCAAGGGCAGGCCGTCGCCGTCGCCGGCGACGGCGTGGCCGGCTACTCCGGCGACGGGAAGCTCGGCGCGTTCGCGGAGCTGAACGAGCCGAACGGCGTAGCAGTCGACTCGCAGGGAAACCTGTACATCGCCGACTCGGCCAACAACGTCATCCGCCGGGTCGACGCCAAGACCGGGATCATCACCACCGTGGCCGGCGACTACGCCGCCGACAAGGCCAGCGGCGGCCTCGGCGGGTTCTCCGGCGACGGCGGCCCCGGCACCAGCGCGCGGCTGAACGACCCGCAGGGAGTGGCGGTCGACGGCGCCGGCGACCTGTTCATCGCCGACACCTTCAACAACGCCGTCCGTGAGGTCACCCCGAGCGGAACCATCTCCACCGTGGTGAACTCCGCCCCGGCGGGCGGCGGCAGCCCGGCGGCCGGCGGCGAGAGCAGCGGCGGCGCCCCCGCCGCATCGAAGCTCAACACCCCCTACGGCGTCGCGGTCGACCAGAGCACCGGCGACCTGTACGTCGCCGACACCACCAACAACAAGATCGCCGAGGTCACCGGCCTGGCCCAGTCCGGCGACGCGTCCGGCCCGACCGCTCCGGCTCAGTCCTGACCCGCCCGCCACGAGACGAAGAGACATCGATGACTGAAAAGCAGCGCACGAATCCGTTCGGAAAAAGGATTAAACGCCGCGCGTTCGTGGCGAGCGCGGCCGCCGTGGCGGGCGCCGCCGGGCTGGCCGGCGTCCTGCCAGAGAACCTGGCGCGGGCGGCGACGATGAGCGCCCGGCCGTTCGACCTGTCCCAGGTCAAGCACCTGGTCTTCCAGATGCAGGAGAACCGCAGCTTCGATCACTACTTCGGCACCTTCCCCGGCGCGCGAGGCTTTAAGGACCCCACCGCGATCCGGCTGCCCACCGGCCGGCCGGTCTTCCAGCAGCCTGACCCGGCCAACCCCGACGGCTACCTCGAGCCCTGGCACATGTCCACCATCACCACGGGCGCCGCGGCCGTGCCCAGCCTCAGCCACGACTGGCGCGACCAGCACGCGTCGTGGAACCAGGGCGCTATGGACGGCTGGCTGCTCACTCACCTCGCCTCCGACGGCGACACCAACGGCTCGTTCACCATGGGCTACTACACCCAGGAAGACATCCCCTTCCACTGGGCCCTGGCCAAGGCGTTCACGCTGGCGGACAACTACCACTGCTCGGTGATGGGCCCGACGGACACGAACCGGCTCTTCTGGGAAGAAGGCGGCAACGACCCGCAGGGGAAGGCCGGCGGGCCGGTTATCGAGACCGGGGGCGTGCGGGACCTGACCTACGAAAGCGGGCCGGAAACCCTCTACAAGGCCGGGATCAGCTACAAGTTCTACCAGGGGATCGGCTGGCCGCAGGACACGATCACCACCTATTTCAAGCAGTTCCAGACCCCCGGGCTCGTGCCGACTGCCCTCTACAACGCGGTGACGTCAACGGGCACGTTGTGGGGGGACGGCACGCCGGGCGGTATCGGCGACCCGGAGAACCCGACGCCGGCCAGCAACTCGGAAATGGGCTTCGAGGAGGACTGCGCCAACGGCGTGCTACCCGACGTGTCGTTTATCGGGTCCAAGTCCGGCTACGACGAGCACCCGGCGGCGCTCCCGGCGGCCGGCGCCCAGTTCCTCGCCACCAAGCTGGAGGCCCTGGCGGCCAACGAGGAACTGTGGAACACCACCGTGTTCATCATCAACTACGACGAGAACGACGGGTTCTTCGACCACGTCGTGCCGCCGACCCCGAACTACGCGGAGTACCCCGAGGAGTTCATCACCCTGGCCTCGCCGGCCGGCACCCCCGGTGGCGGCCTGCCCATCGGCGCCGGCTTCCGGGTCCCGGCCTTCGTCATCTCGCCCTGGACCGTGGGCGGTCAGATCTTCTCAGGAGTCTCCGACCACACCTCCGGCCTGCGGCTCATCGAGGCCGTGGCGGCGGCCGGCGGCCTGTCCGGCGCCGGGCCGGTCACCTTCCCCAACGTCAGCCGCTGGCGACGGGCAACCTTCAGCGACTGGACCGGCGCCCTGCGCCAGGTGAAGGCGCAGCCCGCACCGTCGAACACCCAGTTCGACGCCGCCACCACGGCGGCCAACCTGGCCGCCCAGCAGACGGCCTCCCTTCAGCCGATGCCGGCCCGGCCGGGAGCGGACCAGCAGGCGTCGCTCACCCTCTCTCCGACTTCCGGCCTGGTCCTCGCGCCCGGTGCCGCGAAGACGGTGGCGGCGACGCTCAGCAACAACGGGCCGGGGTCGTTCAGCCGGGTCAAGCTCACTCTCAATGGCGCGCCGTCCGGCTGGAAGGTGACTGCCGCCGCGGCGACGACCGCCTCCGCCATGGCCGCCGATTCGTCGCTCACGGCATCGTGGCAGGTGACCGCGCCAGCGAGTGCGGGCCCGCAGATCGCGACGCTGTCGGCCACGGCGTCCTACACCGACGACACGACCCGCCGCGCGTTGACCGTAACGGTCCAGCAGGCGCCCGTTCCGGCGCCGACGGCCAACCTCGCCAGTGACTACGACAACGTAGGCATCTCGCTGGACAGCGACCAGGGGGCGGCGAACTTCGACGGCGGCGGATTCAGCTACTCGGCGACTGGCCTCGCGAACGCCGGGCTGACCGCCGGGGCCACGGTCACCGCCGACGGGGTCACCTTCACCTGGCCCAACGTCGCCGCCGGGGCACCGGACAACGTCCTGGCGGACGGGCAGATCATCCTCATGAGCGGGACGGCGGGCCAGACCACGCTCGGCCTGCTCGGCTCCTCAAGCAACGGCGCCTCGTCGGGCACGATCGCCATCTTCTACACCGATGGCACCTCCTCGACCGGGACCGTTACGTTCAACGACTGGGCCGGCGGTCCGGGCAACGGCGACACGGCGGTGGCGACCATGCCCTACCGCAACAGCGCCAGCGGCTCCCAGACGCTCAACATGTACATCTACGCCACCACGGTGGCGGTCGACCCGTCCAAGACGGTCGAGTCCGTCGTCCTGCCCACCGTCAACAACTCGGACAGCGGCACCGCCATGCACATATTCGCCCTCGCCCTCGGCTCGTAAGGGCGGTGCGGGCCGGAGGGAGGAATCCTCCCTCCGGCCCAGCAAGCGAGATCTGGAGGCATCGTGACACCGGAGACCGTCAGCCACTTCATCGGCGGGCGGCACGTGCACAGCACGCTCAGGAAGAGCTACGGCGTGACCGACCCGGCGACCGGGAAGGAGTACGCGCAGGTCGAGGTCGGCCTCGCCGCCGACATCAACCAGGCGGTGCTAGCGGCCAGGACCGCGCTGGAGACCGGCCCATGGCCCCGGATGGCGGCGCCGGACCGGTCACGGGTCTTGCGCGGTATCGCGGATGCGATCGACGCCCGGCTCGACGACATCGCCGCCGCCGCGGCGCTCGGCCCCGGCCTCCCGGTCACCCAAACTAGGGATCAGTCCGAACGGGGGCGTGATGTCTTCCGCCGCGCCGCCGACCTGATCACGGCGGGGTCCGCGGACGACGCGGGCTTCACCCCTGGCGAGCCCGGCTACGTGGTGGCGCGCCCGGCCGGCATCGCCGGGCTGATCACGCCATGGCGCTCGCCGTTCCTGGCCCAGGCGCGAGCACTCGCGCCCGCGCTGGCCGCGGGCTGCACGGTCGTGCTCAAGCCGGATGAGTGGGCGCCGCTGCCGGCCGCGCTGCTGGCGGAGATCACGACCGCGGCGGGTCTGCCCGACGGCGTGCTGAACATCGTGCACGGCTCCCTCCACCGCAAAGCCCCCGGCGCTCAGGCCCGGGACGCGCTGATCGCCCACCCCGGCGTGGCGCGGCTGTCGTTCGCCGGCGACGCCGTCACCGGCCAGCAGGTCATGCTCGATGCCGCCACGCACCGCAAGCCCCTGTCGGCCGAACTCGCCGGCAACTCATCCTGCCTCATCTTCGCCGACGCTGACCTGGACCAGGCGATCGACGGCGCGCTGTTCGGCGCCTTCGCGCTCAACGGCCAGCGGCGCACGGCGACCTCGACCGTCCTCGTCGAGCGGGCGGTGTACGGCACCGTGGTCAGCCGCCTGGCCGAGCGGGCGGAACGCATCCGCGTCGGCGCTCCCGCCGACCCGGCGACGGAGATCGGGCCACTGCCGCACGCCGACGCCTACGACAAGCTCACCTCCTGCGTGCGGCTCGGCATCAGGGAAGGTGCGCGGCTGGCGGCCGGCGGACGACGCCCGGCCTCGCTGCCCGAAGGTAACTATCTCGCCGCGACCGTGCTCGCCGACGTGACCCCGTCGATGCGGGTCTTCACCGAACCGGTCTGCGGACCGGTGGTGCGGGTCATGTCGTTCGACACCGACGAGGAAGCTGTCTCGCTCGCGAACGCCCTCGCCGACCCGACGGCAGCCTACGTCTGGAGCCGCGACCAGCACCGAGCGCACCGTCTGGCCCCGGCCATCGAGTCGCCGAGCATATGGGTGAACACCCACAACCCGCAGGACCGGCCGACCGCGGCGGGGCATCTCGACATCAGCTTCTACCGGCAGCGGCGGACCGAGGTCATCGCGGCGGAAGACGACCCGCCGGCGCCGCGGTTCGGCGCCTGAGCGGCGCGGCCCGCCCGCGGGCGGGGTCACAGCGCGATTGTCCAATGCGCGATAGTCCAATGAAGGGAAAGCCTTGGTGGGAACACGGCTTGTGCGAACACGGCTTGTGCGAATGCCGAAAACGCTGGTGCTGGCCGTGCCGCTAGCGCTGGCCGTGGCCGCCTGCAGTGGCAGCGCGATCCGACGCCTGAGCCAGGACGGCGGTCACGCCCTACTACATCACCCAATGGCAGAACGGGAAGCTCGTTCCGGTACAGCCGCCGGCCTCCGGCGTCACCTTGGAGGTCCCCCGGCGGGCCTCGGCTAACGGGCCGAAGGCGCGCGAGCGGCGGCTGTGGCTTGTGAGACTGGTAACGGCTGCCGTGCATTGCTACGAGGTAAATATTCGGAAATGCCCAGCAATGAGGCTAGCGCTCTCCGTAGTTAATCGCTTACTTTCTGCTTATGAGCGAATCGCTTGCATGGCTCCGCGACCCGGAGACCGAACCTGCCCTGGGCGCCCTGCTGTGCGGGCTGATCAGGGACATCCGGCTGATCCTCGTGCACCCGGACCTCGGCAACGCGGCGAAGCTGGGCGCGATCACCCAGACCGTCGACCAGCTCGCCCCTCCGCCCGGGCCGGAGGCCGGGGACGCGTCGGCGGCCGCATCGGTCGCCGCGCTGCTCACCCAGGGCACCGGCACCGCGACGGCGCTGTTCGAGAAGCTGGGCGGTGAGCAGATCCGCGTCGATCTGACCGGCTCCGCGGACCGCCCGCTAACCGCGACCGAGTGCCTTGAGCTCCTTATCCGCAAGGGCGCACACGGGCACCAGCGCACCGGGACGCTGCGCACGGCGAACTCCGGCCGGGTGGCCGCCGAGGTAACCTCGCTCGTTCTCCCCGGCCGGCTTCCGGCGGACGCGCGCTGGGCACTAGGCATCCCCGGTCCGGGCGAACCGGCGCCGCCTCCCTCCGGCATCCCGCTGGGCAAGGTGCTCGCCGGCTTCGGCGGGCACCGGGAAGCGCTCGGCGCACGCATGGTCTACGACAGCACCGTCTCTCCAAACCGCGTATCGGTGGAGTCGTCGTCGCGGATGTGGCTGGACGGCGTGCCGGTCGCCCTGGCCAGCGAGCGGGTAACCGCGGAATTCTGCCAGCGGGCCCGGGCCCGGCTGGCAAGCACTCGCGCGGCAAGGGCACTCCTTACCGCCGATAGCCGAGCATCGTGAGCCGCGGCTTATGCCTTCCGCCCGACACCTCCGTAGCAGCTGACCTCGGCCAGCGTCGGCCGCGGACCGGCGGATTCCGGCCGCCACTCCGACACCGACACGACACCGGGCGGCACCAGCTCCAGGTCGCGGAACGCGAGTTCGGCCAGTTCGCTGGAGTCGCGGGCCCGGACCGTGACCCCGCCGGCCAGGTAGGCGCGGACCCCGGCGGCCACGCCGACCGGGTCATGTTCCGGGTTGAGATGCGAAGCGACGAGGTAGGAGCCCGGCGGCAGGGCGTCGAGCAGGGTGCCGATGATCCGCTCGGGCTCGTCCTTGGCCTCGAGAAAGTGCAGGATGCCCACCAGCATGAGCGCGACCGGCTGCGAGAAGTCGAGCACCTCCTTGACGACGGGCGAGGAAAGGATCTCGCCCGGGGATCGCAGGTCGGCGTGGATGTAGGCGGTGCGGCCTTCCTCCGAGGAGGTGAGCAGCGCCCGCGCGTGCGCGAGTACCAGGGGGTCGTTGTCGACGTACACGACGCGGGCGGAAGGCACGATCGCCTGCGCGACCTCGTGCACGTTCTCCGTGGTCGGCAGCCCGGTTCCGATGTCGAGGAACTGCCTGATGCCCCCCTCCCCCGCTAGGTACCTGACGGCGCGGCCGAGGAATGCGCGCTGCTCACGCGCGCCGATGCGGCCAGAGGGAATGCTGGCGAGCGACTTTTCCGCGACCTCGCGATCCGCGGCGAAATGATTCTTTCCCCCAAGGAAGTAGTCGTAAATCCGGGCCGTGTGCGGCTTCGACGTGTCGATCTCGGGCGGAAGTTCCGACCTATCAGTCTCACTCATATCAAGGAGAAAGCGTACCGGGACATAGACGGTCGCTAAGTCAAGCGGCGGGCCGAGGCGGCCATAACTGGTCCAGGCGCTGCTTACAGCCGGGTTATCAGGGGACGGGAGGCGGTGTGGAGATCCCGGTACAGCGCGTACCGCAGGCCGATCACCGACATCTGGAGGAGCACGTCACCATGGAGATCAACCGCAATCCCGGCGATGCGACCAAGGGCCCGGAGGACCGGTTTACCGGGGATGTCTGGCTGTGGCCGCGAATCGGCGCGACCCAGCACACCGAGGTACGCAACGTGCTGTTCACGCCGGGCGCCCGGAGCGCTTGGCACTTGCACCCGGCCGGGCAGGTACTGCACGTCACCGAGGGCGCGGGGCTGGTCCAGACAAGGGGTGGGGACCGGGAGGAGATCAGGGCGGGCGACACGGTCATCTGCCCGCCCGGCGAGGAGCACTGGCATGGCGCAGCTCCTGGCACCTTCATGACCCACATCGCGGTCACCGACGGCGCGACCGAGTGGCATGAGTCCGTCTCAGACCACGAGTACCGGGCCTGAACCAGCTTCCCGCCGGTCAAGCGCGGAGCGGGAACCTCTCACCGGGCGCCCGCCGAGGATCTTCCTCGACTGGGCCGCCCGCCACGCTGCCCGCCTTCCGGTAGGAGCCCGCCGTGAGTGACCTGCCATGATCACCGGCTAGGCCAGCCCGATGCGCTGGCCTGAGAGGTTACACCTGGCTGGGTCCCGCGTGGCGCGGGCCGCGCACTGCGCTGTCGGCCCGCACCACCACGGTCCTGGCCAGGTGGTCCCCGATCCGCTGCCGGTCTCGCGAGCACAGGATGACGATGAAGCCGACCAACCCGGTGAACGGCCAGCTGTAGGGGAGGGCGTCGAAGATCAGGCAGATCCAGCGGATGGTCAGCTGGGCCATGCTCGCCGGGCCGCCTCGCTTGCTGATGACGCGCAGGCCGAGCAGCCTCATGCCCAGCGTCTGCCCGTCCTGCCGGTGCGTGAAGACGACCCAGTACATGAGCCCTATCAGCACAAAGACGACGAAGGCGATAATGCCGCCGAGAACGCGGATGAACGTGCTGCCGCTTCGGTCGAACGGTATTGATATCAGTCCAGGGATGAGCCCCACGAGAAAAGCATCGATCAGGTACTGCACGACCCGGCGCCCCGTCACCCGGGTCTCCGGCCTTGCTACCTGAGCCGGCCCGCCCTGCTCGTTTGCCGCGTAACCACCTGGCTCAGGTCCGCGCGGCTGGGCCGGGACCGGTCCGGAGGACGCGCCGGCGTCCTGCCCCTGGCTAGCGGCCCGGGCGTCTTGCTCCTGGCTGGGGATGCCGGCCTGCGGCGGCGCCCCGGGATGAGTGCCGTGCTGGGTACCGCCCTCCCGACCGGCCGCGTCCCCCTCTGGCATCGTGCTCATTGTTGTGGTCCCCCGATCCACGCGGTGATGTCGGCGTTCCGCCGGCTTGCGCCGGCCGCCGCTAAACGCACCGCCCGCCCCTTCATACCCAGGACAACACACAGGACACATCAGGTCACATCGAAATTAGACAGGGCGAGGCTGCCGCCGCACTACGTGACTAGTTGCGGTCGGCGATCAGGAGGCCGTGGCAGGCAAGGTTGTTGCGGCGGTCGACGGGGGTTTGGCGGTCGACGGGGGTTTGGCGGTCGACGGGGGTTTGCGGTCAGTGGCCGCTTGGGTTGGTGACCTTGGCGGTGGCGTAAGCGCAGCCCCGTGTGTCGCACAAGGTCACGATGCCCCTCGGGCCCTTCTTGATGCCTGCCTCGGGGTGGCCTTCCTGCCAGGCGGTGTGTTCGACCTTGTCTTGCCGCAGCGAGCGCTTGCCGCACAGCGGGCAGGTGCCGGAAACGGCGTCGCCCCACCGGGACCAGGGGTTGGCGAAGAAGTACGCACCCGCTATCAGCAGCCCGGCAATCGCGAACGCGATGAGGCCAATGACGAGCAGGCTGGTCGTCACCGTGCCCAGCGGCAGAAGCGGGATGGACTTAATTATCGGGCGCAGCCAGAAGACCAGGAACCAGCCGAGGGCGGCGAAGACCGCGGCCACGCTGAGCGTGGCGAACAGGTTGTAACCACGCTTGTGAGACTTGCGCTGGCTGATCGCGTCTTCGATCAGGAGATCTTCGTCCGTTGCAGGCATGCCTCTAGTTTCGCACCATTTCGGCATTGCGACGTCCAGTCGAACCTGCGGGTCAGCTTAGAACTGCACGCCTCTGGTGAGTGCGCCGTCGATGACTAGGTTGGAACCGGTCACGAAGCTTGCCGCCGGGCTGGCCAGGAAAGCGACGCCGCGGGCGATCTCCGCTGGCGCGGCCATGCGGCCGGTCGGATTCAGCGCCAGTGCCTGGGCGAAGAACTCCGGGTTGCCCTGCTCCACGCTCTGCCAGACGCCGCCGGGGAAGTACGTGTTGCCGGGTGACACTGTGTTCGCCCTGATGCCCTTTCCCGCGAGCTGGTAGGCCAGCCCCTGGGTGTAGTGGATGATCGCCGCCTTGATGGCCCCGTAGGGCCCGGCCGCGAAGTCGATCTCCCGGCCGGAAACGCTGGAGATCGTCACGATCGATGCCGCCGCGCTGCGCTCCAGGTACGGCAGCGCCGCCCGCACCAGGCCGACGGTGCCCATCATGTCGATCTCGAAGGTCTTCTGCCAGCCCTCGAGCGTCTCGGGGATGGCCAGTGCGCTGACGTTCGCGACCACGATGTCGATTCCGCCCAGGTCCTCGGCGGCCGAGGTCACCCAGCCGCGCAGGCGGTCAGGGTCCCCCACGTCGGCGACGGCGCCGCTGACCGTGGCACCGTCCGCCGTCAGCGCCGAGACCGCCGCGTCCACGTCGGCCGCGGTCCTAGCGCAGAACGCGACCGAAGTTCCCTCGGCCACCAGCGCCTCCACGATGGACCGGCCGATCCCCCTGGAACCGCCGGTGACGAGGGCGCGCAGTCCCTTAAGCCCTAGGTCCACGTCCGTGCCTCCTCACGCAGTCGCCGATGGATACCGCCGAACGCGGACGCGCCAGGAAGCAGCGCCTTGGGCACCTTCGCGAGCGCGCTGAAGTTGGCGTCCACCACGTTCGCCAGGGGGGCCTCGCTGAGCTGCGACAGGAGCTGGTAGGCGTCCATGGTGTCCATAGCCGTCGGCGCGTACAGTTCCCGCAGCCAGCCGACCATGCCGGCCTGGCTGATCCGCCAGGCGTCCTCCAACGGCCGGCTCGACCCGACGACCATCAGGTGCGAGTCGGACTCCAGCCGCGGCCACGGCGGCGCGTGGCCCTTCACCAGGTCCACGATCAGGGTCACGTTCATCGCGCCTTCGACGGCGGTGCCGCAGGCTTCGCCCTCACCCTGCCGGTAGTGCCCGTCGCCAACGGAGAACAGCGCCCCCTCGACGTTGACGCCCAGGTAGCAGGTGACACCGGCCCGCATCTCCGGTGTGTCCATGTTCCCGCCGAACGCGTCGGGCACCAGCGAAGACCGCACTTCCCCCGCCGCCGGGGCCACGCCCACGGTGCCGAGCATCGGGTCCATCGGCAACTCGACGCGCAAGTCACCGCCAAGCGCGGCGAAGCCGACGGTCCACCGCTCGCTGTCGACCTCGTAGATCCAGGTCCGCTCGGGCAGCGGATCTTGCAGGGTGGCCGTCCGGTCCGTGCCGGTCAGGCCGCCGAAGAACGGAATCGTGCAGGACGCCCCGAACGACCGCGCGGGAGACAGGCCCGCGATGTGCAGCACGAGCGTGTCGCCCGGCTCGGCCCCCTCGACGTAGAACGGCCCGGTCTGCGGGTTGACGAACGGCATGGTGAGCTTCGCGCTCGGCAGGTCGCCCGGGCTGCGCAGCGCGCCGCAGAACGCGTCGTCCGTCCACAGCCGGAGCACCGAGCCCGGACGGACCTTGCGGACCGCGGGCACTCCGCCAAACGTGAACGCGTACTGCTCGGGACCGGGGTGAAACTCGATGATCTCCAACGGCGCATCGCCTCCCATGCCGACATTAGACATGCCGACATTAGAACGAGAGGCGGCTCGCAGGAAGCACGACAGGGATCGAATCACACTGGGTATCGGTAAGGTTCCTGGGTGTAGGC
>Ga0207416_1000250_pt1 | contig 98643 bp, 78 predicted proteins | sample PaiPotPPM11metaG_FD_184107 | JGI IMG/M metagenome (GOLD analysis project Ga0207416, IMG submission 184107) | Iron sulfur acid spring bacterial and archeal communities from Banff, Canada, to study Microbial Dark Matter (Phase II) - Paint Pots PPM... ... | reverse complement strand
ACGGACCGCCGGCGGGCGTCCCACCGCCGGCCGCCGACGTTGGCCGTGCGCCCCGTTGGAGCGGACGGAACAGCAGCGCCTGCAGCGGCACGGACAGCACGTGGGTGCGCGTCGACGTGTTGATGGTCACCTGGGCCGTCATGCCGGGGAAGAGTCTGCCCGAGACGTCATGGACCGCCACCACGGCGTCATAGGTGACGACGTTGGAGACGATCGTCGGGTTCACGCGGACCTGCTGGACCGTGCCGTTGAACGTCACGTTGGGGTAGGCGGTCACCGTGATCACGGCCGTGTCGCCTTGTTTGACGCTGCCGACGTCCGCCTCGTCGACCGACGTATCCACCTGCATATCCGTCAGGTTCGTGGCGATGGTGAAGAGCGTCGGTGTCGAGAGGGAAGCCGCGACCGTCTGCCCGACGCTCACGTTGCGCGCCATCACGACGCCGTCGACCGGACTCGTGATGATGGTGCGCGACAGATTGTATTGCGTCGTCTGCAGCTGCGCGGACGCCGAGCTGACCTGGTGCCCCGACGTCGCCGCCTGATCGGACGCGGTCTGCACGGCCTGCTGAGCGCTGCGCACCTGGGAGAGGCTCGACGCCACCTGCGCCTGCGCCACGCCGATGGCCGCCTGCGCCGCGGCGTAATCGTCCTGCGCCGCCAGCGCCGCCGTTTGGTCCGTGTCCATCTGGCTCTGCGAGATGTAGCCCTGCCCGAGCAGCGACGCGTCGCGCTTCACCGTCACCTGGGCAAGGGCGAGCTGGCTCTTCGCCTTGGTCGCGCCGGCCTGTGCGTTGCGGAGGTTGGCCAGCGACTGCTGGTAGTTCGCCTGCGCGGTCTGCACCGCCACCAGAGCCTGCTGCATGCCGCTCGACGACGCGGCCGCGGTCGACTGCGCCGCCGCCAGCACCGCGCTCTGCTGCTCGACCGCGGCCTGGAACGACGTCGGATCGAGCGTCGCGAGTACTTGACCCTTCTTGACCTTGGAATTGTAGTCCGCGCCCAACGTCGCAATAGTGCCGGACACCTGCGTGCCGACCTGGATCTGGTCCACCGGGTTCACGGTGCCGGTTTCACTCACGCTCGACGAGATGTCGGTGTACTGCACCGGCCGGGTGATGTAGCGCAGCGCGGTCCGCCGCTGTCCGAGCCGCTGCGCCGTGATGACGCCGCCCACGGCGAGCGCCGCGACCACGGCCAGCGCGATCGTCCGCCGGACGGTGAACCAACCTAGGAACTTCATGGAGTACCTCCCCCGGCGCTTGCCACGATGGGCGCGCCCTCGGCATGCTGCAGCGTCACGAGCGCGGATTGATAATTATATTCCGCTGCCGCGGCGTTGACGTCGGCCTGCGCCGCGATCGTCTGCGCTTGAATCACGGCAATGATCGTGCCGACTCCCGCGCGATACTGGCCCTGCGCCACGGCGAGCGCCTGGTCGGCGGCCGCCTTCGCGGCCGCCGTCGCCGTCACGTTCGCGGCCGCCTGGACCGCGCCGAGATATGCCGTGTACGCGTCCTGGCGAATCGCGAGGATCTGGGCGGCGAGCGACGCCTGCGCGCTCTTTAGAGAGGCCTGCGCGCCGGCGATCTGCGCGCGGCCCCGGCCCGCGTCGAAGAGCGGCAGGGCGATCGTGCCCGTCAGGCCGTACGACGAGGTGTTATTGAGCACGGGATCGGTGCTGTACGGTGTGTAGCCCGCGCCGAGCCCGATGTTGACCTGAGGACCGGCGTTCACGTACGCGTTGTCGAGTCCGGCCTGCGCGGACTGGACCGCCGCGTTCGCTTTCGCGATCTCGGGCCGGTTCTGCAGCGCCGCGGCGATGACCTGATCCGACGGGACGGTAACCTGGGCCGCCGGGGGCGTGGGACTCGCCACCTCGAGCGGGGTCGTGGTGTCGATGCCCATCGTGCTGGCCAGGTTGGCCTTCGCGGTCAGGATCTGCGCGTCCGCGTTGAGCGCGGCGACCTGGGCCTGCGCGACCTGCGCCTGGGCCTGGATCACGTCGGCCTGCGGCGCCACGCCGGCGCGCACCTGCGCCTGGACCAGGTTCAGCTGTGCCTGCGCCTGCGCCAGCACCTGCCGGTTGGCGGCGGCGACGCCTTCATTGCCGAGAACCGTAAAGAACTGCGTGGCCGCCTGGAGGGCGAGATCTTGCTCCGTCTGCCGCAGGGCCGCCTCGGCCGACGCGACGCCCGCCTGCGCCGATTCGACCAGCGCTTTGGTGCGGCCGTTGTCGAACACGGTAACGGTGCCCGCGATCGTGGCCGTCCCGCTCGCGGTCACGTTCCCGAGCGGCGCCGACGCGAAGTTGGCGTTCGACGAGTTGGTGCTGCCGAGCGCACCGTTCGCGTTGAGCGACACGGTGGGCGCGTAGCCGGCGCGGGCCAGAATCAGGCTCTGCTGCGCCGACTCGAGCGCCTGCTGGGAGGCCACGACCGTCGGGTTGTGGGTCAAGGTCGTCTGCACGGCCTGCGCCAGCGTGAACGTCTGGACCGTCGTCCCCGGCTGCCCGGTCGACGGGGCGGGCGCAGCGGGAGCGGGCGCCGCGGGCGGCGGCGTCACCGGCGATGCCGGGGGCGCCTGCGCGAACGCCGTGCCGGGCCGCGGCGCCATAAACGTCGCCGCGCTCAGCGAAAGCGCGATGACGATCACGGCGACCTGACGGACCACTCCGCTCATACCATGGCCTCCTGAGCCTTGGCGGCTTCCCGCCGCCGCGGGAACGTGACCGTGAACGTGCTGCCCCTGCCGACGGCGCTGTCGACGGCCACCCGGCCGCCGTGCGCCTCCACGAGAGACTTGACGATGGCGAGCCCCAGGCCGGTACCGCCGCTGCTGCGCGCGCGGGACTGGTCGGCGCGGTAGAAATGCCGGAAGATGTACGGCAGATCGGCCGCGTCGATCCCGACGCCGGTATCCGACACGGCGAGCCGTACTCCGTCCACGTCGTCAGCGCCCATCGTCACACGGACGGTACCGCCCGGCGGCGTAAACCGCACGGCGTTCTCGACGAGGTTCTGGACGATCTGCCGGAGGCGGTCCGGGTCCGCGTCGATCCTCGGCAGCGCCCGGGGGACGTCGACGCGCAGCACGACGCTCCGCTCCTCCGCCAGCGGCGCGAGGGCCTCGAGCGTCTCCCGCACGACGGGCCCGGCGTCGATCGCCTGGAAGTTGAGCCGCAGCTGCCCCGCCTGCGCCAGCGACAGGTCGCGCAGGTCGGTAATCAGACGCGCGAGCAGCAGCGACTGGCTGTGCAGCGTGGCGATCCGCTCCGGGGACGGCTCCAGCACCCGATCCAGCATGCCTTCGAGGGTGCCTTGAATGACCGAGAGCGGCGTGCGCAGCTCGTGTGCGACCCCGGCAAACAGCCGGCGGCGCTGCTCCTCGTCCGCCGCGAGCCGTTCCGTCATTCTATTGAAGGCGCGCGCCAATTCCGTGATCTCGTCCTGCCCGCGCACGGGCACCGGCGGCGGCGTTCCACCGCGCGCGATCACCCGCGCCGCGACCGTCAGATCGGCGACCGGGCGCACCATCCGGTGGGCGAGCCACAGCGCGAGCAACACCCCGAAGAGGGCCGCGACGCCCGTCCCGGCCCAGATGCCGTCGCGAATGCGGCTTTGGAACAACAGTTCGCGCGCGCCGAGCGGCCGCCGCTCTCGCGGCTCTGTCCGCGGCGGGGGCGCGATCCGCCCGCCGGGTGCCTGGACCGCGGGGACCTCGCGCCGTTCGACGTACTGCCGGAACGTCCGCCGGGCCTGGTAGCTGGCGAACGTCGCCGAGAACACGGTCGTCAGCACCGCGATCGCAATGAACGCGATGCTGAGTCGCGTTCTCAGGCTACGCATGCGCGGCCTGTTGGCTGCGCTCGTCCTCCGGACGCTGGAACTTGTAGCCGACCCCGTATACGGTCATGATAAAGCGCGGGTTGCGGGGGTCATGTTCGATCTTGCTCCGGAGGTTCTTGATGTGCGCGTCCACTGTGCGCTCGTAGCCCTCGAAGGCGTGGCCGTGGACGCGGTCGATCAACTGCATGCGCGTGAACACCTGGTTCGGATGGCTCGCCAGCGTCTCGAGCATCCGGAATTCGGTGGGCGTAAGGTCGATCGGCCGCCCGGCCAGGGTGACCTGATGGCCGCGCAGATCGATGATCATCTCCCCGAGCCGGAGCACCTCGGGGGTCTCGTGGGTGCCGCGCCGCAGGACCGCCCGCACGCGCGCTACGACCTCGCGGGGGCTGAACGGTTTGGTGATGTAGTCGTCGGCGCCCAGCTCCAGGCCGAGCAGCTTGTCCGACTCTTCGTCGCGCGCCGTCAGCATGATGATCGGCGTGCGGGTGCGCTCGCGAATGCGCCGGCAGACCTCGCGGCCGTCGAGCTTCGGCAGCATGAGGTCCAGGATCACGATGTCCGGACGCACGCGCTCGTGCTCCTTGAGCGCGGCCTCCCCGTCGGCTGCCACCGTCACGCCGAAGCCCTCGCGCTCCAGATAGGTCCGCAGGAGCTCGACGATCTGCGGCTCGTCATCGACGATCAGCACGGTCGGCACAACCTTCAGTCCCCTCGTATTGGCGGCGGCGCTCATGACAGGGCCACCATCCGCTTCCGGTATTCTTCCTCGTTGATCTCGCCGCGCGCAAACCGCTCCCGGAGGACCTGGACGGCGCCGTCCGGACGGCCCCACAGCGAAGCCAGCGTGATAACCTTCCAGGCGATCACGAGGAGCGCAATCAAGAGCAGGAATCTCAGAAGCGCGCCGAGCGCGAACACACCCGCGGCGATCCCGGGGCGCCGGCCGAACCCGCGCCCGCCGCGATTCATCATCCGTCCGGGTCCAAACCCAGGACCGTAACCCGGACCAAACCGAGGCCCGTACCCCGGAGTGCCGGGCCCGTAGCCCGGAGTCCCCGGGTTTCCAGGCGTCGCCGGTGCCGGGGCGCCCTGGGCGTGTAGCTGGGAAACCTGCTGGGCCAGTGCCGGGCTGGCCGAAATACCGGGCATGGCCCCGCCGCCAAGTACGCCGACGAGCGCCACAACGCCTGCCACGGCCACGAGGGCCGCGAACCACCGATTTCGCATCCGTTGCCTCCCTTAGTATTCCCTCAATTGAAAGGCTTATGTATCGCTTACTTAGCGGCTCTTACGTCCTCACTGTAGCCGGGCCGGATATGCGAATTGTGAAGGACTCATAGAATGATTGTGAACCCGGTCCTGGGCCCCGGGAACAGGCGCTAAACCCCAAAAAACCTATCGGAAATGCACCGCGGGGGGCTCGGCGGCCTGACCCGCGCCCAGGCGGTGGACGCCCGGCCGGACCGGGGCAGCCCCATTCCCGGGGGACCGCCGGACGGCCGCAGCGAACTGTCGGGGCGTGTCGGAAGCCGCTCGCCCCGCCCCGGACCGGATCACCGTCTCCGTCGTCCAGCACCGGCTCACGGCCATCGTCGCGGAGATGGGCGAGGCGATGCTGCGGACCGCCTACTCCCAGATCCTCAACTCCAGCCGCGACTTCTCGACGGCCCTGTGCGACGCCGAGGGCCGGCTGCTCGCCCAGGCCGAACACGTCCCGATCCATGTCGGCGCCCTGCCGTGGTCGGTCCTCGAGTTCTTCCGCGGCCGGATTCGCGCGGGCGACCTGTACCTGGTCAACGACCCGTACCACGGCGGCAGCCATCTGCCCGATCTGACCGTCATCCTGCCGGTGTTCGCGGACGGGCGTCTCGTCTGCTGGGCAATCAACCGCGCCCATCAAAGTGACATCGGCGGCGCGACGCACGGCAGCTACAACGCGGCGGCCACCGAGATCTGGCAGGAAGGCCTGCGGGTGCCCCCGCTCAAGTTGTACGACGCCGGCGCCGAGCGGGACGACGTACTCGCGATGGTGGCGACGAACGTCCGCCACTCGCGCGATTTCCTCGGGGACCTCCGCGCCTCCATGGGCTCCGCGCGGCTCGGCGAGCGGCGCCTCCTGCGCCTGGCCGAGGAATACGGCACGGAGATGCTGCTCGACGCGGTGCGCGAGGTGCTCGAGGGCACCGAGCGGCGGACGCGCGCGTGCATCCGGCCCTGGCGCGACGGCGTGTACCGCGGCGAGGCCGTCCTCGACGACGACGGCCACGGCGCGACCGACATCGCGGTGCGCGCGACCGTGACGAAGCGCGGCGACGCGCTCACGGTCGACCTCCGGCGCAGCGACCCTCAGGTCACGGGCTTCGTCAATTCCTCGTTCCCGAACACGATGTCCGCGGTGCACATGGCGATCGCGTACTTGATCGACGCGGACATCCCGAAGAACGACGGGACGTTCCGGCCGGTGACCGTGCTGACCACCGAGGGCACGATCGTCCACCCGCGTCCCCCCGCGCCGGTCACGCTCTGCACCAACCACTGCGGTCAGGAGATCGCCGAATCGGTGCTCAAGGCGCTCGCGCCGGCGTGTCCGGAGCGCGCCGTCGCCGGATGGGGCCGGCGGTTCCGCATCGCGATCCGCGGCACGGATCCGCGCAGCGGGCGCTCCTTCATCTGGCACATGTTTCACGCGCGCCCCGGCGGAGGAGCATCGGCGGCGGGAGACGGCTGGCCTACCGCGGGCGAAGGGCAGGCCGCGGGCGGCCTCAAGTTCGGGAGCGTCGAGGTCACCGAAGTCCGCTTTCCGCTGTTCATGGAGCGGCACGAGTTCCGCCCGGACTCGGCCGGCGACGGGCGGTTTCGCGGCGGGGTGGGCGCGCATCTCGTGATGCGCGCCGAGATCGGCGAACCCGCGGTCGCCAACACCGCGGGCGACGGCGTCCGGCACGCGCCCTACGGGCTGCTCGGCGGGCAAGACGGCGCGGTGCACCGGTACCGGCTGGTCTCGCACGGCCGCACCCGCGTTCTGCGCACGAAGGAAGTCGGCATCGCGGTCCGGCCCAACGACGTCTTTCTGATCGACTCGTCGGGCGGGGGCGGCTACGGTCCGCCGGCGAAGCGCGACCCCGCCGCCCGGACCGCCGATCGCGACAACGGCTTCGTGACGGCGCGCGCGGCCGCGCCGCGCCGGGTCCGCTCCCCGCGCAAGAAGGTACCGGGTCGCGCATCCGCGGAACGCCGGCGGGTGAAGGGCCGGGCCCGGTGAGCGCGTCCTACCGGATCGGCATCGACGTCGGCGGCACGTTCACCGACGCGGTCTGCGTGGACGCGGCCGGCGGCGTCACGCTCGCCAAGGCGGCCTCCACGCCGGCCGATCCCTCGATCGGCGTGCTCGACGCGATCCACTCACTCGCCGGACGGCTCGGCGTCGACGGCCGCGCGCTGCTGGCGGCCACCTCGCAGATCGTCCACGGCACGACGGTCGCGACCAACGCCCTGCTGGAGCGCGGCGGGGCGCGCGTGGGTCTGCTCACCACGGAAGGCCACCGGGACGTGCTCGAGATGCGCGAGGGTCTCAAACCGGAGCGCTACAACCTCCGGATGCCGCCGCCGGTCCCGCTCGTGCCCCGCGCGCTGCGCCTCGGCGTGCGCGAGCGCACGCGGGCGGACGGGTCGATCTCGGTTCCGCTGGCGCGGACGTCGCTCGATCGCGCGATCCGCGCCCTCGAGCGCGCCGGCGTCGACGCGGTCGCGATCTGCTATCTCCACGGCTACCGCAATCCGAAGCACGAGCTCGCCACGCGGGACGCGGTGCGCCGCCGCCTCCCCCGCGCCTACGTCTCGCCGTCGTGGGACGTGCTGCCGCAGATCAAGGAGTACGAGCGCGTCTGCACGACCGTGATCAACGCGTACGTGGGACCGGTGCTGGGCCGCTACCTCACCCGGCTGGCGTCGCGGCTGCGCGCGGCCGGCTACCGGCGGCAGGTGCTGGTGATGCAGTCGCACGGCGGGGTGGCCGCGATCGCCGAGGCCACGCGGCTCGCCGCGGGCGCGGTGCTGTCCGGCCCGGCCGGGGGCATCGCCGGCGGACGCTACGCCGCGCAGCTGCTTCGGGACGGCAACCTCATCACGTTCGACATGGGCGGCACGAGCACGGACATCGCGCTGCTCGAAGACGGGCGCCCCCGGATGGCGGGCGACCGGCGGGTCAGCGGCCACACGCTCGCGCTTCCGAGCATCGACATCCACACGATCGGAGCGGGCGGCGGCTCGCTCGCGCGCGTGGACGCGGGCGGGATCCTGCACGTCGGGCCCGAAAGCGCCGGCGCGGAGCCCGGGCCGGCCTGCTACGGACGGGGCGGCGCCGGCGCGACCGTCACCGACGCGAACGTCGTGCTCGGCTACCTCGACCCGGAGACGTTTTGGGGCGGACGGCGGCGGCTCGACGCGGCCGCGGCGCGGCGGGCGGTGGACGCGATCGCCGCACGGCTCGGCGGCTCGGCGATCGATGCCGCGCGCGGCATCTACGAGGTCGTCAACACCGCGATGGCGGAAGGGATCCGCGTCGTCTCCGTGCGGCGCGGGATCGACCCGCGCCGCTTCGCCCTGCTCGCCTTCGGCGGCGCCGCCGGCCTGCACGCCACCGCGGTCGCCGCCATGCTGGACATCGGACGGGTCGTCGTCCCGCGCCAGGCCCCGGTGCTGTCGGCGTGGGGCATGCTCGCCGCGGATCTCCGGTACAACGTCGTGCGCACCCAGGTCGGCGAGATCCACAAAGTCGGCGCGGCGCGCCTTCGCCGTCTCTTCGCGGAGATGGAACGGGAGGGGCGGCGGCGGCTGGAGCCGGCGGTCGCGGCGTCGGTCGGACGCGGGGGGAACGGCGGCGGAGCCGGCGGGCCGCTCGGGACGGCGGGCGCGTTTGGAACGATGCCGGGGCGCAACGGCGAGGAAACCGGGCCGCACCTCGACGTCGTGCGCTCGCTCGACCTGCGCTACGGCGAGCAGATCTTCGAGATCGACGTGCCCCTCGACGGCATCCCGCTCGACGCGGAGGATCTCGTCGACCGCGTGGTGGAGCGCTTCCGCCGGCGGCACGAGGAGCTCTACACCTACAGCGCGCCGGATCAGGAGGTCGTGCTCGTGAACGCGCGGCTCGCGGTGATCGGCCGCCTCGCCTCGCTGCCGGTCGAGCCGGTCCTCGAGCCGCGGGAGGCGCCCGCGCGCGCGGCGCAGCCCGGCGCCGCGGCGTCAGCCGGCGCCGCGCCGCACGGACGCGGAGCGCAGGCCAGCCGCCGAATCTACCTCGGCGGCTGGCGGGACGTGCCGGTCCACCGGTGGGACGAGATCGCGGCCGGCGCGCTCATCGAGGGCCCGGCCGTCGTCGAGTCCGAGGCCACGACCGTGCTCGTCCGTACAGACGAGCGCGCGCGCGTGACCCCGCACGGCTGGCTCGACGTGACGGTCGCGCGCTAGCGCTTCTCGGTCTTCCCCTTCACGATCGCCGCGATCTTGTCGACGAACAGGGTCTGGCTGTCGTCTTCGGGGACGTAGCCGAGCTTGTCGCGCGCGTTCGCGATGCTCCAGAACCGGTGGGTGTTGCCGCTGATCCCGTAGACGATCAGGAACGGCACGCCGTGGTCGTCGGCGATGTGCTCCGTCTCGACCATCCGGATCGCCTGCTGGATCTGGTCGCGCCGGGAGAGATAGGCGCCGAGCGCGCGGTGCATCGTCGCGACGTCGCCGGGGTTCACGTGGTCGATGTCGGTCTCGCGCGGGCCGCCGATGCGCCACTGCACGACCTCCAGGCGCCGGTCGTCCACCCGGCCGGTCGCGAAGACGAACCCGAGGAGCTCGTACGCGGCTTTGGCCCATCCATAAAAATTGTCGGAGCGCGGCAGCATCTCCGGGGTCACCATCTCCATGCGCCCGTTCCAGATCAGCCGCTCGTAGTAATCCGCGGCGTGGTTGGAGCTCGCCACCACGACGCGGCGCACGCCCTCTTCCAGCGCCGTCCGGTAGACGTTGTAGGCCAGCGCGATATTCTGATGTTCGGCCCAGAACTTGGCGTCGCTGGTGTTTTGCCAGTGATCCGGGAGGCCGGCGGCCCGGACGAAGCCGCAGTGGATCACCGCGTCGGCGCCGCGGAAATACCCACGGTACTGGTCGCGATCCGGCTTGGTCAGATCGCAGGTGACGATCCCGGGAACGGACCTGCCGTCGCGCGTCGTCGCCGAGACGTCGAGCTGAAGAAGGTCCCACCGCTCCGCCAGTTCCGGCAGCATCCGCTGCGCAATGTAACCTGCCGCTCCGATCAGCACCACCCGGCGCTTCGCCATTCGCCCAACCCCTTCGTGACGAGAATGAACTGCGGTGAACGCGGCCCATTTCTTCTCGGTCGCGCGGCGCGAACTCCTCGGACACACGTTCGCAATCACGTGGTTGGCGCGGCGCGCAACAGGGAAAGACTAAGGCTGAACCTCCAGTCTCAGATCTCCGAGGAGGTGGGTAATATGCCGCTGTGGCTGGTTGCGTTCCTGACCGGCGTAGCGTTCACCGTCGCCGTGACTTCGGTCGGCGGCGGAAAGTAAGCAGGGACAGACCACAGCAGGACAAGGTGAGGGGCCGGAGCTCTCGCGCTCGGCCCCTCGCGCTTAGGCACGATCGCCCGCGCTCGATGCACGAAAGACAGACGTTTGCGCACGGGCGATCGGGGAAGAACAGTTCTGAGCCGCCACTCTATAGGAGGTGAGCCGCAATGCCTGCATGGCTCGTCTGGGTGCTGGCCGGCATCGTCGTTACCACCGCGGTCGTGAACGCGGGCGGTAAGTAGCCGGAACCACACATCGAACGGCGAGGGACCAGGTCGTGATGACTGGCTCCTCGTCTTTTTGGCCCGGTGTCCCCGCTACACCCCGCTGAACACGCTGAACCCGCCGTCGACGGGCACGACGACGCCGTTGACGAACCGGCTGCCCGGACCGCACAGCCAGAGCACCGTCCCGATGAGGTCGTCCGGCTCGCCGAACCGGCCGGCCGGCGTATGCTCGATGATCTTGGCTCCCCGAGGGGTGAGGCTGCCGTCCTCGTTGGTGAGCAGACGCCGGTTCTGATCGCCGATGAAGAAGCCGGGCGCGACGGCGTTGACCCTGAGGCCCTCGCCGTGCTTGCGCGCCAGGTCCACGGCGAGCCACCGCGTCAGATTCTCGATCGCGGCCTTGGCCGCCGAATAAGCCGGGACGCGCGTCAACACGCGCTGGGACGCCATCGACGAGATATTGACGACGCTGCCCTGCTTCGCCGCGGCCATCGTGGGGCCGAAGGCCTGAATCGGGAGCAGCGTCCCGGTGAGGTTCAGGTCGACCGCGGTCCGCCACGCCTCGACCGGCAGATCGAACACCGACGCGCCGTCGGCGAGCGTCGCCTGCGGGAGGTTGCCGCCCGCGGCGTTCAGCAGAATATCGACGCGCCCCCAGCGTCCGACCACGGCGTCCCGCGCCCGGGCGAGCGCCGCCGGGTCGAGCACGTCGGCCGCGACCGGCATCCCTTCGCCGCCGGACGATGCGAGCTGCGCCGCCACGGCCTGTGCGCGCTCCAGCCGGCGTCCAAGAATGGCGATCCGCGCGCCGGCCGCCGCGAGCCCGCGGGCCATCGCGGATCCGAGCACGCCGCTCCCGCCGGTGACGACCGCGACCCGGCCGCGCAGATCGACGAGTTCTTCCGGCTTCATCCGCGCGGCCCCCGCGCGCGCGGCTCCGCCTCGGGGGCGCCGAACGCCGACAGGTGACGGATGAAGTGGCGCTCCAGGTTGGCGTCGTACGCGCCGGGATTGGCCCGCAGCAGCGCGTGAAGGCGCGGGCCGTACGCGGCGAGCGCCGAGCCGAACGTCACGTGGAGCATCTCCCGCGCGTCGAAATTGTCGAGGAGCGGCGCGAGGTCGCGGTCCGCCACCTTTCCGGGCGCCGGCGCGCGGGAGGCGTCCGCCGACACGTGGTAACTGGCGCGGTCCTGTTCGTAGCGCTCGTGCGCGAGCACGTAGATCGCGCGAAACAGCGCCGGGTCGAGCGGCGCCGCGGTCCGCAGCGCCTCGAGGTAGCTCGTGCCGGCGGTCTTGATGTGGGCGAGCGTCCCGGTCCGCCGGCCGAAGGCGCCGTAGACGCTCAGCTTGTCGGATCCGGAGTGCAGGCTCAGCTTGTACGGCCCGAGGCGGCGCGCGATCGCCGCGTGGATCGCCGCATCCGAGTCGAACGCGGCCGGGTCGCCGATGTAGTCCACGCCCTTCTCGAAGCGGCCGACGAAACGCGGGGCCAGGCTGACCCACTCCACGCCGAGGCGGCGCAGCTCGGTTGCGACGTAAGCGTGCTGCACCGGCGTCGTCGGCGCGTCCGTCTCGTCGACGGAGATCTCGACCTCGACGCCGCGGTTCCGCGCGCGGAGATGCCGGTACAGGGCGGCGACGTGCGCCACCGCCCGTCCGTACTTGACGGCCGCGCGCGCGATGCCGTCCTCGTCGTACGCGAGGGCCTCCCGGTCGAGCTCGAGCGAGCGCCCGCGGTACCGCTGCCGCATCCCGTCGCGGCTGTCGTCGAGCTCGCGCCACGGCAGCGCGTCGAGCGCGGCGGAGATCTCGGCGGCCGGCCGCGCATCCGCGGACGGGTCGACGTGCGCGCCCGGATCGAACGTGAAGAACGTGTACCCGGCCGCGAGACACGCGTCGACGTCCGCGGGGGTCTTCAGGTGATCCGCGTCGGCGCCGAAGCCGTCGCGCCACCCTTCCATAAGGACGCCCCAGCACGCGTCGGTCAGCACCTGCGAGGGCGTACGCCGGGTCCGCTCCATCTCCCGGATCGACTGCTGCGCGAAGATCGGCGCGAGTCCGGCGCCGGCCTCGCGCAGCGCCCGGATGTGGCCCGGCGTGGCGAGACCCAGACGGTCCCCGAACCCAAACGACCGCGCGAGTCCGAGCGGACGGGGCGCGAGCCACGGCAGGGCCCGCTGCAGCACGGCGAGGTTCGCGGCGTTGGCCGGCCCGACGCGAAGCCACCGGCCCTCGATGGTGCTGGTCTCGCCCTCGAGATCCCGCAGCGCCGGCGGGAGGCTCCCCGCCAGCGCCACCACGCGGTTCTCCGCCGCGCCGCGCGCGAGGGCGACCTCCGCCTCGCCGATCTGGACCACGGAGCGAGGGCGGACGTCCAGCCCCGGCACGGACTGCAGTCGCGTCATCGATCGGCCTCCCGGATCAGAAGTTGCCCGGGTCCGGCCGCCCGGCGGCCTGTCCCGCCTGGTGGACGAGCGCCGGACCGAGCGGCGGGCGAAGCGTCCCGTCGCGCGTAAAGGACAGCGCCGCGGGCGCCGCGCCCTTCGCGACGGCCGCGTGAGGCAGCAGATCGGGGACGAGGGATGCGGACACGGCGACTTCGCGGACCGCGAGGGTGTTGAGGATGTAGACGAGGCGCGCTTCCCCCCCGTCGATCCGCGGCGCCGTGAGCACCGCCGCGTTCAGGACGTCGCGGTCGGTCGCGAGCACCATCGGCAGGCGGACGGAGTCGATGACGGTGGACGTGAGCGCGTTCATGTAGGTCGCCGGCAGATCCATCTTCTCCAGCACCCGCTGCGCGATCAGGTCCGCCATCCCGACCCCGTTGGCGTTCCCCTGCGTCTCGTCGGTCAGGTCCAGCACCGCGATCTTCCGAATCACGGGGCCGCCCGAGGCGAACGGCGTGGGATAGCGGCCGGTGAGGTTCGGGTCCATGCCGTCGCCGCTGATGTTCTTGCCGATCTCCTGCACGACCAGGACGTCGGCCGCCTCCACGGGCAGCCGGGCCATGAGGCTGCGCGCGTGGTCCAGCAGCGCGGGCTCGCGGTCGAGAAATGCTTCCGGCGGCACCACCGCCACCTGCACCGGCACGTCGTACGCGTCCTCGACGGTCGCGACGCCGAAGAGCAGCGGCGCTCGCTTGAGGACGATGCCGTAGGCCTCGACGAGCCGGCCGGCGAACCCGCCAAACCCGGGCGCGTGCATCGACTGCGCGCCGCGCTGCTTGCCGATGCCGATGACGGCCATCTTTACGAGGCCGCTTTCGATGGTACCGCGGAACGCCGTGTGCGGCTTCACGCGGCCGACCGCGACCGCGGCGCCGGCCTCGTGCGCCTCGCGGTCCCAAAAGACGCCCGAACCGTCGGCCAGCCGGCCGAGCTCGACCACGTCCATCGACGACACGATCGGCGCGCCGGCCGACGCTTCGGTCACGCCGAGGCCGGCAAGCACGTCTCGCTGACCCTCCGCCGTCGCGCCGCCGTGGCTGCCCATCGCCGGGACGACGAACGGCTGCGCGCCGTGACGGCGCAGCGCGTCGACCACGGCCTTGGTGATCCGCGGAATCTCGGCGACGCCGCGGCTTCCGACGGCGACCGCGACCCGGCCGCGCGGAATGCGGCGGGCGATGTCGGGGACCTCGATCTGGCGGTGGATCTCGGCCTCGACGTCGCACCGGCCGGGCGTCGGGAACTCCTGGTGCACGCGGACAACGCGGGGCAGCGGGACCGTCGCCGGCGCCCGAATGCCTTCGACCGCGACCGCCCTGCCCCGCCCGCCGTCCGTACGGGCGCCGTCTCCTCGATCGCTGTCCGTACCGATCACCCCTTCCGCGTCACCCATGCGTGGGCGGAATCCTCGCTGGCCATCAGGCGCCGTCCCTCGCCGGCGAGCGCCCAGAGGTAGTACAGCCGGTAGCCGGGGGCGGCGACGACGGGATGATACCCGTACGGAATGACCACGGTGTCCCCGTCCTCCACCACAAACGTGGAGTCGACGTGCCGCTCCGGCGAGTAGAGCCGCTGGAACCCGAAACCCTCTTTGGGTTTGACGCGGAAGTAGTACACTTCCTGGAACACGGCTTCCCGCGGCGGGTCGTGGCGGTCGTGCTTGTGCGGCGGATAGCTCGACCAGGCTCCCGGATCGTTGAACGTCTCCCCGGCCACGAGACGCTGCGCGGGCTTGGACTCGTCGAGGATCGTGTGCACGGTTCGGTGCCACGCGCCTTCGCCGCGCACGGCGACCGTGACGTCCGGAGGCCGGATCACGTACGCTTCGCCGCCCGCCGGCGCCGGCGCCCGCCACACGGCGATCTCCGCCGGTCCGGCCGCGGAGACGCGGTACGGCACCCCCGACGGCACGTAGACCGACGTCGGGACCCCGTCGAAGACGTCGGCGCGCCCGCCGAGGTTGTCCCAGGCGTCCATGCCCTTCACGGCGATCGAGCACGTTCCGCCGAGGATGACAAGCAGCGACTCGCGCCCCGGCGAGACGGCGTCCATCGGCCGTCCGGGCTTCGGCCGGAGGATCGCGAGCTCGAGGCCCTCCGAGTCGGAGTTCTTCGGGTTCACGATCTCCTGGTCGCCGTTCGCGGCGCTGCGCTTGAAGAACACCTTCATGGGCGACACCTCCGATTGCGTACCTGCTGCTCTGCGGTCCGTGCGCGGTTAGAGGCGACCTTTGAGCGAGACCGAGACCGTGGGATCGGCCCAGCGGGTGTTGGGGATGAGCGGATACCAGTCCGGCCGGCCGGGATCCCGGTCGTAGGCGTAGCCCCCGAGCTTCCGGTACAGTTCGGCGTAGCGGCCGACCTTGTCGCGGTCGAGCCGGATGCCGAGCCCCGGCGCCGTCGGCACGGCGATGCGCCCGTTGCGGTAGGCGAGCCGGCCGCCCTCGATCACGTCGTCGGTGAGATGGTGGTAGTGGGCGTCGGCCGCGAACGTCAGGTTCGGGATCGCGGCGCCGAGGTGCAGCATCGTCGCGAGCTGGATCCCCAGCTCGCCCGACGAATGGACGGCCACGCCCAGCTGGAATGTCTCGCACACGGCCGCGGCCTTCACGCACGGGCGGATGCCGCCCCAGAACGTCGTGTCGAGGAGCACCACGTCCACGGCCGGCCGGAGCACGTTCGCGGCCAGTTCCTCGAAGTTGATCACCACCGTGTTGGTCGCGAGCGGCACGCGTACGCGCTCCCGCAACCGCCGCATGCCGTTGAGCCCCCACGTAGGATCCTCGAGGTAGTCGTTGCGGAAGTTCTCGATGGCCCGGCCGAACCGGATGCCCTCTTCCACGCTCAGCACCGAGTTCGGATCGTAGCGCAGCCCGTCGTCTGGAAAGGCCTCCGCGAGGGCGCGGTAGCACTCGAGCTCGTAGTCCGGCGGGAAGACGCCCCCCTTCAGCTTGTGGGTGCGGAAGCCGTGCGCGGTCCGAAGCGCCCGCGCGTGCGCGACGAGCTGCTCGACGGTCCGGACCTCGCCCGTCCCCGCCGCCGGGTCCGCGTAGCGGAAGAAGAGATAGCTCGCGAACGGCACTTCTTCGCGCAGCGCGCCCCCGAGCAGATCGTAGACCGGCACCCCGAGCGCCTGGCCGATGATGTCGAGGCAGGCGAACTCGATCGCGGCGTGCAGCTGCGTGCGGTTGTTGTAGAGGCTCGCGGTGGGATTGCAGATCTTGAAGCGCAGCGCCTCGAGATCGAAGGCGTTGTGCCCGACCACGTAGGGCTTGAGGCCGAGCAGCGCGGCCTCGGCGGCCTCGCCGCCGCCGCCCAGCTCCCCGAGGCCGACCAGCCCGTCGGCGGTCTCGAGCTCCACGATCGTGCGCACGAACCGTCCCCAGTGCGCGCCGTTGCTGTGCCGGAGCGGCGCCTCCAGCGGCACCGTCACCGTGGTCGCGCGGAGGTCCGCGATCGGCAGGCGCTTCACCGGCGCACGCGGATGACCATGTTCACCGGGTTGATGAACCGCAGGGCCGCCAGCAGCAGGACGAGGCCGGTGACCATGTACACGACCGCCATCGCGTCGATCGCCTGCGCGGGCCGGATGCCGGCCGCGAACGCGGTGTAGTAGAGCGCGACGACCAGGGTCTGGCTCTTCGCCCCCGACACGAGGAAGGTCAGCTCGAACAGCGCGATCGCCCGCACGAGGATCAGGAGCCCCGCCGCGAGCATGCCGGGCAGGACGATCGGCAGCAGCACGCGCGCGAACATCCGCAGCGGCGGCGCGCCGAGCGTGCGAGCCGCCCGCTCCAAGTTCGGATCGATCTGCTCGAAGAAGGGCGTCATGATCAGCACGACAAACGGCATCGCCGGCACGATGTTTGCCACGATGACGCCGGCGAGCTTGCCGCCGAGCCGGAGCTTGTAGAGCATCGCGGCAAGCGGGATGCCGTAGGTGATCGGCGGCACCAGCATCGGGAGCACGAGCAGCATCAAGAGCGCCGCCCGTCCCGGAAACGCGCGCCGGGCCAGCACGTACGCCGCCGGCACGCCGAGGACGAGGCTGATCAGCGTCACGGTCAGCCCGACCAGGATCGTGACCCAGAGTACGTAGGCGAGGTCGAATTCGGCGAGCGCGAACCGGTACCACTTCGTGGTATACCCGTCGGGCAGCCATCCGCCGAACCACGTCGACGCGATCGAGTTCGTGAACGCCGACAGGAAGATGCCGGCGACGAGCAGCGCAAACAGCCCGACGATCGCGTAGACCCACCACGCCCGGCTCATCCGCGGCCGCCGATCGTCGGCCCGCGGTAGGCGCGGTTCCGCGCCGCGAGCACCAGGGCGACGAAGATCATCTCGATCGCCGCCATCACCATCGCGATCGCCGACGCGCGCGGGTAGTCGAACTGCTCGTAGGCGGCCTGCCACGCGGCGAGCGCGATCACCCGGGTGGAGCCGGCCGGCTCGCCGACCAGCACCGCCGACGGGAACACCGAGAAGGTGGCGACGAACGACAGCGCCGCCGCCGCGGCGATCCCCGGGGCAAGCAGCGGCAGGATGACCCGCCGGAGACGCTGCCACCAGCCCGCGCCGAGGGTGCGCGCCGCCTGCTCGAGGCGCGGATCCAGCCCGGACGCGTAGCCGAGCAGCACGAGGAAGACCGCCGGAAAGTCTGAGATCGTCAGCGAGAGAAAGACGCCGGTGTAGTTGTGGACGAACTGCACCGGAAACTTGACGAGGTGAAGCGCGAGCAGCGTCTTGTTCACCCATCCCGCCGGCCCGAAGAACTCGATCATGCCCTCCGCGAGCAGCACCGTGCCGAGCGTCATCGGGATCACCAGGAGGCCGGTGATCACCCGCTGGCCCGGAAGCGGCCGCCGCAGCCGGTAGGCCAGCGGCAAGGCGATGCAGAGGTCGAGCAGCGTGACGGGCACGGCGAGCCGCAGCGTGTTCCAGATCGACAGCCGCTCGCGCGGGTCGCCGAAAAAGGCGGCGTAGTTGGCGAGCGGGCCGCCCTTGGCCAGCGCCGGGAGCGGCGACAGCGACAGCTGCAGGCCGTAGATAAAGGGATAGACGAACAGCGCCAGGACCACGAAGAACGCCGGCGCGAGCGGCAGCAGCGGCTGCCACTGCAACCCCGCGCGCCGCGTGACGGGCGCGACGTCTCCCCCCGGACGCATCCCGGCGGCCGGCTGCATCCCGGTCTACTCCGGCGGAAACACGAGAAGCCGTTCCGGATCGGCGTTCAAGATCACGGACGCGCCGCGCTCGAAGCGCGACGGCGTGCGGACGACGAACGGATCGCCCGCGTCCGCCACCATGCTGCACTCGAACGCGTCGCCGATGAACTCCGCGAATTCCACCTTCGCCGGGATCCCCGGGCCGCTTCCCGCGGGCCGCACCTCGACGTCCTCCGGCCGCACCGCGGCCACCGCCTCGGCCCCCGCGGCCACGCCGTCGCGCACCGTCCCGGCGAGACGCAACCCGCCGGCGGTCGCGACCTCCGCGCGGGTCCCGCGCACGCTGTCGACCCGCACCCGGAACAGATTGCGGTAGCCGAAGAAATTGGCGACGAACGCCGACTGCGGACGGAGGTACACTTCCTCCGGCGTGCCGACCTGGCGCAGCATCCCGTCCTTCATGAGCCCGATGCGGTCGGACAGCGAGAGCGCTTCTTCCTGATCGTGGGTGACGTAAATCGTCGTGAGCCCGAGGGTCTGGTGCAGGCGGCGAATTTCGAGCCGCATCTCCAGCCGCAGCTTGGCATCGAGGTTGCTGAGGGGCTCGTCCATCAAGAGCAGGCGGGGCTCGATGACGAGCGCGCGCGCGAGCGCGACCCGCTGCTGCTGCCCGCCGCTCAGCTGCGCCGGATACCGGCCGGCCGTCTCCTCGAGGTGCACCAGCGCGAGCGCCTGCCGGACGCGGCGCGCCGCCTCCGCCGGCGGCGTGCCCATCATCTCGAGGCCGAAGGCGACGTTCCGCCCGACCGTCAGATGCGGGAACAGCGCGTAGCTCTGGAAAACGACGCCGAAGCCGCGCCGCTCAGGCGGCACCGGCGTGAGGTCCTCGCCGTCGAGCAGGATCTGCCCGGCGTCGGGCTCGAGGAGGCCGGCGAGCAGGTTGAGCGCGGTGCTCTTCCCGCAGCCGGACGGGCCGAGGAGGCTCACGAACTCGCCGCCGTGCACGTCGAGGTCGAACGCCCGGAGCGCCGCGACGTCGCCGAAGCGCTTGCCGAGGCCGCGGATCTCGACACGGCCGACGGTGCGCCGGCGGCTGAGAGGGCCCGCGGCGCCGTCCTCGCCGCGGGCTCGAACCCGGGTCTCCGCGCTCACTTGAGCTTGTTCGCGCCGACCTTCTGGTCCCAGAGGGTGAAGGCCTGCACCAGCTTATCCGGATCGAGCGGAATCTCGATGGGCCGCGTCCGGATCAGATCGTCGAACGACGCGCGCCGCACCGGGCCGACCTGGTCCTGGCTCGCCTTCGGCGCCATCGAGAGTGCAACACCCTTGACCGCGGGCCCCGGATAGAAGTAGCCGGTGTCGTAGGTCTTCGCCTGCTGGTCCGGCTTCAACACCCACGCGATCAGGTCGAGCACGAGGCCGAGCATCTCGGGCGAGTTGCCCTTCGGCACGCAGATGTACTGCGTGTCCGCGATCAGATGCTCGTTCGCGAACGTGAACGCCCCGAAGTTCTTCGGCACGACGCCGAGCGCGCGGACGTTGAGGTCCCAGCCCATCGTCGAGACCGCGATCGTGCGCGCGCCCTGGCCGAGTTCCTGGAACGTGCCGGCCGTCCCGGTCGGGTAGTACTGGATGTACTGGCCGAGTTGCTGGTAGTACGGCCACACCTTCGTCCAGGACTGCGGCTCGCGCGGATTCGCCTCGCCGAGAAGATACGGCAGCCCCATCAGCAGGCTGCGGCCGGGGCCGGAGTTGGCGGGCCGCGCGTAGATCAGCTGGCCGGGGTTGCTCTTCGCCCACGTCAGCAGGTCCTCGGGCGTTTTCGGCGGGTTCGGCAATTTGGCCGGGTTGTACGTGAACGTCGGGCCGTAGTTGCCGAAGACGTCGAGGATGCCGTAGCCCTGGGCGAGCCCCTGGGCTTTGGGCTGAACGTAGTTGCCGATCAGGTTGGGCCACTTCGCCTGAAAGTCGGGGAGCAGCGGCTGCCAGATCTTCTGCACGATGCCCGCGGACAGCGCGTCCGACCCCGTGAGCACCATGTTGATCTGCAGTTGGTTGGCCTGCTGCTGCGCCATGATCTTCGACGGCAGCTCGGGCGCCGTCGCCTGCTGGTAGCTCACGCCGCTGACGTACTGATGGTGCGACCCGACGTAGTCCTCGATGATGGCCTTGGTCAGCTGCAGCTGACCGGCGACGTCGATGATGGTCAACTGCAGGGGACGTGACGGCATCGGCGGCAGCGCCATCCCCGCCGCGCGGGCAACACCCGGCCGGCCGGCCAGGAGCCCGGAGCCCGCCGCCGCGGCGGCCCCGGCGCCGACGAGGAACGTCCTGCGGTCAAAAGCGTGCGACTTACTCACGTGCCACCCCCCATATTTGGCAATCTGAACACTCCTTACATTAAGGTACATCAATCCCACGTTATGATGGCGGTCCAGGGTCCCATTTGTATATCCGACCCGCATCCGATTCGCGGGTCGGGCGCGCTCTCCTCGTACGCGACGGCCCGGCCGGCCTGGAGAGGGGCTGGTTAGATGGACCGCGCGCGCCCCAGGCGCTTCGAAGAAGGCGCCGCGGCGAGGGACGCGGCCGCGCGCTGCGCGGCCGCGAGGACGTGCTTGAGCGGAACGCCGCGGCGTTCGGCGATGGCGCGGCAGGCCTCGAACTCGGGCGCCACGTTCAGGACGGCGGCGCCGTCCGCGGCGATCTTCACCGGGATCGTCCCGTACTCCGTGTCGACGTCGACGGTCCGCCGCGACACGGCCAGGCGCGCGACCTCGTACGCGCGCACGCCGAGCGTCGTCGTCTCCGCGAGCAGGACGCCCGTCAGTTCCCGCGCCCGGTCCGGGGACACAAGCACGCGCAGCACGTGGCCGGGCCGGCCCTTCTTCATCACCGCCGGCACCGCGGCCACGTCGAGCGCCCCCGCTTCCATCAGACGCGCCGTGACGTACGGGTAGAGCTGCGGATTCATGTCGTCAATCGACGTCTCCAGCATCACGAGCCGCTCGGTCCGGGCGGCATCGCCGAAAGGACCCGCGTGGCCCTCCGCGCCGCGGACCTCCTGGGCCGCCATCGCCTCGCCCACGAACAGGCGCAGCACGTTCGCCCGCTCGGGATCGTCGCGGCCGGCGCCGGCGCCGATCCGCTCGACGCGCATCAACGGCAGCGGTCCCCAGGCGGACACGATCTCTTGCAGCAGCGCAGCGCCGGTGGGCGTCAGCCACTCGCCCTCGATCTCACCCGCGGATACCGGCATGCCTTCGAGCAGCGCCTGCGTCGCGGGGGCCGGCACCGACACGACGCCGTGCCGGATGCGCACCCAGCCGCGCCCGATGGTCACGGGAGACGCGACAACACGGTCGAGTCCGAGCGCCTCCACCCCGGCGAGCGCTCCCACCACGTCGACGAGGGTGTCGAGGCCGCCCAGTTCGTGCAGATGCACCCGCTCGACCGGCACACCGTGCACCTGAGATTCGACCTCGGCCAGGCGGCGCAGCACCCCCGCGGCGCGCGCGCGGACCGGCGCCGCTACGCGGCAGCCGTCGAGGATCGCGGCGAGTTGCGGATAGAGGCGCTCGTCGGCCGGATTCTCCTCGATGACCTCAACGCGCAGCGCGGGCACACCGCGGCGGACTCCAGGCGTGACCGTGAGGCGCACCGGCACGCCGAGATCGGCAACCACCTGACGCAGCGCCGCCTCCGGCCACCCCGCGCCGACGAGCGCGCCGAGCAGCATATCCCCGCTCGCGCCGCTCCCGCAGTCAAGGTACCCGAGACGCATGCGCCTCCCCGGAGACTTCCGTCACGCCGCCCGCGCCGCCGTTGATGCACGCGGCGAGGTAGCCCGCCCCGAAGCCGTTGTCGATGTTCACGACGGCGACCCCGGGCGCGCACGCGTTGAGCATGGTGAGCAGCGGCGCGAGCCCGCCGAGGTGCGCCCCGTAGCCGACGCTCGTCGGGACGCCGATGACCGGCACCCGTGTGAGACCGGCCACGACCGCGGGCAGCGCCCCATCCATGCCGGCGGCGACCACCAGCGCCCGCGCCCGCTCGAGCAGATCGCGGTGCGCGCCCAAACGGTGCAGCCCGCTCACGCCGACGTCGTAGGCGCGCACGACCTCGGCGCCCATCACTTCCGCGGTCCACGCCGCCTCTTCGGCCACGGGCAGATCGCCCGTGCCCCCGGTCAGCACCCCCACGCAGCCGGTGCGGTGGCGCGGCGCCTCACCGAGCACGATGAGGCGCGCGTCCGCGACGTACGTGGCACCCGGCAGCGCGTCGGCGACCGCGGCCGCCACGTCGGCCGGCGCGCGGGTCAGCAGCACGGGGCCGCCGGCACGGCGGAGCACGGCTGCGATCTCGATGATCTGCGCGACGGACTTGCCCGGACAGTACACCGCCTCCGGCGCGCCGCGCCGCAGCGGCCGGTGAGTGTCCGCTTTGGCGAAGCCGAGATCCGCAAACGGCAGCCAGCGCAGCGCCGAGAGCGCGTCCGTCACGGAGACCCGCCCGGACCGGACGTCGTCCAGCAGGCGGGTAAGCGCTTCCTCGTTCACGCGCCCCGTCCGTCCGCGGACGCGGCGGCGCCGGTGGTCTCCCGGCGGACGCCGGCCGCGGCGGCCGGTCCCGCGGAAAATCGTCCCGACCGCAGGCCGTCCGGCGCGATCCGCATGGTCGCAAAGCCGATCGCGCGCAGCGCATCGGTCAGCCGGTCCGACAACGCGGTCAGGCGCCCGACCTCCGGCGACGGCACCTCGACGCTCGCCGCGGCGCCGTGGTGGCGGACGCGCACGTCACGAAAACCGAGGCCCCGGACGATCCGCTCCGCCGCCTCGATCTGGCCGAGCGCGGCGATGGTCACCGGCGATCCGAACGGCAGGCGCGACGCGAGGCACGGCGCGGCGGGCTTGTCCCACACCTCGAGTCCGCGGCGGCGTGCGAGCGCGCGGATCTCCGCTTTGCCGAGGCCCGCGTCGAGCAGCGGCGCGCGCACGGCGAACTCTCCGGCCGCGCGCATCCCGGGCCGGTAGTCGCCGACGTCGTCGGCGTTGGCGCCGTAGACAAGCGCCGGCAGGCCGAGCTCCGCGGCGAGCGGCGTGAGCTCGGTGAACAGCGCGTGCTTGCAGAAATAACAGCGGTTCGCGTCGTTGCGGAGGTAGCGGGCGTCTTCGAACTCGCGGGTCTCCACGCGGAGGTGCCGCACGCCGAGGGATGCGGCGATCCGCTCCGCGACGGCCAGCTCGTCCCGCGCGAGCGACGGCGAAACCGCGGTCGCCGCCACGCACCGTGCGCCGAGCGCGTCGACGGCGGCCGCGAGCAGATACGCGCTGTCGACGCCGCCGGAAAACGCGACCACGACACCGCCGAGCTCCCGCAGGCCGGCCTCGAGCCGCGCCTGCTTACCGTCGAGCGTGTTCACGCCGCACATCCCCTCTGCGTCCCCCGGCGTCCTTCGACCGGCGTCCGCACTACGCCTCCGTGAGCGCGCCCGCGGGCTCGGACGCGAGCCACACGCCCGCGAGGGTGAGCAGCGCGCCCGCCGCCTGCACGGGACTCAGCGACTCGCCGAGTACTATGGCCGCGATGACGACCGCCGAGACCGGCTCCAGGTAGACGTACACCATCGTCCGCCGCTGTCCGAACCGGTGCAGCGACCGGCCCCAGAGCGCCATCGCGACGACCATCCCCGCCGTGCCGCCGTACACGAGCCCTGCCCACGCCGGCCACGACACCGCGCCCCACGCGTGATGCGCCACGCCGGACAGCGCGAGCGGCGCAAAGAGCAGCATCGCGATCCCCATCGCCCACCCGGTCGCCTGCCATGTCCCGGCCGCCGCGACGACGGGGCTCACCGCGAAACTGTACCAGCTCCACGCGGCGGCCGCGCCCAGCGCGAGCAGATCGCCGAGCATCCGCGGCGCGTCGAGCCCGCCCGCCGCTCCCCCTACCAAGAATGCCACGCCCGCGATGCCGGCCGCGAGCCCGGTCCACCGGCGGGCGTCGAGCGTCTCGCCGCCGCGCAGGACCAGCCATGCCGCGGTCAGAAGCGGGGACGCCGCGAGCAGGATCGCGCTCTGTCCGGCCGTCGTCCGGCGGAGGCTGCCCACGAGCAGGATCTGAAACGCCGCCTGGGCGATCCCGGCGAGCAGGATGGGCCGCCAGAATCCGCGCGGCACCGTGCGCCGCCGCGGCAGCCAGACCGCGGCCAACACCACGGTGGCCAGCACCAGGCGGAGAAACGTGAAGTCGACGACGGAGATCTCACGCAGGGCCAGGCGGGCGCCGGGATAGATGCCGCCCCACAGCACCACGGCCAGCAGCGGCTCAACGTGAATCCAGCCGCCGGAGCGCCGGCCGGCTGCCCCGCGCGGCGCCGCCTCGCCGGAAACCCGCGTGTCCATTGCCCCCCTCAACCGCACCGAACTCGACCACGGTATCGTCGATCGTGCGTGGTGCCGGAAGGTTCGGCGAGTCGCACGGCGCGACCTACGGGGAGGAGACGCCGCGCGCCACAGCCAACGGCAGAGCGTCTCAACCCAGCACCGCCCCGCGGAGGCCGGCCCGCCATGCCGACGATCGCCGAGAAGCGCCGCGCGTTTCGGCGGCTCCATGAATCCGGCTGCTTCATCATCCCGAACCCGTGGGACGCCGGCACCGCGCGCTACGTGCAGCATCTCGGCTTCAAGGCGATCGCGACGACCAGCTCCGGCGCGGCGTTCTCGATGGCGCTGCCCGATGAGGACTGGGCGCTGACGCGCGATCCGATGCTGGCGCACATCCGCGCGATCGTCGACGCGTCCGACCTGCCCGTAAACGCCGATTACGAATCGGGCTACGCGGACGATCCCGCGGGCGTCGGCGAGAACGTGCGCTTGTGCGTCGAGACCGGCGTGGCCGGCCTGTCGATCGAGGACTCGACCGGCGACGCGTCCCGGCCGCTCTATGACTTCGACCTGGCCGTCGCCCGCATCCGCGCGGCCCGGACCGCGATCGATCGCGCCGGCGGCGACGTGCTGCTGGTGGGGCGGTCGGAGGGCTTCATCGTGGGACGGCCCGACCTCGACGAGACGATCCGCCGGCTGAAAGCCTACGCGGCGGCCGGCGCCGACTGTCTCTACGCGCCGGGCATCCGCACGCGCGAGCAGATCCGCGCGGTGGTCGACGCCGTGGCGCCGAAGCCGGTCAATCTCCTGATCGGGGCGCCGATCGGACTCACGCTCGCGGACGCGGCGGCCCTCGGCGTGCGCCGGATCAGCGTCGGCGGCGCGCTCGCGCGCGCCGCCTGGGGCGGATTCATCCGCGCGGCGAAGGGCCTCGTCGCCGGAACCTTCGACGCCTTCGCGGACGCGGCGCCCGGCCGCGAGCTGAACGCGTTGTTCACCGAGGACGCCAAACGGAGGAAGCGGTGATGACGGCGGACGTCCGCTGCGCGCGTCTTGCGACACCGGTCGGCCCCATCCTCGTCGTGGAGACGGAGAACGCCGTGGTGGCCATCCACTTCGAGGACGGACGCAGACGCCGCCCCGTCGACCCCGCGTGGCGCCTCGTCGATGAGCGTGAGCTCCGCATCGCCGCCGAGCTTGCGGAGTACTTCGCCGGCACCCGCCGGACGTTCGAGGTCCGCCTGGCGCCGCAGGGCACGCCGTTTCAGCGGCGCGTATGGGAGGCGGTGGCCGCGATCCCGTACGGCAAAACTCGCTCCTATGGAGCGATCGCGGCCGAGATCGGTGCGCCCAGCGCCGTGCGCGCCGTCGGCGCCGCGAACGGCCAGAATCCGTGGCCGATCGTCGTGCCGTGCCACCGGGTGATCGGGAGCGACGGCTCGCTCACGGGGTACGGCGGCGGGCTCCCGATCAAGCGCGCGCTGCTCGACTTCGAGCGCGGCGCCGGCCGGCTCTTTGACGATGGAGGACGCTGGGTGACGACTCCCGCGCCCCGCCGCCGGGCGTCGCCCCGCTCGCGCGGGACTAGCCGCCGGAATGCGACGGCGTCGGGATCTACCACTCCTCGCCGCGCGGTGTCGTAACGTACTCGGGCCAGCGCAGATCGACCGGCGGAGCGAAGTCGCGCGACAGGAGCGGCGCGGCCCACCGGGTGCCGCCCACGCCGCCGCCCGTCCGTTCCTCGAATTCCGCCCGCGCCTTCGCGAGCTCGTCGGGGGACGTCAGCAGGTCGACGAGGCTCGCCGCGATCGTCTTCCCGGCGGTGAACGTCATCGGATCGATGCACGCCGGCACGCCGCCGATCGCGTTTGACGTCCACGCCGGATACTCGTAGCCCGGCTGCGCCGGGCGCAGGCGCGGCCGCCCCACGAACAACCGCGCCGTCGGCGCGTGCCACGTGTAGTCCACGTAGTCGTCCGACGTGAAGCTCTGCTGCCAGGCGGGCAGCGCTTCGCGCAGGCGCTCCTCGTGCTCGGCCGGCGGCACGAGCCGGCCGCACGACTCGATGAACGGGTCCTCCATCGGCGCGATCGCGAGGGTCCGCTGGATCTCCCGGGCGAAGCGCCCTGGCCGCAGCCTTTCCTTGGCGACGATTAGGGTTAGACTGATATCGGCGGCGGCTTTGAGGAGGCAACCCATGAAAGCCTTGCTGGAAAAGCTCCACCTCAGCGACGTGAACCCCGGCGCGTGCACCGGCCCGGACGGCTGGCTCAAAGACCCCCGCGGCAAGGCGCTTGTATCCTACAACCCGGCCACCGGCGAACCGATCGCCCAGGTGATCCAGGCCACCGCGGCAACCTACGACGCGGTCGTGCAGTCCGCGGGCGAGACCTTCCGCGCCTGGCGCGCGGTGCCCGCCCCGGTGCGGGGACAGGTCGTCCGCGACCTCGGGAACGCGCTGCGCGAGGCCAAGGAGCCGCTCGGCGAGCTGGTGTCGCTCGAGACGGGCAAGATCAAGGTCGAAGGCATGGGCGAGGTCCAGGAGATGATCGACATCTGCGACTTCGCCGCCGGGCTGTCGCGGCAGCTCTACGGGGTGACCACCCAGTCCGAACGCGCCGGGCACCGGATGTACGAGCAGTGGCACCCGCTCGGCGTCGTCGGCATCATCACCGCCTTCAACTTCCCGTGCGCGGTCTGGTCGTGGAACTCGGCGATCGCCGCGGCGTGCGGCGACACCATGGTATGGAAGCCCGCCTCGGCCGTGCCGCTGACGGCGCTCGCGGTCCAGCAGATCACGAACCGGGTCTCGGCCGACCACGGCGTGCGCGGGGTGTTCAACGTCGTCGTCGGCAGCGGCGAAGACGTCGGCGAGCGCATGCTCAACGACGCCCGCCTCCCCCTGATCTCGTTTACCGGCTCGGTGAAGATGGGCCGGCACGCCGCGGAGACCGTGGCACGCCGTCTCGGACGAACCATTCTGGAACTGGGCGGCAACAACGGCATCATCGTGGCCGAGGACGCCGATCTCGACCTCGCCGTACGGGCCATTGTCTTCGGCGCGGTGGGCACCGCGGGCCAGCGCTGCACGTCCACCCGCCGGATCATCATGCAGCGGAGCATCGCCCCGGCGCTCACGCGCCGGCTGGTCAAGGCGTACGAGCAGGTGACGATCGGCAATCCACTCGAGGACGGGATCCTGATGGGTCCGCTGGTGAGCGAAGCCGCGGTCGACGCCATGATGGCGGCCCTCGACACGGTCAAGACCCAAGGCGGAGACGTGCTGTTCGGCGGCAGGCGCCTGCCGGAGAAGGGCCGCTGCTTCGCCGCCCCCGCGCTCGTCCGGATGCCGCGGCAAACGCCCATCGTGCTCGAAGAGACGTTCGCGCCGATTCTCTACCTCATGGAGTACGAGACGCTCGACGAGGCGATCGCGCTGCACAACGAAGTGCCGCAGGGCCTGTCGAGCGCGATCTTCTCCACGAACCTGCTGACGGTCGAGCGGTTCCTCTCGACGATGGGCTCGGACTGCGGGATGGCGAACGTCAACGTGGGGACCAGCGGCGCGGAGATCGGCCTCGGGTTCGGCGGTGAGAAGGAGACGGGCGGCGGGCGCGAGGCGGGTTCGGACGCCTGGAAGGGTTACATGCGGCGGCAGTCCAACGTGATCAACTGGTCGCGGGAGCTGCCGCTGGCCCAGGGCATCAAGTTCGGGGAGTGACGGCACCCGCTCCCGAGCGGCTGCACGGCGGGCTATTCCTCGCCGGCCTGCGTCTCCAGCGTCTCCGCGAACTGAATGAGCACGCCGTGCCCGCTCTTCGGGTGGACGAAGAGCTCCTGCCACGCCGGGTTGTCGTAGTTCTCGCCCACCACCCGGTATCCGGCGGCGCGCAGCTTCGCCGCCCACGAACGCAGCCCCGTGACCTTGAACGTGATGTGGTGCAGGCCTTCGCCGTGATCGCGCAGGAAGCGCTGGAGAAAACTGTCGTCACCCTTCGGCTCCAACAGCTCGACCACGCCGCCCGGGAGCACGTATTGCTGGAACGTGAACCCGTTCCCGGCGCCGCCCTCCCCGGGAGTGCCGCCCAGAAGATCCCGTAGGAACGGCTCCGCGTCCAGGATGCGGCGGACCGCTATGGCCACATGATCGAAGACCACCATTACCGGCACCTCACGGTCGGGACGGATACGACGTTCATCGGCACTTTCGTGGGACGGCTCACAGGGACAGGGGCGTGCCGCGGCCGAGCGCTCTCGCGCGTTCGTAGACCACCGCCGCCATCGCGATGTCGCACGCGGCGATGCCCAAATTCAGCACCAGGATTCGCTCGCGCTCGCTCGTGCGGCCCGCCGCGCGGCCGAGCAGCACCTCGCCCAACTCGGCGGCGAACGCGGGGACGCCCGACGGAAACCTGCCGATCACCTCGGCCGTGCCGAAGGCCCGGCGGTCGTCGACCAGGATCCGGTCGACCGCGTACAAGACACTCGTCTCCTTGCCGCCGTTGTCGAGCACGACCGCGGTTACGCCCGGCTTGAGCCACTCCATCTCGAGGAGCCGCGTCGTGGTGTTGGTCGTCACGGTCACGACGACGTCTGCCTCCCGCACCGCCCCTTCGCGGTTCGCCGTCGGGACGAGCGCCGGCACGACGCGCGGCGCCATCTCGGCACAGAGCCGTTCCGCGGCGGGCGCCTCGCGGCCGACGACCCAAATCCTGGCCAGCGACGGCAGCACGTGCGGCAGCATCTCGAGGTGGGCCCGCGCCTCCACGCCCGCCCCGACCACGGCCGCGACCGCCGCCCCCGACCTCGCGCACGCTCGGAGCGAGACCCCGGTCATCGCGGAGGTACGCGCGGCGGTCACCACGGTCCCGTCCATCACGGCGACCGGCATTCCCGTCGCCGGGTCGTTGAGCACAATCAACGCGGGGATCGTCGGAAGGCCGAGGGCCTTGTTCTTCGGGTAGTCGCCGAGCCACTTGATCCCGAGGCCGCGATTCTCCGGGAGGAGCGCCGGCATCGCGTGCGCGTGGCGCGCGCCCGGCGGGTGGACGCCGAACTTGGGCGGCATCTCGACGAGGCCCTGCGCGTGCCAGACGAGCGCTTCCTTGACGCAGGCGAGACGCTCGTCGAGCGGAGGCAGCGCCGCCGCCACATCATCGCGCGACAGCCAGATCACGCCTCAGCCATCGCGACGGAGCAGGCGCGCGAGATCCCCCACGTCGGCAACCTCCTCGAACCGCCCCACCATCTCGGCGATCTCGCCGCGGCGCCGCGCGCTGATCACGTCCTCGGTGAGGCGGGCGAACTTGCTGTGGACCTCGTCGCGCGACAGGGGCCGCTCGGGCGAGCCCTTCGGATGGGACACGTCGCGGCTGTAGCGCCCGCGGGAGGTCTCGACCTCGACGATCGAACGGTACAGGTCGGGATACGTCCGGTCCAGCTCTTTGTCGCCGACCACGTCGACCCGCTCGGACAGCGCCCGGATGCCCGGGTCCGTCCGGCGGTCGTGCCGGATGTCGTTGAAGTCGACGACACCCTTGTGCGCGGCGAGCGCCAGCACGTACTGCGCGCAGTGGGATCGCAGCGGGTTGCCGTCGATCACGTGGTAGCCGCCGGCGGGATAGCGCAGGGTGATGTGGCGGATGTCGCCGGCGCGCACGCCCTCCGTTTGTAGTATGTCGAGCAGCCCGTCGAGGCCCGGATGGATGAAGGCGCAGCAGGCGTACTGCTTGATCGCGATCTCCATCACCTTGAACGTCGTGCCCAGCCCGTCGAACAGCGCGCCCTCGTGCCACTGCCCTGTGAAGGCGTGCCCGAGCGGATACTTGCCTTCGAAGATCGCCGGCGGACCCCCGAACCCGCACGACGCGAGGTGCGCGGCGGACACTCCGTGGCGGGACGCCAGACCCATGTTGAACGGCCGGGAGTGTTCGGTGTCGTCGCTCACCCACGCGAGCAGCCCCGAGGTCTCCGTGCCGGCGAGTCCGAACGCGTGGCGCAGCGCCGGCCCCTCCAGGCCGTACAGGCGCGCCGCGGCGGCCAGCGAGCCGAACGTCCCGGCGACGCAGGTCGGGTGAAACCCGCGCGCGTACAGCGCGGCGCCGCCGAGCGCGTAGCTCACGCGGCAGGCGCTCTCGATGCCGACGACGATCGCCGCCAGCACGTCCTTGCCCGAGCGGTGCATCCGCTCGCCCACGGCAAGCGCCGCCGGCCCGACGACGGCGATCGCGTGCATGATCGCGCCGGCGTGGTGGCTTTCGATGTCGCAGTAGTAGCCGAACGTGCCGTTGACGAGCGCGGCGGTGGCGCAGTTGGTGCGGAGATCGGTGCCGAAGACCTGCGCCTCCGGCGTGCCGCCCGTCTCCTGAACGAAGCGCCGCAGCACCGCGCCGATGTCGTAGCGCGGCGACGTCGCGGACAGGAGCGCGCCGAGGCCGTCGTAGAGGATCTCCTTCGTGCGGTCCACGACGTCCGCCGGGATGCGCTCGTACGGGAAGGTCTCGACGAACCGGGCGAAGCGGTCGGTCATGCCGGCGGGCGCGCTCATCGCGCGTGGACCTGTAAGAGGTTCGCGATCTCGCCGACGTCCACGACGCGGTCGAGACGGTAGACCAATTCCATCAGGTGCGTCGCGTTGCTCCGGGAGATGCGGGTCGTCGCGAGATCCATAAACTTCTGCTCCAGCTCCGCCTTCGTCATCGGATTGCCGCGCCGGCCCTTGGCCTCGTCCACTCGCGCCGTGAGGGTCCGCCCGTCCCGCGTCGTCACCTCGACGACCGCGGGCGCGTGCGCCGGCCACGCGTCCATGGCGGCGTCGCCGGCGAGGCGCACCCGCGTGGACAGCGAGTTAATCCGGGGATCGGCGCGGCGGTCCTCCAGAATGTCGGCCGACTCGATCTTCCCGCGGACGGCCGCCACCGCCATGATGTACTGCGCGCAGTGGGACTTCAATGGATTGTTGTCGATCACCGGCGCGCGGTCCGCTTTGACCCGGTGGACGACCGCGGCGATGTCGTCCGCGGTGATGCGGTGCTCGTCGAGGATCGAGAGGAGCGCGTCCACGCCCGTGTGGATATCCCCGCAGCAGGGATGCCGCTTGTACCCGTAGTGCTGGGTGATCCACAGCGTCTCGCCGAGCCCTTCGGTCAGCCGGTCGAGGTGCATCTCGCCGGCGTACGCGTCGTAGATGCTGTACTTGCCGCCGTCCAAAATTGCCGGAGGCCCGCCGAACCCCATCTGCGCGAGCAGCGCCGCGGTGACCCCGCCGCGCGCCGCCATCCCGATCACCAGCGGGCGCGAGTTCTCGGTCGGGTCGTCCACCCAGGTCATCAGGCCCGAGGCGTTGCTGCCGGCGATGCCGAGAGCGTTCGCGAACTTCGGCCGGTCGAGGCGCAGGAGATGCCCCGCGACGGCCGCGGCGCCGAAATAGCCGAAGACCGCGGAAGGATGGAACGAGTGCGGGTACGAGTGCGCGGTGCGGCACGCTTCCCCAGCGCGGCTCGCGATCTCGTAGCCCACGGCGAGCGCCGCGAGGAACGCCTTCCCGTCCACCCGGTGGCGCTCCCCGACGGCGAGCGCCACCGGGACGAGGACGGCCGGCACGTGCTGCCGTGAGACGCTCGCCCCCTCGATGTCCGCGGCGTAGCCCATGGTGCCGTTCGCGAGCGCCGCGCTCTCGCACGACGTCTTGAAGTCGCGGCCGATCACGGTGCACTCGGGAATACCGCCGGCGTGCCGCCCGAGCTCGCCGGTCAGCCACGACGCGGTATACTGCGGGGCCGATCCCAGGAGCAGCGCTCCAAGCGTGTCGAGCACGACTGTCTTCGCCTCCGCGACCGCGGCGGCGGGAAGATCGGCGAACGTGAACCGGGTGGCGTACGCGGTCAGCACCGCGGTCGGCCCGTGCTGCGGATCCTGCGTCGGCATCGTGTCGGCTCCTCTCAATCTTCGCTCAGCGCTCGGCGGCCAGGCACCGCGCCAGCGCGGCGCAGTCGTCCATCGAGTCGAGGCCCGCGACGAGCGCCTCGATCTCGTCCAACCGCCCCTCCGGCACGACCCCGCCGGACAAGGTGCGGAACTTCGCCTTGAGGTCGGCGTCGCTGAGCGCGTTTTCGGGGTCGCCCGTCGGATAGTAGACCGTCTCCGTGAACTCGCGCCCGTCGTTCGTCCGGACCGTCGTGATCCCGGACCACTGCTCGGGGAACCGCTTCTCGAGCTCGTCGCTGCCGCTCACCCGGACGCGCGCGGACAGCGCGGCGATCCGCGGGTCGTCGAGCCGGCGGCCGTCGAGCTGGTCGACCGCGACCTGCCCGTCGTACGCGGCGACGGCCAGCACGTACTGCGCATTATGCGACGGCAGTTCGTTGTTGTCGATGATGCCCGCCATCGACGTCGCGACGCGCGTGTGGATCTCGGCGATGTCGTCCGCGGCCACGCCGTGCCCGCGCATGATCGTGAAGAGGCCGTCGAGCGGCGCGTGAATCTGCCGGCACGCCGCGTACTTCTTCAGGCTCGTGCGCATGAGCTCGAACCGCTCGCCGAGCCCGTCGGTCAGGACGGCGGCCTGATCGTCCTCGAGACCGCTGAAGGCGCGGAACAGGTTGTGCTTGCCTTCGAGGATGTGCGGCGGCCCGGTGAACCCCAGCTGCGCGAGTTGGGCGGCGGTCACGCCGTTCCGGGAGGCGATCCCGATCTGGAACGCCTTGCTGAGCTGCGACGCTTCGGTCACCCAGGCGAGCAGGCCCGACGCCTGGCACCCGGCCAGCCCGAACGCGTCCACCATCCGCGCGGAGTCGAGCCGCAGCATCCGGCCCGCCGCGGCCGCCGCCCCGAAGTTGCCGTCGATCGAGGACGGGTGAAACGACCGGGCGTACAGGCGCACCGGATCGAGCGCGATGCCGACGCGGCCCTCGACGTCGTAGGCGGCGACGAGTGATGCGATCAGCTCGCGTCCGCTCGCGCCTCGCGCTTCGCCGATCGCGAGCGCCGCGGGCAGCACGACGTTGGCCACGTGGGCGTTGGCCGGATTGTAGTTGTCGTCCTGTTCGAGACAGTGCGACATCGTCGCGTTCGCAAACGCGGCCGCGACGGGCGAGACGCGCAGCGCCGAACCCGCGACCGTGCACGGACCTGACTCGCCGAGTCCCTCCGTATACCGCGTAACGAGCCGGCCGGCGGGGTACCGCGAGCCGCCGAGCAGGGTGCCGAGCGTGTCCAGCACCAGATCCTTCACCCTCGCCACGACGCCCGCCGGCAGGTCCTCGTAGCGGAGCCCGCCCGCGTACGCCGCGAGCCGTTCGGTCACGCCGGTCATCGGTGCCTCCCCCTTGGTTTTCGTGCGCGTTCCTAGATCGCGCCGGCCAGCTCGCCGAACAGCCGGGCCGTGAACTCGACGCCCGCGCAGTAGTCGTCGACTTTGATGCCTTCGTCGGGCGCGTGAAACTGCGACTCGGCCGAGCCCATGCCGGCGTTGATCAGCGGAATCCCGAGCGGGTCCGCGAGCTCGTGGTACGGCGCCCCGATCCAGGGCGCCACCGGGTAGATCGCCGGCGACGTCCGGTAGAAGTCCCGGCCGGTCCGGATGATCGCCTCGACCATCGGATGGTCGAGCGGCACCTTGCCGGGATACCGCTCGCTCAGCGGGCGCAGCGTGATGCCGTCGAACCCGTGCGCGTCGAGATGCCGTCTCAAGATCCCCTCCATCTTGGCGGGGTCCTGGTTGGGGACGAGCCCGAAGCGCACCACGCCGACGGCGCGCCGCGGCATGCCGCGGCTGCCGTCAAAGGTGCGCCCCGCCCCGAGCCCCGAGACTTCCAGCGTCGGCTCGAACAAGAGACGCCGGATCGCGTCGCGGCCGCGCGCATCGAGGGTCAGTTTGGAGAGCCCCAGGCGGCGCTTGAGCCCCTCGTCGTCGAAGCGGAGGTCGTCCAGCAGTCTGAGCTCCGCCTCCGACGGACGGACGGCGTCGTCGTAGAACCCGGCGATCGCCACCCGCTCGTCGGGCCCTTTCATGCTCGCGAACGCCCACACGATCTCCCAGGCCGGATTCGGCACCACGGACGTCAGGCTGCTGTGGAAGGTCTGCCGCGCGCCGGTGCGCTCCATCTCGAAGAGGATGCGGCCCCGGCAGCCGAGGCTGATCGTGGGCCGGCCCAGATCGTCCCGGCCGCCGCCCTCCCCGAGCGCCCCGTCCGCGCGCAGCAGATCGCGGTTCGCCAGCACCAGCTCGCGCAGGTGCGGACTGCCCAATTCTTCCTCGCCGTCGATCACGAACTTGATCGTCAGCGGCGGCTTCCCGCCCACCGCCCGCCAGGCCTCGACCGCGCACAGCCGCGCGGCCAGCTCGCCCTTGTTGTCGCTCGCGCCCCGCGCGACGAGGCGCCCGTCCACGATCTCCGCGCCGAACGGCGGCGACGTCCACGCGTCCAGCGGCTCCGCCGGCACCACGTCGTAGTGATTGTAGAGGAGCAGCGTCTTCGCCGACGCGCCCGGGATGGTCCCCACGATCAGCGGCGGCGCGCCCGCGGTCTCGCGCAGGACGACGTCCGCGCCGAGGTCGCGCAGCAGCCCGGTCAGGAACCCGGCGGCCTCCGGCACGGCCTGGTTGGACACGCTCGGAATGCGCAAGAACTTTCGAAGCATATCCACGTAGCGGTCCCGATGGCCTTCGATGTGCTCGTGCAGCCCCTTCGTCGTCATAGCCGCAGCCTCGGATCCAGCGCGTCGTGCAGCCCGTCCCCGAACAGATTGACCGCGAGCACCGTCAGCGCGATCGCCACGCCGGGGAAGGTGCTGATCCACCATGCATTTTGAAGATAGTCGCGCCCCTGCGCCAGAATGAGCCCCCACTCCGGAGTCGGCGGCTGCGCGCCCATGCCGAGGAAGCTCAGCGTCGCCGCGGTGAGGATGGCCACGCCGACGTTCAGCGTGCCGAGGATCAGCGCCGGCCCGTAGATGTTCGGCAGGATGTGCCGCACCGCCACGCGCGCCTCGCTGCAGCCGCCGGCCCGCGCCGCCTCCACGTACACGTTCTGGCGCGCCGAGATCACGCACCCGCGCACGAACCGGGTGAACCGGGGTACGCTCGCGATGCCCACCGCGAGCACGACGTTCGAGAGCGCCGAGCCGAACGCCGCGGCGATGGCGAGCGCAAACAAAAGCGTCGGCACCGCCAGCATGACGTCCACGCTTCGCATGACGACCGTGTCGATCCATCCGCCGCGGTAACCGCTCAGGAGGCCGAACACCACCCCGCCCGCCAGCGTCAGGGTGCTTGCCGCGAGCCCCGCCACGAGCGAGATGCGCGACCCGGCCAGCACCCGGCTGAACACGTCGCGGCCGATCTCGTCCGTCCCCATCCAGTGCCGCGGGCCGGGCGGCGCGAAGACGTCCTCCGGCGACGGGCGCGTCGGGGGATACGGGCTCACGAGCGGCGAGAGCAGCGCGGCGCCCACCATCACGGCAAGCAGGACCGCGCCGAGCGCGGCCTTGCGGCTGCGCCAGAACCGCCGTGCGACCTCCGCGGTGCGCGACTCCGGCCTCGCGGGCCGGTGCGGCGCGGGCGCCGGCTCCGGGATCGCGTGCGCCGCGAGCACCTTAGCCATAGGCGCCCGCGTCCCGGATGCGTGGGTCGAGGTAGCAGTAGGACACGTCGACCAGCATGTTCGCGAGCACGTAGCCGCACGCCGCGACCAAGAGCGCCGACTGCAGCGTGGGGTAGTCGCGGTAGGTGATCGACTCGACGATCAGGCGGCCGAGTCCGGGGCGCGCGAATACCGTCTCGACGACGACGGTCCCGGACAGCAGGTTGCCGAGCTCGACGCCGATGATCGTCACCACGGGAATGAGCGAGTTCCGCAGCGCGTGCTTCAAGACGACCGACCGCGGCGGCAGGCCCTTCGCCCGCGCCGTCACGACGTACTCTTGGTGGAGCGTCTGCACGAGACTGGAGCGGGCCAGCCGGCTGATCACGCCGGTGCTGTAGAGGCCGAGCGTGACCGCCGGCATGATCAGCTGCTGCCAGCCGGATCCGGTCGTCACCGGCAGCCAGCCGAGCCAGAGCGAAAACACGAAGATCAGCATGAGCCCGAGCCAGAAGCTCGGGATGGACACGCCGGACAGCGCGGCGATCGTGCTGAGGTTGTCGACCCAGCCGTGCGGCCGCAGCGCGGCCAGCGTGCCGAGCGCGACCCCGAGGGCGACGGCGATGCCGAGCCCCACCAGCGCGAGCTCCAGCGTGGGCGGCAGAAACTGGCCGATCAGGCGGCTCACCGGCTCGCCGTACCGGATGGAGCGGCCGAGGCGGCCGCGCACGAGCGATCCGAGATCGTCCGCGTACTGGCGCCAGAGCGGCCGGTCGAGCCCGTACTCGTGCCGCAGCGACTCCAATTGCGACTTCGACGCGCTGCCCTCGGAGATCAGGAGGGCCGGGTCGGACGGCAGCACGTGCAGCACGACGAACACGAGCGTGTACACGCCGAGCAGCGCCGGCAGCGTCGTGAGCACGCGCCGGCCGATGAATTTCAACACGGCGGCGGTCTACGGACGCGGCGCCCGTGCCGCCGCCCTACGAGTGGATCCACGCATCCTGGAAGTACGGATACCAAGAGCGCGCGTCCATGTGGAAGTTCTTGACGTTCGCGTCCGTCACCCAGACGAACAGCGTGATGTAGATCGGCACGACGTACGCCTGCTCGAGAATCCGCCGGGTGGCGCGGGACACCAGGGCTTGGCGCGCCTTGCGGTCGACCGTGCCGTCCTGCTCCGCGAGGAGCTGATCGAGCTCGGAGTCCTTGTTCATCGACCAGGCGAAGCTGCCCACGTTCTTCGAGGCGAACAGGTCGACGAGATAGTGCGGGTCGCTGGCCTCGAACTCGCGGTTGACCAGATGGTAGAGGCCTTTGCTGCCGGCGACGGTGCGGTCGGCCGGCGTGCCCGCGATCAGCTTCGTCGAGAAGCCGACGTCCTGCAGCATCGTCAGCATCAACTGCTTGTAGTTTTCCGTCATGAACCCGCTCGTGAACACGTCGAGATGCAGCGGGTTGCCGTCCTTGGCGCGGACGCCGCTCGGGCCCCGCTTCCACCCGGCTTCCTCGAGCAGCTGCTTCGCCTTCTCCGGATTGAACGAGTAGAGGTGGTCGAGCGCCGGGTCGTAGCCGAAGCTCGTCGGACCGATGAGGTTCCACGTCGGCCGCGCGAACCCGGGGTAGAAGACCTTGACGATCGTGTCCTTGCTGATCGCGTAGTTGATCGCCTGCCGCACCGCCAGCTCGTTCGTCGGCGGCTTCTGCACGTTGATGAAGTTGAACCACGTGGTGCCCGGCGACACCCCTTCGTACATCGCGAAGTTCGAGTCGCGCCGCCAGTCCCGCAGGCGCAGCGGTCCGGGCCAGGCTTCGACGCGCAGCTCCTTGCGGCCGTTCATGAGCGCGTCGCGGGTGCCCTGCTCCGGCACGAACTTGAACGTCAGGCGGTCGAGGTACGGCGGGCCCGCGTTGGTCTTGCCGGGGAACGTCGTGCCCCACTTGTAGCTCTGGTTCCGCGCGAGCGTGATGTGCGAGTCGCGCGCCCATTCGACGAACACGAACGGGCCGGTCCCGACCAGATGGTTCTGGAAATCCTGGCCGTACTTCTTCACCGCGGCGGGCGACGGAATGCCGAGGTACCCCTGGCTCAGCGAGTCGAAGATCGGCGCAAAAGGCTCCTTGAGCCGCAGCCGCACCGTGTGGTCGTCGATCACGACCGTCGAGTCGTAGGGCCCCAGCAGCGAGCGCGCGTACTGCGACTTCGTCGCCGGATCGACGCAGCGGTCGAAGTGGAACTTGACCGCCCCGGCGTTGAAGTCGGTCCCGTCGTGGAACTTGACGCCCTGCCGCAGCTTGAACGTCAGCTGCGTGCCATCCTTGGACGCGGTCCACGAGGTGGCGAGACCCGGATAGATGTTGAGGTCGTTGCCGAGGTAGACCAGCGAATCGAACACCATTTGGGTGACCATCGTTTCGGGCGGACCCCAATACACGGCCGGATCGAGCTTGTCGAGCGTCCGGTACATGCCAATGGTGAGCTCGCCGCCCGGACGGGGCGGAGCCGCCGCGGCGGCCGCGGCATCCGGGCGGAGCAGCCGGCCCGGGCCCCCGAGCGCCGACAGCGGAAGCGCCGATCCGGCGCCGGCCGCGAGCAGTTTCACGAACTTGCGGCGGGACAGTGAATGCGCGCTCGTGCGTTTGCCCATTGCCCAAGCCACCCCCCGATTTCTGAAACCGGTTCCCCGATCCTGAATTCCACGCCGTGCGAAGAGCGCCCTGTACCCGTGGAGCCGTGCGGCCAGGGACGCTCTGAGAATCCGGAGAAACGAGACTCGTGGCTGCGGCGGCCGAGCGCTATCCGTTCCGCACGCTCCCGGACTACCTCGGGCCGGGCCTTCGAGTCGTGTTCGTGGGCATCAACCCGGGAGTCTATTCGGTGGAGCGCGGGCACTACTTCGCGCGGACGACGAGCCGCTTCTGGCCGGCGTTCTCCCGCTCCGTTCTGTCCGCGCCGATCCGCAAGACACTGCGCCTGGACGCGCTGGGCCCGGACCAGGACGCCGCGCTCTTACGATTCGGCATCGGCTTCACCGACGTGGTGAAAGTGCCGAGCCGCAACGCGGCCGGGGTTACCCCGACGATGTTCCGCGACTGGGCACCGCGGCTGCTTCGCCGTCTCGAAAAGCATCGACCGCGCGTGGCGTGCTTCCATGGATTGACCGGGTTTCGACCGTTCGTGCAGTTTGCGCTCGGCGCCGACCCTACGCGCATCGTCTTGGGGCCGCAGCAACTGACGGTGGGACACACTCGCCTATTCGTCGCCCCGAACCCGAGCCCGGCGAACGCGCATTTCACCGTCGCGGACCAAATCAGATGGTACGATCGGCTGGCACGGTTCTCGCGCGGCGGCAGTCCGTCCTCGACTCCGGGGAACCGAGGCTCATGTGACTGACTCCGTGGGATCGAATCCCTGGCGGCGCGACCTCGGAGTGTCTCGCTTCGTCACCCCCGACGAAGCCCGCGAATGGCTGCGTTCGCACGGCAAGCCGTCCGCGCTCGACGACCCGTACCTTTCTGCCATACATGAGGCGGGTCACGCCGTCGCGATACTCCTGCTCGGCGGCATTGTGAAGAGCATCGATGTTCGGTTGGAGATCCTGACAATACCGGGACGCGGGGAGATGCTCGGAACCGGTTACCAAGAAGACGGCTGGCCGGTCCGCGAGACACCGCGCGGCATTGAATGGGCTGAAGGCGTTCCGGAAAAGAAGATGGTCGCCTGGGCGGCCGGAATGGCCGCCGAACGGATCGTGTTCGGACCGGAGGAACGCCAAGGTAATTTGAGGTTGGAGATCGGGCAAGCGCCGGCGCCGGTGACCGAGGAACGGGCCATGACGCTCATCGGCCTGGCGGAGGAATTGATCCGTCCGCATAGGGCCGGGATCGAAGCGCTGGCGAAGACGTTGCTGCAACGCGTCGTCATCACCGACCAGGAAGAGATCCGACGATTAGCGGGTACTTCGTGATGTCTGTCCGGGGGAGGACCACGTGCGGGGCCTAAAGGATAAGGTTGCGATCGTTACCGGCGGGGGACAGGGCATCGGCCGGGCAATCGTCGTGCGCCTGGCGCAAGAGGGCGCGGACGTCGTCATCGGAGACCTGAATACCGATGCCGCGTCCGCCGTCGCCGATGAGGTACAGGCGGCCGGCCGCAGAGCCCTGGTCGTTCGTACCGACGTCGCCCAGGCTAAGGACCGCCGCGCGCTCGTCGACGCCGCGCTCGCCAAGTTTGGAAAGATCGACATCCTGGTCAACAACGCCGGCATCGTCCGGGTGAGCGACCCGCTCAAGATCACCGAGGAAGAATGGGACCTGATCCAGGCGGTCAACGTCAAAGGGACCTACTTCACCTGTCAGGCCGTCCTGCCGCACATGCTCGAGCGGGGCCAGGGCAAAATCGTGAACCTCGCCAGCATCGCGGCCAAAGCCGGCAGCACGACGTTCATTCACTACAACGTGAGCAAGGCCAGTGTGGTCGCCCTCACGCGCAACCTAGCCGTGGCCTACGGAAAACGCGGCATCAACGTGAACTGCGTGTGCCCGGGGATCGTGGACACCGAGATGTGGGCGAAGATCGACCGCGAAACCGCTCCCTTGATGGGAATGCAGCCGGGAGAATTTACGAAACACCGCGTCGGCACGATCGCGCTCGGCCGGATGGAGAGACCCGAAGAGGTCGGAGATGTTGTCGCGTTTCTCTGCTCCGACGACGCACGCTACATCACCGGACAGGCGATTAACGTCGAAGGCGGCATCATCTTCCATTAAAGAACCCCTCTAAAAAGCCTCTCCACCGTGTCTGCGACGGCCGCTCCTACTTCGGTCCGGGCTGGTTGACGCGCATCAGGTACCGGTAGGGATCGCTCGTCACGACCGCGCCCCCCGACACCAGAAGTACCGCGCCCGACACCCAAGCCGCCTCGTCGGACGCGAAATAGACGGCCGCCGCGGCCACGTCCTGCGGCTGGCCGACCCGCCGCAGGGGATACAGGGCCGCGCGCGATCGACGGTCTTCCTCCGTGGCCAGCCAGGGCGCCGTAAGCGGGGTCTCCACGACGGCGGGCGCGATCGCGTTGACGCGAATCCGGTACTGTCCCAACTCGACCGCCATCGTCTGCGTGATGTTGTTGAGCGCGGCCTTGCAGGCGCCGTAGATTCCCTCACCCCCGGGCGCCGCGTACAGGCTGTCGATCGACGACATGAAAAGAATCACCCCGCCGGTGGGCTGTCCGCGCATCACCCGCGCCGCGGCCTGCGCGCCGAAGACCTGCGCCGTCAGGTTCAGCCGGAGCATCCGCTCCCAGCCGGCGTGGGTGACGTCCAGCCACTCCGACGTGCTTCCCGGCTCCTCGGTGAATCCGCCCGCGTTGTTGACCCAGACGTCGATCTTGCCGAAGTGCTTGACCGCCGCGGCGGCGGCCGCGGAGAGCTGCGCGATGTCCGTGACATCGGTCGGCTGGGCGACGGCGCGTCCGCCGCCCGCCGTGATCTCGCCCTTCACGCTGTCCAAGTCCGCGCGGTTTCGGGCCGCCAGCAGCACACCCGCCCCTTGCTGCGCGAAGGCCAGCGCGATCGCGCGGCCGATGCCCCGGCTCGCGCCCGTCACGACGCATGCCTTTCCGGCCAACGAAAACATCAACCCGCCTCCGTCACGCGAAATCCGCCAGTATCGCCCGCGCCGCGTTGTGACCCGGCGCGCCGGTGACTTCGCCGCCGGGATGCGTACCCGCGCCGCACAGGTAGAGTTTCTTGATCGGGGTCCGGTAATGCGCCCAGCCGGGCATCGGCCTACCGGCCAGGAACTGGCTCGGCACGATGTCGAGATGGCGGATATTGCCGTCGGTGAGGCCGACGCGCGCCTCGATGTCCTGCGGGGTGAACAGCTGCCAGTCGACGAGGCAGTCCCGGATGTCCGGCGCATACTGGGCCAGCGTGTCGATGAAGTGCTCGCCGATCTCGCCGCGCCGTTCGTCCCACGTTCCCTCGGCCAGATGCACCGGCGCGTATGAGGCCCAAATCGACAGCACGTGCTTCCCTTGGGGGGCCATCGTCGGGTCGTAGCCCGACGGGATCTGGATATCCATCACCGGTCCACGAGGCGGCCGCCCGTGATTGGCGTCGTCCCATGACTGCTTGAAGTACCCGATCGACGGCGAGATCTTCGTGTACGCGAGGTACCGCACGTCGAAGTCGCCGCCGAAGTACCGCGAAAGGTCGGGCAGCCGGCTGAGCGCCGCGTGGAACTTGAAGTAGGCAGTGTTGGTCTTGAGCCGCCTCACGCTTCGCCGAAAGTCCGCGGGCAAATGGTCTTGGTCCACGAGTTGCTGAAACGTGCGCTTGGGATCGGCGTTTGACACCACGACCCGTGCGCGAATCTCCGCGCCGTCGGCCAGGCGGACGCCGATCGCGGCGCCGTCTTCAACGAGAATCTTCGAAATGGCGGCGTCCGTCTTAATGGTCACCCCGTACGAGCGTGCCGCCGCCGCCATCGCCTGGGTGATCGTGCCCATCCCGCCCCGGACGATGCCGGTATTCTCCCGAGGCGTGAACGCGCTGGATCGAATGTACGTGAAGCACCAGGCGCTGCCGGGCGCGGTCGCGTCGCCGGCGTCGTGCGCGTGGATGAACGCGCCGCGAATGGCCTCATCCTCGAAGAACTCCGTGACCACGTCCTCGACGCTCGCGGTCAGCAGCCGGTCGAGGAACGTCCGGTCGTCCGGCGTGCGCAGCCCGCCCGCCAGCTCGGCGAGCGTCGGCGGCCGCATGAGGAAGTACGGGTGGATCAGGCTCGCGGCGCGTTCCCAGAACGCCACCCAGCGCGGGTACGCCTCGGCGTCCCGCTTGGAGAAACGGCCGACGGCGTCCTGCGTCCGCTCGACGCTGTCCCACGTCATGAGCGCGCGGCCGTCGGGATAGAGGCAGCACTTCAGCGGGTCGAGCGGCGACACCTGAAACCCGTGGCGGCGCAGCTCGAGGTCTTCGATCACCTTGGTCTGCAGCAGGTAGCAGTAGTAGGAACACGCGGAAAACCGGTAGCCGGGAAACAGCTCCTCGGTAATGCACGCGCCGCCCACGATGTCCCGGCGCTCCAGGACGAGCACGTTGAGCCCGCCCTTTGCGAGGTAGGCGGCGCACACCAGACCGTTGTGCCCGGCGCCGACGATGATCGCGTCGAACGAATCGGCCATCGCCCGCCTGTCCTCCGATGGTCAAGGCTTCCCTCGTCTGCTCCGTCGCGGTTCGCGCGCAGACAAGCGGTCCCCTTGCCTCGCAAGGAGCTGTTGGACGCTATTCGACGATCAGGGGCGTCCGCGGGGCGCGATCGCTGAGCAGCGTCGCTCCGGACGGTCCGACCGCGGCGATATCCTCCAGGTAGAGGTTGCCGAGGCTCGGAACCGGCGCGACCGTCACCAGAAGCATGACCATCCCGGCGCCGATTTGCTCGGTGGACCCCGGCCGGAGGCGCGGCGGCTCCTGGTATTCGAGGCCGATGCCGTGTCCGACGTGGGCGGTTCGAAGCTCCAACCCGGCCGACGTCCGGAATCGTGCGGCCCGCTGGAAGACGTCGTTGCCCGTGACGCCCGGCCGCAGCGACGCGACCAGGTCATCGCGGGCCGACACCAGCCGTTCGTAGAGATCCGGAAGCCCCTGCCGCGGCGGCGCGACGAGCGCCGTTCGCGCCACGAGCGCGTGGTGGGCGCCGAGGATGGCGCGGCAGCCGACGCGCGCGACGGCGCCGGCTTCCATCGGCGTGCCGTCGGCCACGTGGTGCGTGGTCAGCAGATTGCGGCCGCTCGCCACGAGACCGACCGCCGTTCTCACCTCCGCGCCCGCGATCGCGTAGAGGTTCGAGACGATCGAGGCCGCGAGCTGCGCCTCCGGGGTGCCGGGGGTGCAGCCCGCGACGGCGGCGCAGATCGCCTGGTCCAGCGCCCGCGCCCCCCGCGCGTACAGTTCGATCTCCGCGGCGGACTTGACCGACCGCAGCGTCCGCAGCTGCTCGTCGACGGCGGCCACCTTCACAGGGCCGAGCGCCGCGCGCAGCCGTTCGTAATCGCCCGCCGGCAGGTGCTCCATCTCGAGTCCGAGCGTGCCGCCTGTTTTGATCAACGGCGCGAGCAGTGGAAGCGCGAGATCGATCGCCGTCTGCTCGAACTCCCGGTAGGCGAGCAGATGGGACAGACGGTTGTGCCTCGCCGCCAGGCCGCGCTCGACCTCCGCGACGATGAGGGCGCCGTCGCCCGCGGCGCTGAGGACCACCATGGCCTGCCGGCGCCGGATCAGGCTCTGCGTGTGGACGTGCGCCCCAGACGCGTAGAGCACGTTCTCGGGCGACGACAGCAGCATGGCGCTCAATCCCCGGGCGTTCATGGCGCGGAGCAGGGGTTCACTCATGTTCCCGTCACCGACGCCGCGAGCGTGCCAGCGAAGCGCCCCCGCCGGATCAAGATCACGACGGCCGCGACCGCGAGCACCGAGATGCCGACCAGCAGCGACGCCAGCGCCGCGATCGTCGGGTCCTGATACTGGAACATGTAGGTCAGCATGGCGATGGGGATCGTTTGATTGCCCGGGCGGACGAGGAACAATGACGTCTCCAGTTCATCCAGCGACGTGACGAACGCAAACACCAGACTGACCAGCACCGCCGGGGCCACCTGCGGCACGACGACCGACAGGAACGTGCGGACGGGCCCGGCGCCGAGATCCATCGCCGACTCCTCGAAGACGCGCGGTACCGCGACGAACGCGGCGGACATGATCGCGACGGCGAACGGCAGCGTGATCACCGCGTGCGCAATGATGAGACTGAGGAGGCTGCCGTAGAGATGGAGCCGCAGCATCAGGATGAAGAACGCCAGGCCGATGCCGATCCGCGGTACCAGAAACGGCCCGAAGAAGATCGCCCGTACGACCTCCCGGCCCGCGGCGACGTAGCGGGCCATCGCGTAGGCCGCGAGCGTCCCGGCGGCGACCGCGATCGCGCTCGCCGAGCAGGCCACGATCAGCGAGTTGCGGAGCGCCGGCCGCCAGTCGAGCGCGGTGAACAGATGCCGGTACCACCGCAGCGAGAGGCCCGGCGGCGGGAAGACACTGTACGCGACCGAGTTGAACGAGTCGACGATCACGATGGCGATGGGCAGGACCATGAGCGCCGCCACGAGGGCGAGCCACGCGTACATCGCGGGATGATGCGACGAGGCCGGCACGGTGCCGGCGCGGCCGGTTTGTTCGTGGGCGAAGACCCGGCGGCTGAGGACGTTGACGGCAAGCAGGACGAGCAGCGACAGCACCAGCAGCACGAGCGTCATCACGCCCGCGAGCGGCCAGTCGATGTCGATCGTCGTCTGGTAGATGGCCGGCGCGAGCACGAGGACGTGCCCCCCGCCCAGCAGCGCCGGCGAGACGTAGGCGCTGATGCACAGACTGAAGACGATTTGGACGCCGGCGATCACGCCGGGCAGGCTCAGCGGCACGGTCACGCGCCGGAACGTCTGCCACGGCCCGCTGCCCAGGTCGTGCGCCGCTTCTTCGAGCGACACGTCGATCTGCCGCAGCACGCTGTAGATCGGGAAGACCATAAACGGCATCAGGATGTGGATCAGCGAGACGTCCACGCTCCAGGGCGTGTACAGCAGCCGGAGCGGCTCGCGGATGAGTCCCGCCCGCTCGAGCGCGAAGTTGATGAGTCCCTTGCTGGAAAAGAGCACCAGCCAGCCGTACGCCCGGATCACCACGCTGACGAGGAGCGGGGCGAAGAGCGCGAGCGAGACCACGAGCACGAGCAGCGGACTCCGCAGTCTCGCCAGCGCGTAGGCCGTGGGATATCCCACGATCAGCGTGGCGAGGGTCACGACCGCGCCGAGCACGAGCGTGTTCCGGGTGAGGAGCCTGGAATACGGATCGGTAAAGAATCGCGCGTACGCGCTCAGCGTCAACGGATGGGCGACGGTGACCGACGGCCGGACGGTGTACGAGAGCAGGATGGCCAGCGCCGCCAGGAACACCAGCATCAGCACGGTGGACGGCAGCAGGAGGGTGACGGCCGGAACCTGCCGGCCGAGGTCCCGCCACCTCCCCGCGGACCGGCCGTGGACGGACGGCGCCGCGCTCATCAGCCTGCCGCCCCGACGGTCACGGGATCCGACGGCTGCCAGCCCAACTCGATCTCTTCTCCGGCCGCGAAGGCCTGGTCGCCGCGGGTCTTCACGGTCAGGCGCGTGGCCCCGGCGGCCACCACGTACTGCACGTCGGCGCCGACGTAGATAACATCGGCCACCCGTCCCGCCGCGCGCTGCGCGCACGCGCGCGCCGCCGCCCCGGCGCGGATCCGCTCCGGCCGCAGCGACACGGTCGCGCGCTCGCCGGATTCCCCGAGCGCGAAGGTAAGCGCGCCGTCCGGCGTGGCGTACCGCCCCGGCTCGCGGCGCACGACCTCGATCAGGTTGGTGTCCCCGATGAAGCCCGCCACGAACGGCGTCGTCGGATGCTCGTAGATCTCGCGGCCGGTGCCGACCTGTTCGAGCCGGCCGTCGTTCATCACCGCGATCCGATCGGACATCGTCAGCGCCTCGATCTGATCGTGCGTGACGTAGATGAACGTGGTGCCGACGCGCCGCTGCAAGTTTTTCAACTCCAGCTGCATCTGCAGGCGCAGCTTCAGATCCAGGGCCCCGAGCGGCTCGTCGAGCAGCAGGACCGCGGGCTCGTTGACGAGGGCGCGGGCGATCGCGACGCGCTGCTGCTGGCCGCCGGACAGCGAGCGGACGGCGCGCCGCGTGAAGGGCCCAAGCGCCACCAGATCGAGCGTACGCTCCACGCGCGGCGCGATCTCGCGCGCGGGCACGCGCTTGGCCCGCAGTCCGAAGGCGACGTTTTCGTAGACGTCGAGGTGCGGGAACAGCGCGAGCTGCTGGAAGACCATGTTGGTATCGCGCTTGTACGGCGGCACGTCGTTCGACGGCGTGCCGCGGATCGAGATGGTACCGGCGGAGGGACGCTCGAAGCCGCCGATCATGCGAAGCGTCGTGGATTTGCCGCACCCGCTCGGCCCGAGCAGCGAGAAGAACTCGCCCTGCCGGATCTCCAGCGAGAGATCGGCGACGGCCAGGACCGAGCCGTAGCGCTTCGTGACGCGGTCGAGGGTCACGACGGCGGGGCGGCCTGCAGCGACGGCCGCCCCGCCGTCCGCGCGTTCTGCCACTGGATGCGCCGCCTACAGCTTCGACTTCACCTCGGCGTTCCACAGCTTCGTATAGTTCGGGCTGTTCGCGGCGATCGCCGCCTCGTCGAGCAGGATCGCCCTGCTGAGGACGCGCTGGCTGAACGCCGGGTCGCCGGCCAGCGCGGCCGGAATCCGCGCCTCGTCCGAGACCGGCGAGGTGTAGCTGCTGACCGCGTAGAGGCCCTGATAATACGAGCTCAGCAGCAGGTTGATGATGTCCTGCGCCGCCCGCACCTGGGCCGGAGACGATCCTTTGACGACCGTCAGGTAGAGCGGGAAGGCGACCGCGCCCTCCTTGGGCACGGCGAAGGCGAACGGCAGTCCCTGCTTGGCCCACACCGCCTGATTCGCCTTCGGCCACGCCGTCAGCCACGCGTCGCCGGTCTGCAGCAGGTTCTGCATCTGGTCCGTCGAGGTGATCAACGCCCGGATCTGATCGGCGTGCTGGCTCCAGACCTTGATGCCGGGGTCGATGTTCGTTTCGCTGCCGCCGTTCAGCCGCGCCGCCATGACCAGGCCGTTGTACTCCCACAGATAGTCGAACAGGACAACCTTGTGCTTGAAGGTGGGGTTAGCCCACAGATCCGTCCACGACGTCGGCGGCGTCTTCACGTACTTCTCGTTGTACAAAAGGCCGATCAGCACGATGCCGACCCCGACGCCCTTGTCCTGGGGCCGCCGGTACGGCTTCAGCACGTGCAGCGCGTTCGGCACGCGCCCGGTGTCGAGCGGCAGCCACATGTCCGCGGCATAGCCCTTCGGCCACGTGGAGGCGTTGATGTAGGCCATGTTGAACAACGGCTGGTCGGGGGTCGTCTGCATCGCCGCGAGCATCTTCGGGTAGTAGTTGGCGTTGCTGCCCGCGACGATCGTCACGCTGACGTTGGGATGCTCTTTTTGGTACACGGCCACGGCCGCCCGCGCCGCCACGTCCTGGCCGGGGCCTTCCGGAATGAGGAAGTTCAGGTGCACGGCGTCCGCGGCCTGCGAGCGCGTCCCGCCGCCGAAGGCCGCGATCACGAGGCCCGCCAGCACCGCGAGCGCGAGCGGGCGCAGTAACGTTCGGGTTACGAAATGCCGCATTTCGGCTCCACCTCCGATTTTCTCAAGAAACTGGATTGCCTCAGGAACGCCCGCCCGGATCGTGCGTGATTGCGCCGAGCGAGATGACCCACTCCCCTTGCCCCACGCGCTTCAGCCGCCGCGTCGTCAGCACCAACGCGTTGTCCACGGGGCTCACGCCGGTGTGGAGCGTCGCGCCCTTGCCGTCGAGCACATCGAACAGCTTCGCGCCGCGGTTCACCCGCGAGCCGGGCGTGACGTACTGGACCACGATGCCGGCGCGCTCCGCCACCACCCACCGCGGATCGAGCACGGTGTAAGGCTCGCGGGCCTCGTAGGCCGGAGCGGGCAGCATTTCCGCGAAGGCCAGCATGTTCAGCCCGCCGGCGACCGAACCCTCGAGACCCGGCGCGACGTCCAGGTCTCCGACGTCCAACAGCGCGGTCGGGATGCCGTGCTGGACGGTCCAGCAGTACAGCGCGTTGGCCATGTAGTCACCGGAGCTCTCCCAGATCACGTCGACGCACGCGCGGCGGGCGAACGCTTGGGAGCGGCGCGACACCTCGGTATCCGTCGCGAAGTAGAGCGCGTGCGACAGGGCAAGAAATGTTTCCGTAGACGAGTGCACGTCGATCACATAGTCCGCGTGCGCTTCGATCGACGACCGGATCGCGTCCGCGAGCTGCTCGCTGTACGAGCCGTCCGCCCGGCCGGGGAATTGGCGGTTTGAATCCTTGCGGTCGGTGGGGCTGTCGCGCTGACAGGCGGCAAACGCGGCGTTGTTGACCACCGGAACCGCGATGAGCGTTCCCCGCAGCCGCGCGGGGTCGACCGCCTGGACGAGCTTCTGCACGAAGATGGCCGAGTCGATCTCGTTGCCGTGGATGGCGCCCTCCAGCCACAGCGTGGGCCCCGGCTGGCTGCCGGCGACGATCGCGACCGCGACCTCGCTCGACGGGTCGCCGGCGAGCGGACGCCAATTCTTCCAGACGACCCCGCCTCGAACGGCGCCGCCGGGATCGAACGTGGATATAGCGGACGCCGGGTTCAACGGACGGGCTGAACGCTGCGCGGGCGCGATTGCCGGGCGGCGACCCGGCGCCGCAGCCACGCCCCGAGCTTGAGCGCGCCGGCGACGACCATCGCCAGCGCGATCGCGGCGCCCGCGGCGATGCCGATCTCCACCGAGCCGTTGCCCCCGTCCGGCGCAACGTGAAGCAGCCGCTCGATCCAATCCATCGATGTTCTCCCCTTTCACCTATGTGATGCGCGGACGTCCCGCCGTTGGAATTAGGAGACGCCGGTGGTGCTCCTGTGGGCCTAGGGCAGCGGTGGGACCGGCGGTTCGGGAACGTAGTGCACGCCGGCCTTGAAGACGTGACGGACGCGCCGCGTCGCGCTGATGTCTTCCAGCGGATTGCCGTCCAACAGGACGACGTCGGCTTCTTTGCCAGACGTGATCGTGCCGAGCCGGTCCGACCAGCCGAGCAGGTCGGCGCAGCTCACTGTGGCGGCCCGCAAGGTCTGCTCGGGCGTCAGCCCGACCTGCACCATCAGCTCGAGCTCGAGCGCCAGCTCGTGGTGGAAGACCCGCGGCGCGCCGGTGTCGGTCCCGGTCGCGAACTTGACGCCGGCCTTCGCGGCCCGCATGAAATACTCCATCTTCCGATCCCAGACCCGGCCGGCGAGGTCGACGAGCCCCTGGTCGAGGCCGATCTCGCGCCCTTCGCGAGACAGCTTCCAGTAGGCGGCGAACGTCGGCACGATGTACGCGCCGCGCTCCAGCAGCAGATCGATGACGTCGTCGGGCATCTCCGTCGCGTGCTCGATGGTCTCCACGCCCGCGCGCAGCGCCACGCGGGTCACGGCGGCCGGATGCGAGTGCACCGCGACCCATTTGCCGGCGCCGTGCGCCTCGGCCACCGCGGCGCGGATCTGCTCCTCGCTGAACTCCATGCCGAATGGGTTCTCGGCCGCCTGCATCACGCCGCCGCTCGCGACGAGCTTGATGCCGTCGGCGCCCGCGGCGATCTGGTCGCGCGCCGCCCGGCGCAGGTCGTCGACGCCGGTGAGCTCCTCCGTCAGACCGGCGCCGTGGCCGCCCGGGGCGCCGAGCCAGCGTCCCGCGGCCTGCATGCGCGGCCCCGGCACGAGGCCGAGATTGATCGCCTGCTTGAGCTGCAGATCGATGTGGGCGTGGCCGCCGACGTCGCGCCACATCGTGATGCCCGCGTTGAGCGCGTTGCGGGCGAACGCGGTCGCCTGAATCGCCTTGAGCGTATGGGGCTGCGCGTTGATCGGCCCGGTGTCCATCGTGTGCATGTAGCCGGTGAAGTGGCCGTGCATCTGGCCCATGCCGGGCATCGCCGTGAGCCCCGCGGCGTCGATCACGCCAGGGCCGCCTGCGGCGACCGGCTTCGGCGACACGGCCTTCAGCTTCGTGCCCGCGATGTGGATGGCCCCTTCCGCGATGACGGGACCGTCCATCGGGATAATGCGACACCGGTTGATCGTCGTCACAGCCGCCTCCGTCAGCGTAGTGGACCGGACTCCGTGCGTGGATCGAGCACGTCGCGCAGCCAGTCTCCGATGAGATTCGTCGCCAGCACGGTGACCATGATCGCGGCCCCGGGAAACGTCGCGAGCCACCAGGCCACCGAGAGATACTGCGCGCCGTCCGTCAGCATGCCGCCCCAACTGGGAATGTTCGAGGGAATGCCGAGGCCGAGGAAGGTGAGCGCGGCCTCCGCGGTGATCATGCCCCCGAGCGAGAAACTGGCGATCGTCAGCACGGACGGCATCACGTTCGGGACGACGTGCCGGAGGATGATCCGGCCGTCGCGCGCGCCGAGCGTTTTCGCCGCGTCGATGTACTCCTGCTGCCGGATGCCGAGCACGCGGCTTCGCGTCACCCGCGCGTACCCCACCCAGCCCGAGAGCGCCAGCACGGCGATCAGGTTTCGCACGCCGGCGCCGAGCACCGCCACGATCGCCAAACTCAAGAGAATCGAGGGAAACGCCAGCTGGACGTCGGTAATGCGCATCAGCAGGTCGTCCCACCCGCGGCCGATGTAGCCGCTCACCACGCCGACGGCCGTCCCCACCAGCGCCGACAGCGCGACCGCGCTGAGTCCGACCACGAGCGAGATCCGGGAGCCGAAGATGATGCGGCTCAGGAGATCGCGGCCCAACTGGTCGCTGCCGAGCCAGAAGCAATGGCCCGCGCTGACGGACAGCGGCGGCATCAGCCGGTGCACGATGTCCTGCGACTCCGGATCCGTCGGGGCCAGGTGCGGGGCGAGCAGCGCGACGAGGACGACGCCGGAGAGCGCGGCGGTCCCTAGCCAGGCGCCGGGATCCCGCTGGGCGGCGCGCCACACCGGCCACCAGGGCGGCCGCTGCGGCGGTGCGGCGGAGAGCGCATGCGCGGCCGCCATCAACTGTAGTGGATCCTGGGATCCAGCCACGCGTACATCAGGTCGGTGCAAAACGTGGCCAGGACGAAGATCGTGGCGGCGAAAAGCACCGCGGCCTGCACGACCGGAAAGTCCCGCGCGAAGATCGCCTGGACCGCGAGGCGGCCCATGCCCGGCCAGGCAAAGACCGTCTCGGTGACGACGGCGCCGCCCAGCAGCGTGCCGAGTTCCAGGCCGATCCACGTGACGATGGGCAGGCTCGCGTTGCGAAGCGCGTGGCGGGCCACGACGGCCGTTTCCCGCAAGCCCTTCGCCCGCGCCGTCCGGAGGTAGTCTTCGGAAATGACGTCCAGCATCGACGTCCGGGTCAACCGTAGGATGCCCGCGGCGGAAAAAACCCCGAGCACGGCGGCCGGCAGGACGAGATGCCGGAAGCCGCCGATCCCGCCGGTGGGAAACCACCGCAGCGCGACGCCGAACAACAGAATGGCCTGCAGTCCCAGCCAGAACGTCGGCATCGACTGTCCGAGCATCGAAAACAAGAGCGCCGCGCGGTCCACGACGCGCCGCCGCCGCAGCGCCGCGGCGACGCCGAGGGGCACGGCCGCGCCGACCGCGACCACGAGCGCGGCCGACGCCAGTTCGGCGGTGGCCGGCACGCGGTCCAGTACGAGGCCGAGCGCCGGCGTATTTTGCCGGATCGAGAGCCCGAAGTCCCCGTGGAGCGCCGCCCCCACAAACGCCGCGTACTGCACGAGCAGCGGCCGGTCCAGACCGAGCGAGTGCCGCATTTCGGCCACCTGCGCCTGGCCGGCCTCAAACGGCGGCAGCAGCAGCACCACCGGGTCGCCGATCACGTGCGTCAGGGCAAACGCGACCGCGGAGATGCCGAGCAGCACCAGGAGCGCCTGGAACAGCCGCCGGGCGACGTATCGCTGCATGCGTTCCCGCTACTTCACCGTCGACTTGGCCAGCCAGAGCGTCTCGTCGTTTTGGGGCGTCCAATTCAGCCGGGCGTTGACGCCGTAGATGCCCTTCTGCGTGTACATGAAGATGATCGGCGCCTCGTCGTAGATCAGCGGCTGGATCTCCCGGTAGAGCGCCGCGCGCCGGCCGGGATCGACGGTGGCGGTGGCCTTCACGTACAGCGCCTGGATGCCGTTGTTGCAGTACCACGAGTCCCAGACGCCGCAGGAGACGTTCTCCAGCGCGTCGGCCGCGTCGAGCGCCGCGGAGGCCGACCCGATGAGGAAGATCGGCCCAAGCTGGTGCTTGAAGTACATGCCGACGTAGTTGCCCCACTCGTAGTACTTGAGATCCGCGTTCACGCCGGCCGCCTTCAGGTAGCCGACGACGGCCTGCGAGACCTGCGCGTCCGCGAGGTAGCGGCCCCGGGGCGACTGGAAGACGATGGAAAATCCGTTCGGATAGCCTGCCTGCGCAAGCAGCGCCTTGGCCTTGGCGGGATCGTACGCGTACGGCCGCAGCCTCGCGTTGTAGCCGAGATACGCGGCCGGCACCAGCGTCGACTCGACGGTACCGAAGCCGCCCAGGATGTTCTTGACGATCGCGTCTTTGTCGACGGCGTAGTTCAGCGCCTGACGCACCCGCTTGTCCCGCAGCGGCCCCGTGCCGGTGTCCAGCATGATGTTGATCGACCGCGTGCCGGTCGTCACGTCCACTTTGAGCCGTGGGTCGTTCGCAACGCTCGGGACCAGGTCCGGCGCGAAGTCGGTGATGAGGTCCACTTCGCCGCTGCGGAAGGCGGCCACCCGCGCGGCCGGGTCGGGGATCAGCCGGAAGACGACCGTTTCGATGCTGGGCGCGCCGCCCCAGTAGTCGTGGTTGGCCGCGAGCGTCAGCCGGTCGTCCTTGACCCACGACTGGAACCGGTAGGGGCCGGTCCCGACCGGGTGCGTCGCGACGTAACTCGCGCCTCTCGCCTGGTAGTACTTGGGCGGGGCGATGCCGAGGAGCATCAGTCTCGGCAGCAGGAGCGGGAGCGGGTTGGCGGTCGTCACCTCGACCGTGTACGGATCCACGACGCGGCTGCTCTTCACCCCGTCGACGAGGTAGTTCGAAGGCGAGTCTTTCAGCAGGGCGCGGTCGATCGTGAACTTGACGGCCGAGGCGTCGAACGCCTCGCCGTTGTGAAACTTCACGCCCTTGCGGAGACTGAACTGCCACGTCGTTGGATTGACGATCTTGTAGCCGGTGGCAAGCATTGGGACGATCTGCCCCGCCGCGTTGCGCATGAAGAGCGGATCGTAGATCTGCAGCGTCACGTTGTAACCGGTGCGGGAGATCTCCTGAAGCGGGTCGAGCGTGGCCGGCTCGGCGCCCTGCGCGACCGTAACCGTGCCGCCCGCCGCCGCCTGCGACGGCGTGAGCGCCGGCGATGCGGCCATCCCCGCCATCACCAACGCCGCCACTGCTGCCAGAATCGCTGTCCGTGCTCCTGTCATCGGGTACGCCTCCGGTCTGGTGCCGTGTGGTGCATCTCCTACTCGTCCGCCGGAATCTTGATCGGCGGGACGCCGAGTTTCACGAGCGCGTCGCTGAACATCGATACGCCGCCTCTCTTGATCTCGTTCAGACGCTCGAGCTGCCGGTCCGCGCGCCCGCGCAGCTCGTCGAACAGCTCGCGGGCCTGCCGGGTCGGCGCCGCGTCGGCCATGTTCATCAGGTCGGCCACGGTCGCGATCTGGTTGTTCAGCCGGACCGGAAAGTGGAAGACATCCTCGAACGCCTCGGCCCGCCACTGGATCAACTCGTCCTCGATCCGGTCCAGCTCGGTGGTCAGCTCCCGCGCGGGCCCGGCCAGCGCGTCGGCGCCGCGCAGACCTTCCGCGCGCGCCACCCACTGCTTGATCTGGTCGCGAATGTCCCGCGCGCTCAGCACGGCGCCGTTGACGCCGCTCAGCGTGTCCCGCACGCCCAGCAGGAACTGGAACTGCTCCTGCAGGTCGCGCTCGGTCACGGTGAGGCGCGGATCTTTCACGATCTCGAACGGCTTCGTGAGGACCTCGCGGCCGGCGGTCAGCCGTACTTTGTACTCGCCCGGAAGAACGACGGGACCGCCGAGAAATCCGAACCACAGCGCGGCGTTCGGCACCTCGCGCGCGCCCGGAAGCCGCATGTTCCAAACGAAGCGGTTCGCGCCCCGCTCGGCCGGCACGGTGGGATTCTGCTCGTCGCCGGTCAGCGCGTAGGCGGCGCCGGACCGGCGCTCCGGCGCGGCGTCCTTGCTCGAAAACTCCCGGAGCACGCGGTCCTTCGCGTCCAGGAACGTCAGCTTCACTTCCTCGGACGGCTGCTCCCGGAAGTAGTAATGTACGACGACCCCGGCCGGAGGGTTTTGGCCGGCGTCCAGCAGGACGGGGCCGTCGGCCGTTGCGCGGGCCGTGACCCCAAAGCCGCCGGTGCGGCCGTAGAGGCGCGGGCCGCCCTTTCGGAGCGACAGCGACCGCCGCCTGATCCGCGTGGTCGCGCGCGGCGCGAAGAGATGGATGCCGCCCGAGGCGCCCTCACCCGCGAGCTGCCGCAGCGGCGTCAGGTCGTCCAGGATCCAAAAGGAACGGCCGTGCGTCGCGACGACCAGTTCGTCGTGCTTGACCACGAGGTCGTGCGCGGGCGACACGGGCAGACCGTTGCGCAACGGCGTCCAGTGCCCGCCGTCGTCGAGACTGACGAAGACGCCGGCCTCGGTACCCGCGTACAGGAGCCCGCGGCGTGCGGGATCCTCGCGGACCGCGCGTGTGATCAGATTGTCGGCCAGCCCGCGGACGGCCGGCTCCCATGTGGCGCCGTAGTCGGCGGTCTTGAAGATGTATGGCCGCAGGTCGTCGAGACGGTAGCGCGTTGCGGCGACGTACGCGGCTCCGGGATCGTGGGGGGATGCCTCGATGATGCTGATGAGCGCCCACTCGGGAAGCGCTTTAGGCGTGACGTTGCGCCAGTTCTTGCCGCCGTCGGTAGAGACATGGACCAGACCGTCGTCGGAGCCGGCCCAGAGAACGCCCGCCTTGACCGGCGACTCGCAGAACGCGAAGATCGTACAGTAATATTCGGTACCGACGTTGTCCTTGGTGACCGGCCCGCCCGACGGGCCCAGCTTCGCCGGATCGTTGCGGGTCAGGTCGGGGCTGATCACGTCCCAGCTCGCGCCTTCGTTCGTCGTGCGGAAGACGTGGTTGCCGGTCGTGTACAACACGTGCGGATCGTGGGGGGACAGCACGATCGGGAACGTCCACTGGAACCGGTACTTGAGCGCCTGCGCCCCCCAGCCGGCGAGATTCTGCGGCCACACGGTGATGTCGCGCACTTCGCCCGTGCGGTGGTCGTAGCGCGTGAGCATGCCCTGGAAAATGCCACCGTAGATGATGTCCGGATCGTCCGGGTGGACGGCGATGTACCCGGATTCGCTGCCGCCGACGTCGTAGTACGTGTTCGCCATGATCGCGCCGTGCGCGGACGCGCTCGGCAGTGAGATCGTCGAGTTGTCCTGCTGGGCGCCGTAGATCCGGTACGGAATGCGGTTGTCGGTGGTCACGTGGTACATCTCGGCCGTGGGCTGGTTGTAGATCGTGGACCAGGTGTCGCCGCCGGTCAGCGAGACGCTCGCACCGCCGTCGCTTCCGTCGATGATCCGGCGGGGATCGTTCCGGTCGATCCAGAGGTCGTGGTGGTCGCCGTGCGGCGCCGATCGCTTCGCGAACGTCCGTCCGCCGTCGGTCGACTTCCAGAGATCGAGGTTGGCGACGTAGACCGTCTCCGCGTCCGCCGGGTCGGCAAAGATGTGGCTGTAGTAGAAGGGACGCTGCCGCGGCTCGTGCTCGTCGTTGAGGCGCGCCCACGTCGTCCCCGCGTCGTCGGAGCGGAAGATGCCGCCCTCTTCCGCTTCGATGATGGCCCAGACCCGATCCGGCAGCGCCGGCGACGCCGTGACGCCGATGCGGCCCTTGAGGCCGCCGGGCAGGCCGCGGTTGTCGGTCAGCTCGACCCAGCTGTCGCCCCCGTCCGTGGTCTTGAACAGGCCGCTGCGCGGCCCGCCGCTGCTGAGCTCCGACGGCGTCCGGTACGCTTCCCAGATGGCGGCGTACAGGACGCGCGGGTTGGTCGCGTCCATGCTGAGATCCGCGGCGCCGGCGCGGTCGCCCCGAAACAGGCTCCGCGTCCACGTCCGGCCGCCGTCGCTCGAGCGAAACACGCCGCGCTCCTCGTTGGGCCCGTACAGATGCCCCAGGACCGCCGCGTACACGAGGTTCGCGTCCCGCGGATGCACTCGCACGCGGGCGATGTGCCGCGAGTCCCCCAGTCCGCCGTGGCGCCAAGTCTTCCCGCCGTCATCGGAGCGGTACACCCCGTCGCCGTGGGCGACGTTGCCGCGGATGCATGACTCGCCCATGCCCGCGTAGATGACGTTCGGGTCGGATTCGGCGACCGCGATCGCACCGACCGACGCCGTGTTGAAGAACCCGTCCGACACGTTGTGCCAGTTCCATCCGGCGTCCTCGGTCATCCAGACGCCGCCGCCGGTGGACCCGAAGTAGAAGACCTGCGAACGCGCGGGGTGGCCCGCCACAGCGACGACGCGGCCGCCGCGAAACGGCCCGACCTGCCGCCAGCGCAGAGAGTTGAGGATGCCCGGCTCTTGATCGAGGATCGTTCCGTTCACGTATCGTCTCCGGTGTCGAACTATATGGCGGCGATCGCCTCAACTTCGAGCAGCATATCGGGATGAACCAGCGCCGATACGACCACCGCGGTGTTCGGCGGGTGCTCTCCGTTCGGGAACAGGCTCGGGTAATGGCCCCGCCGCCATTCGTGGAATTTCGGAAAGTCCTCCGCCCTCGTGAGAAAGGTTCGGAAGGACACAATATTAGCCGGGCCGGCGCCCGCGGCTTCGAGCGTCCGCATGAGATTCGCGTACACCTGCGAACACTGCGCCAGGAAATCGCCTTTGCCGACGAGCTGACCCTGCTCGTCGAGCGAGACCTGACCCGAGATCACGACGAGCTTTGAACAGCTCTTGAGATCCACGCTGAACGCCATTGAATAGAGCGGCACCATCTGACCGGCCCCGAGCTTCACTACCTTACGCTTCATGGTCACCCTCCGCGGTTCCTCACATTCGATCAAAGCGGCATGTCATCCGGGGCGGACGCGACGAACACGAACTTCAGGGGCCGGTCTCCGGTATTCCGAACGCCGTGATGCACCCCCGGCGGGACGAAGACGACCATGCCCTGCTCCACCGCATGCTGCTCGCCATCCAGCTCCATCGTTCCGCGTCCTTCGAGAAAGAAAAAGAGGTTCTCGGATCTCTCGTGCACGTGCGGTTCAGAGTAACCGCCCGGCGCGTACGAGGAGATGCGAAAATCCAAAGACTTGGTGTCGCTCGTCTCCGGGCGAATCAGCAATCTGGACAACGCGGACAGGCGGTGCCCTGGAGGCGCCGACCAGGCGACGTCGTCCGCCTTGAGGATGGTCGGTCTCATCGGGTCCAGCCCACTTTCTCGAGGATCGCGGCGCTTCGCAGCAGGCCGCCGTCCGCGTCCTGCGGGTACACGAGCTCCAGGATCGAGTTGCCCTTGTAGCCGATCTCGCGGAGAATCTCGGCGACCCGCGAGAAGTCGACCACACCGTATCCGATCGGATTGTGGCCCCACACCCGGTAGTCCGTGTCGGACAGGTGCACGTGGATCAGCCGGTCGGCGACGACGTAGAGGCCGTCGTACGGTGACTGCACCATCGCCGCGTTGGCCACGTCGAAGCAGATGCCGAGCCACTGATGGTCGATCTCTTCGACCATCTGCATCAACTGCTGCGCCCGGTCGATCACGGTCCACGCGTTCTCGAGCGCGAAATAGACGCGGCGCTTCTCACAGATGTCGAGGCAGCGGGAGATACCTTCCCGCGCCATCTTCCAAAACCAGTCGTTGGGCGGCGCGATGAGCGGGTGCCGCTGGCCGACGGCGACCACGACCGCCCCCGCGCCGAGATCGGCCGCCAAGTCGACCGTCTCGCACAGCTGCGCCACCGTCTCGTCGCGGATGGCGGGGTTCGTGGAGCACAGGTTCAGATCGAGAAAGGTCGGATTCAGCGCCGTGACGGTGACCTGCAGCTCGTCGCAGAGCCGGCGGATCTCGCGCCGCCGGGCCGCGTCCAAGTCCCGCGGCCACGCGTGGGGCGGCGCGGCCATAATTTCGACCGTTCGAAATCCCAGCTTCGCGATCCGCGCGATCGCCTCGTCGAGCGACGTCTGCCAGAGATAGGAATACGTCACCGTCCCCAGCTTGAGGCGCCCGGCCGCTGTTCCCGCCTGCGACGGCATTACGCGCGCTTGGCCGGGTACGCCGGGGCGAACGGCGGGAGCGGCGGCAGCACCCACCCGCCCGTGCCGACGGGGCGCACGTCGGCCCGCACCGGCACGTCGATAACCGCCGGCCGGCCGGCCTTCAACGCCGCCGCCAGCGCCTCGTCCAGATCCCGCGGCGCGGCCACGCGGTAACCGTCCGCGCCCATGGCCTTGGCCAGCGCCGCGAAGTCGGTGCTGATCTGCTCGCCGGTGCGGCTGTCGCGAAAACGCGTGGCGAGCTCGCGCTGGCCGAACGCGCCGACCTGCAGGTCGTAGATCGACCCGAAGGCGCTGTTGTTCCACACCACCCAGATCGCCGGGATATTGTACTCGACGGCCGTCGCCACGGCGTGCGCCGCCATGAGGAAGCCGCCGTCGCCGCACACGGCGACCGCCGGACGGCCGGGCGCCGCGAGCTGGGCGCCGAGGACGCCGCAGACGGCGAAGCACATCGAGCCGAATCCCCAAGACTGAAAGAACGAGCGGGGGCCGGCCACGGGCAACCGCTGCACGAGCCAGTTGTGGTGGACGCCGACGTCCGAGAGCACCATGGCGTCCGCCGGGAGGACCCGTCCGAGCGTCGCGACCACGCGTTCGGGATGCAGCGGAGAGCCCTCCGCGGTGGCGAAGGGCGCGCGGTCCTGCGTCCAGGCCCGGCGGGCGGCGTTGAGACGGACGAGCCACTCGTCCGTCGCGGGATTGTCCTCCGGCCGGCGCTCCACTTCCTTGAGCATCTGACGCACCACGGTCCGCGCGTCGCCGAGCACGCCCAGGGAGATCGGGTAATTGCGGCCGAGCTCGGACGGGTCGATGTCGACCTGGACGAGCTGTGTCGGCGGAATCTCGAACGTGTAGCCGGGGATCCAGCTGCTGGACATGCGGTCGTCGAAGCGGACGCCGAGGGCCACCAGCACGTCGGCATTCCTCGTGGCTTCGTTGGCGGCGAACGTGCCGTTTCGCCCGACGTTCCCGTAATACAGCGGATGGTCGACCGGCAAAACGCCCGCGGCGAGCGGCGTGCTCACGACCGGCACGCTCAACCGCTCCGCCAGCTTTTGCACGTCCGCCTCCGCCTCGGACAGCACGGCCCCTCCGCCGGCGAGCAGCACCGGCCGCTTCGCGCCGCGCAGCAGAGTGAGTGCCGCGTCCAGCTGGCCCTGCTCGGCCGCGCTGCGGATGCGCACGGTCTCCCCGACCGGCTGCGGCCGCTCGTTCCCGACGTCGACCGCCTCCACGAAGAGGTCGAGCGGGACGTCGACCTGCACCGGGCCCGGCCGTCCTCCCAACATGATGAGGAAGGCCTGGCGCATGGCCAGGGGCAGCTGCTCCGGCCGCGTCGGCTGAAAACTGCGCTTCACATACGGCCGCAGCACCGACGGAAAGTCGCCCCCGTAATGCCGGTACGTCTCCTGAAACGCGCCCCGGTTGAACTGGACGCTCGGCACGTTGGCGGTGATCGCCAAAAAGGCCGAGGAGTCCATCATCGCCGAAGCGATCGCGACGGGAAGATTCGCGGAGCCGGGGCCGCACGACGTAAACGTGACCGCCGGCCGGTGCACCACGCGCCAGTAGGCGTCGGCCATGTGGCCGGCGGCCTGCTCATGGTGGACCGAAATTGTCTTGATGCGGTCCCGGACGTCGTATAGGCCGTCCAGCAGGCCGATGTTGCCGTGCCCGCAGAGGCCGAAGGCGTAGGAGACGCCCTCACAGAGAAGCCGATCGACGATCACCTGCGCCCCGGTCTTCGACAGCACCGTCACCATATGACACCTCGCAGTTCTGATTTCGATCCTATGAAGAGCGGCCGGCCGCAGCCGCCACCGCCGCCCGCAAATCCGCCACGTACCGCTCGACGACGGCCGCGTGCGGCGCGGTCACGTTGACGTGAATGCTCGGCGGCACCCGGTGCCTCGTGATCGCCCATCCGGCGCCGGTCATGCCCTGGGCCACCTGGGCCATGTCGAGCGTGTGGGATCCGTAGGCGAAGATGCTCATGTTCGGCCGCCCCCACACCTGCAGCCCGTCGATCGAGTTGATCTGCGCGAACAGGTACTTGGCCGTTTCCCACGCCTTGCGGGTCAGCGCGAGATAGCCGTCCTCGCCGAGATAGTGCATCACGGCCCACGCCGCGGCATACGCGCCGCCCGGCCGCGTGCCGAGCATCCCCGGCCGGTACCATCGCCCCATCGGCCAGTCGGTGTACTCGTAGGCTTGATACCGGTGAATGCCGGGCGACCGGTACAAGATCATCGACGTCCCGAGCGCCGTGTAGCCGAACTTGTGGAGATCCGCGGAGAGCGACGTGACCCCGGGCACTCCGAAGTCAAAGGCCGGGACCGCCTCCCCCAGCTTCTGTAAGAACGGGAGTTGGAACCCGCCCACGCACGCGTCCACGTGGAGGTCGACGTTCCGCGCGCGCGTGATCGCGGCCATCTCCTGGATCGGATCGACGACGCCGAACGGAAAATTCGGCGCCGAGCCGACGACGAGCACGGTCTCCGGCGTGATCGCCGCCTCGAGGGCGCCGAGATCCGCCTCCTGACTCGCGGTGACCGGAATCCGTGTGACGCGCACCCGCAGGTAGTGCCCGATCTGGTTCAGCACCGGGTACGCCGTCCACGGAACGACCATATGAGGATTCGTGATGCCCCGCTCCGCCGCTGCCCGGTCGCGCGCGACTTTGACCGCGAGGTACAGGGACTCGGTCCCGCCGGAGGTGAGATGCCCGACGGCCTCGCTTCCATTAAAGAGGCCGGCGGCCATCGCCACGACGTCCTGCTCCATTTGCTTGAGGCTCGGGAAGAAATCGGTGTGGACCGCGTTCTCGCCGAAGAACTGCATGTACGCTTCCCGCGCGACGCGCTCGACCTCTTCGCCCGCCGGGTAGACGCCGCCGAACGTCCGGGCCTCGCGCCACTTCGCGTCGCGCTCGCGCATCACCGCGAGCTTCCCCGCCACGTCCGGCCACGTGAGGCCGTGAGACGGCAGGCTCACCCGCGTGTCTGTGCCGGCGCGGGCGGTCATCTGGAGCCGCCGCCGGGCAGGAACGCGTTGCACTGCTCGCGCGTGAATCCGCGGAGCACCTCCGTGCGTATGCGCGGCCGCAGCGTGCTGCTCGACGCGGTGAGGCGGGCGACTTCCTTGTCGCCGGGCGCCTCCATCACGATCAAGGCGTCGTGGACGCCGAGCGTCAAGTAGCTCGCCCTGACCTCCAGCCCGCTGGCCTCCTGCTGTTTGACATAGCGTTCCAACAGGTCGGCCGCGTCCTGCAGCTTCGTCGCCGCGCCGGCCGCCGGGTCCATCTCAAAGCGCAGCAGCGCGATATACGTCCCCATGAAGTTCACCCCACCCCCACGACGTTCATCGGCGACCGGCGACCCAGGGATCCGTGACGTCCCGCAGGGTGTCGCCGATCATGTTGCAGGCGAGCACCATCACAAACACCACCAGCGCCGGAAATGTGGAGATCCACCAGGCCTGAAAATACTGGGACCCTTCCGCCACGAGCAGGCCCCACTCCGGCGCCGGCGGACGGGCGCCCAGCCCCAGGAAACTCAACATGGCAAAGTTGAGCACCGCGCGGCCGATGTCGATCGCCGCCATCACCGACAAAGTCGGCAGCGCGGCCGGCAGGATGGTCTTCAACAGAATCCCGGCGGGCCGCCGTCCGATGGCGTGGGACGCCAGGACAAACTCTCGGGTCTTGATGTCGAGGACCAGCCCGCGGCAGACGCGCGTATACTGCGGCCACCAGACGACGGCCAAAGCGATCACGCCGTGAATGAGGCTCGCCCCCAGCGCGGCGCTGACGGTCATCGCCAGGATGATCATGGGAAAGGCCAGGAAGATGTCGGTCAGGCGCATCAACACCTCGTCCACCAGCCCGCCCGCGAAGCCGGCGATTCCGCCGAGGGCCGTCCCGATGAGGAACCCGAACGCGACCACCACGGCCGCGGCCGGCAGGGAGTTGCGGCCGCCGAACAGCGTTCTTGCGAAGACGTCGCGCCCCAATTCGTCGGTGCCGAACCAGTGGGCGGCCGACGGTGGCGCGAGACGCGACGCCAGATGCTGCGCCAGCGGATCGGTTCTGGCAAGGGGCCCGGCGGCGATCACCGCGAGGGCGAGCAGGACGAGCACCCCGCCGCTAATGACGAAGACCAGCTCCGACGCCGCGACCTTTCTGATCCGAAGGCCCGGGATTTTGTCGGCGAGACGCGCCATCGCGGCCCCCGCGTGAACGGCGCTCACGCCTACCCCACGGCCTCCCGAGTCCTCGGGTCGATCGCGAAGTACGCGAGGTCGACGACGAAATTGACCGCGAGGTACGCGAACGCGACGAGCATCGCCACCCCGAGAATGGCCGGAAAATCGGCGACCGTGGCCGCTTCGTACGCGTAGCGTCCGATGCCCGGCCACCCGAAGATCGTCTCGGTCAGGACCGCGCCCGACAGCAGCTCGCCGAACACCAGGCCCACGACGGTAATCACCGGGATCGCGGCGTTCGGCAAGGCATGGCGAAAAACGACGCGGCGCCGGGGGGCGCCCTTGCTCCGCGCGGTCCGGAGGTAGTCCTGATTCAAAACGGCGAGCATGCTCGTCCGCATGATCCGCGTCAGCAGGCCGACCGTCACCCCGGAGAGCACGATCGCCGGGAGCATCAAGTGATGCAGCGCGTCGAAAAACGTGGAGAGGCGGCCCGACAAAAGACTGTCAACCGTATAGAGACCGGTGACGGCCGGCGGGGGCACGTCCATGGTGTCGAGGCGCCCCGGGCCCGGCGCGAGCCCCAGGTGGACGTAGAAGATGGACAGCGCGGCGAGCGCCGCCCAGAAGACGGGCACGGACGCGCCGGTCAGCGTCCCCGCCCGGATCACGATGTCGACCGGACGCCCTCGAAAGACGGCCGCGACGATCCCGAGCGGAATGGCCACGACGATGGTAATCAGTATCGAGCACACGGACAGTTCGGCGGTCGCCGGAAAATAGTCCCGCAGATCCTGCACGACCGGCCGGTGGCTGCTCAGCGAGACGCCGAGGTCGCCGTGGAGCGCGTTGCCGATGAACGCGACGTACTGCTCGGGCAGCGGCTTGTTCAACGACCACCGCGCCCGGTACGCGGCGACGATCTGCGGATGCTCGGCCGCCTGCTCCCCGATCACCGCGACGACGGGATCGACCGGCAGCGCGTGGCTGACGCCGAACACGATCACCGTGACCCCGAAGACCACGGGGACCAGCAGCAGCAGCCGCCGCACCAGGTAATTCATCGCCGCCTCATGCCATCGCGAGGCTCTGAAAGTCGACCCAGAAGATAGGGTTCACGGCGACGTACTTGACGATATCCTTCCGCACGGCGAACTGCAGGTAGACGTCGAAGAGCCAGGCATACGGCCCGTATCTGTTCAGCATCCGCTGCGCGTCTTGGACGAGCGGCAGCTGTTTTCTCGGATCGAGCGTGTTCAGCGCCTGCTTGGTCAGTTCGGCAATCTTGGCGGCCTCGGGCGACGCGTCGGCCCGCCAGCCGTTGCGCTTGAGGCTGACGCTGCCTCCGGGCGCGAACGGCTCCAGGTAGTTGGACCAGTGGGGGTAGTCCGCGCTCCATCCGTGGAGGTACCCCTCGAGTTTCCCGGCCCGGCTCTCGGTCAGGCTTTGCGATACGAGCATGGGGCGCAGCGTCGCCTGGATGCCGACCTGGGCAAGATCCGCGGCCAGCTTCTGGGCAAGCACAGGCGACGGCACGCCGCCGGACGCCTCGTTCGTGGATACCGTCAGGACGAATTTGAACCCATCGGGATTGCCCGCCCGGGCGAGCGCGGCCTTGGCCTTGCCGACATCCTGCCGGACGGCTTCGCGCATCGGCAGCGCGCCCGGCAGTCCCGGCGGCACGAGCGACGCCGTGGGAGATCCGCCGCCGCGGTACAGACTCCGCAGCCCATCGTAGTCGATCGCGTAGCGGATGGCCTCCCAGTTTGCCGGCTTGCCGAGCGCGGGGTTGTTCACGACGTTGAGCTGCAGCGCCGCGGTTGCCAGGGCTTCCGTGCGAACGACCCCGATATTCGACGTCTTGTTGGAGTCGAACTCGGCGATCATGTCGGGCGTCAGATTGAACGCGATGTGGGCGTCGCCGCGAATCAGAAGATCGCGCTGCGTGCTGGGCTCGTCGGCGAACTTGATAATGATCTGCTCGACGGACGCCGGGGTCCCCCAATAGTTGGGGTTCCGCTTGAGCACCAGCTGGCTCCGGCGGACCCACGAGTCGAGCACGAACGGTCCGCTGCCGGCCGAGTGCGCGTCCAGATACGGGCCCGCGGTGTCCGCCTTCGCCGCGTCGGCCTGATCGGTGCCGCCGTGCGCCCGGATCTCCGACGCGTTGACGATATTGATTGACGGGCTGGTGAGAATCGAATAGAGGGCGGTGTTGACGCTTTGCAGCGTGAGCTTGATCTGCTGCGGCCCGGTCTTCTCGATGGACTTGACGCCGTCCAGGAGAAACGTCCCGGGACCCTTGAGGTTCAGGAACCGGTGAAAAGAGAAGACGAGATCGTCGGCCGTCGCCGGCGCGCCATTCGAGAATCGGACCTTCGGATTCAGGTTGAAGACGTAGGTCAGCCCGTCGGTGCTGACATCCGACGTGGTGACGAGATTGTTCACGATCCTCGTCAGACTGGCGCCGCGATACGTGTACAGCTGATCGTACAGCGCCTTGCCGAGCATGAACCACCAGCCGCCCTCGTACGCGTCGTCGGGGTCGAGGGTGCGCAGCTGCCCCTGCGTCATGGCCACGATGAGCGTGGTCTGCTTCGGGCTCGCGCTGCTGATTGTCTGGAGCAATGTTGGAAGGACCAGTCCCGCCGTGACACGGCCAAGGAACTCCCGGCGCGACTGGGTGCCGGCGAGCACAAACGAACGAAGCGATTCGATCTTGCCGGTAAACGACGCTGGGACGCCGGCGCCCGTCCCCGTTCCTGATACCATCGTCTTCCCCCCTTCGATTGGGCTAACGCGAACGAGCGGCGATGGAGCTTCCGATACCCGAGCGATCATGCGTGTGCGCGAGGGTCACACCGAAGCGGCGTTCTTCGCGTGCCCGTCCTGAGGCGCGGGAGAACCGAGTTGTCGCGAGAGCTTGCTGCCCGCCTCTCTCATGAGATCCGCGAGCTCAGCCATCCGGTCGAGCGTCACGCGCCAGATCGGTCCGGAGATGCCGACCGCGGCGACGACTTCGCTCGTGAAATTCCGCACGGGGACGGCCACGCACCGATTGCCTTCCGCAAACTCCTCGTCGTCGACCGCGTAGCCGTGGGCGCGGACCCGCTCGAGCTCCTGCTGCAAGCGGGCCGGCGCGGTGATCGTCTTCGGCGTTCGCGCGTCCAGCTCGGCCTTTGCCAGAAACGCCGCCTGGTCCGCCTCATGCGAATACGCCAGCAGGACTTTGCCGAGGGCGGTACAGTGGAGTGGACGCGGATATCCGACTCGCTCGTTCAGTTGAAAAGGACTGCTCCCGTCGATCTTCCCGACGACAATCACCTCGCCCCGATGGAGCACCGCCAAGTGAGAGGTCTCGCCGGTGTCCCGCGCGAGCGTCGCGAGGCAGGGCAGCGCCACCTCGAGCAGCTGCCGTTCGTTCCAGGCGGCGGCGGCCAGTTGAAACACCTTGACGCCGATCCGGTATCGCCGCGTCGCGTCGTCGTACGTCAAATACCCTTGAGCCGAAAGCGTCCGCAGAAGATGATAGGCCGTGCTGGGATGAAGGCCGGTCTCGCGATTGATCTCCGCCCGGGTGAGCCCTGTGTCTTTCCCGGCGACGGTCTCCAGGATCTCAAGCCCGCGCTTGAGTGACTGAATGACGAAAACGGGCTCGTTGCGGCCTGCTTGTCCCTCGCTCTGGAGAGCCGGCGAGTTCCTACCCACGGCTTCGCCCTCCAACAGGCTCGTGCACCGCTCGAACGTTCAGGTCATGAAGGATCGCGTTGGCGCAGTTGTGGCCGGGGCCACCCGTGAGCTCGCCGCCCGGATGCGTCCCGGCGCCGCAGAGATAGAGCCCATTGATGGGGGCCCGATACGGCATGCGGCGGGCAAAGAGCTGTCCCGACGTCTGGTCAAGGTGACGAATGCTCCCGTCGGTTAAGCCGATCCGCGCTTCCATATCCGCCGGCGTCTCCAACGCGAAGTCCAGGACGCAGTCGCGGAAGTTGGGGGCGTACTGCGACAGGATGTCCATGTGGAGTTCGAAGAGCTCCCGCTTCGTGCCGCTGTCCCAGGATCCGCCCTTGGGCCGCGTCGGGAAGTAGGTCGACCAGATCGACGCCACGTGCATGCCGGCGGGGGCGAGACTGCGGTCGTAGACGGTGGGACAGCTGACGAACATGATCGGGGTTTTCGAGAGGAGACCGTTCTTGCAGGCATCCCAACTGGCCTGGTACCACTCTACCGATGGACAGATGCGCGTGAGCGCGATAAGTCGCGGATCGAAGCCGGAGCCGAGATAACGGCTGAAGTCGGGGAGCGCCTTGAGGGCCAGCAGAATCTTGACGCTATTCGCCCGCGTTTTCAGATTTCTCACACGCCTGACAAACGCGTCGTCCAGATCTTTCGAGTCCACGAGGCTCAAATACGTCCGTTTAGGGTCGGCGTTCGAGACCACGATCCGCGCCCGGATCTCCTCGCCGTTGTCGAGAAGCACGCCCGTCGCCTGCCCGTCCTCGACGATCACCTTCCGCACCGCGGCGCCGGTGCGGATTTCCACGCCCCGTGCCTGGGCCGCGGCCGCCATCGAGGCCGCCACCGTCCCCATGCCACCCTTGGGAAGACCGCGGTCTTCCGGCTTCCCCAGGCTGCCGCTGTGGATGTAGGCCGCGCTGAGGATGCTGCCGGGCGCGCTCGGATCGCCGGCGTCGGAAGCGTTGATGAAACATGCGCGAACACGCTCATCCTCGAAAAACCGGTCGACGAGGTCTCGCATGCTCACGGTGAGCATCGTCTCCCACACATCCTCGTCGCCCGTACCGCGCACGTCCTCGGCGATCTGGGCGAATGTGGGCGGATCCGTGAGAAAGTACCGGTACACGATCGCAGCGGCACGGTGCCAGAAAGAAAGCCACTCCACGTGGGCGTCGGCGTCGTGGGCCGACAGCCTGCGAATTTCCTGGCCGAACCGCTGCTCACTCCGCCAACCCAGAAGGTGGCTCCCGTCGGGGAACGGGTAGAACCGCAGCGGGTCTATGGGATAGAGGTCAAAACCGTGCGTCCGGAGGTCCAGATCCTCGATGATCTTTCCGTGCAGCATGTGGCAGTTGTGGGCGCAGTACGGAACAAGAAACCCAGGGCGGAGCTCGTCCGTCGCGATGGCGCCGCCGACGCGTCCCAGCCGTTCCAGCACCAGCACCTTCAGCTTTTTATCGGCCAGGTAGCTCGCGGCGACCAGTCCATTGTGTCCGCCGCCCACAATTACGACGTCGTACTCCGGTCCCACCGTGCACTCCCCCTCGTCAGTCTCTGCCGGTAAATCCCACCGCACGCGTACCGTTTCAAATAGTGAAACACAAATTTAAGACTCTGCGACGAGCAGTTCGACCTAGAGGCCAGAGTTCCTTGGGGTCGTGCTGATTTACCGCGGGTCTTATCTTGGGGTCGTCGGGATGGCCGGGAAGAGCGTGTCGTCTACTGAATCACCGGCGCGGATAGAGCGCGAAGACGAGGTCGCCGGGATTGACTGAAATGAAGTGCCGGACGGCCGCGACCAGCCCGGCGTGGGGAGCGCGGATCTCCGCCAACTGCTCGCCGTGAAGGTTTGTAATCCTCGCCAGAATGCGTCCTGCTTCCACATAGTCGCCCAACCGGACGTTGAGCCGCAGCATCCCGCCGGCCGGAGCGTGGACGAGCCCGCGGCCGAGCACTTCGATGTTCGGGTTGGGCGCCGCATCGCCGTCCATCATGCCGAGATGTCGCAGCAGACGGGTAAGGTGCTCGAGGTAGGCGCCCCGGTTCTCCGGCGTGGACATCCCCTGGCCACCGATCTCCGCCTCGAGCACGGGTATCCCGCGCTCGACGGCCGCCACTCCCAGAACACCCGGCTGCCAGCCGGCCCTGCGAATACGCGTGAAACCCGCCGCAGCGGCCGCCTCCCAGCTCCTTCGGGAAACGTGGTCCTCACCGTCCGGCACCTCGACGTGCGGCACGACCATCCCGGTCGCGTACCAGCTGTGCAGCGTGAAGAGGAGATCCGCTCCGGCGACGATATCGTTGACCAGGCGGTGCGCGAGCCGCTCCGAAGGGGTCCCGTCGGACCTGCCGGGGAAAGTTCGATTGAGGTCGAGCCCATCCACCGGGCTGCGCCGTTGGTGACCTGCGAACGCCGGCGGATTAGCGACCGGCACCAACACGATCGCGCCGCGAAGATTCGCCGGATCACACCGCTCAGCGAAGTCCAACACCGCCAGCATGCCCTCGGGCTCGTCGCCGTGCACGCCGGCGATCGCCACGAAGCGCGGACCGGCGCGGGACCCGACAATGACCTTCACCGGAACCGTCAGCCACGACCCGTCGGCTAGCGGCGCCACCGTGAGGTCGAACGAATGCCGGGACCCGGCAGGAAGCCGCGCGACGTCGACCCACTCGGTCAGCCGCGTCGCACCCAGGAGCACGCCTAGGCCGTCCGCCTCCAATCCGCCACGTTGGGGGTCGCGTTATCAAACGGGCTGAGGTTGTGTCCCGTATACAGATTCTTCGCTCGAGCAGCCACGGTTTGCCGGTCGATGATCGGAATCTCGATGGCCTGGCTCACGACCAGATCGTTCATCTTAATCCAGAGGGCCGCGTTCTTCTGCGGATCGAGCTCGGCAAGCGCCTGCTCGTACAGACGGTTGTATTCATCGGACTGCCAGCGGGTGACGGCCTGGCCGGACCAGCCGTTTTCCCGCTGGGGAATCGTCCGCGCCGGATCGGCGCTGTAGAACTGGGCCATGTAGAGGCTGGGGAACAGTGAAAAGTTCTGCGTGTACATCTCCACGTCGCTGTAGAAATGCAGAAACGTGTCGTTGTCCCCCGGCGACGTGCTGAAAAACACGTTGGACTCGATCGCCTTGAGGTTCACCCCAACGCCGATCTGCTCCCATCCGGCTTTGACAACCTGCTGTTCTTTTTGCCTGAGGCTGTTGACGCTCGTCACAAAGGTCACCTGCAGGCGCACGCCGCCCTTCATTCGCACGCCGTCCGCACCTCTCGCCCAGCCGGCTTCATCGAGCAGCCGATTGGCCTGGGCGATGTCGAAGACGAGCTTCGTATTCTTCGACGCGTAGCGCGTCGGCGTCGTGAGCACGTTGGACGTCGCGGTGCCCTCCGCCCCGTAGAGCTGTTTCGTGATCGTCGGCTTGTCGACGGCGAGGGCCAGGGCCTGCCTGACGCGCAGGTCGGTGAGAAACGGATGGGGCGCCCCCACGTAGGCCCGCTGGCCGTCGGCCTCCTTGTTCGGATCCGACTGATTGCAGTAGATGGCCTCGACCCCGGCGCCGGGGATGGTCTCCAACACTCCCTTGCCGGCGCGCTCCATGTTTTCGAGCACCGGCCATTCTACCTGGAGGTTGATCGCAAAGTCATACTCGCCGGTTTCGAGGACCGCGCGGGCCGCGGATGTGGCGTCACCGCCGCCCTTGAACTGCACTTGGCTGAACGACGGCTTGGTTGGCTCACGGTACAGATCGTTGATCGAGTACGTGATATGGTCGCCGGGCACGAAGTCGTCGACCTTGTACGGGCCTGTGCCGAAGCACTTCAGGTTAAACGGCGCGCGGCGCGCGTTGGGCCCCAGGTACGCGGCAAGAACGTGCTCAGGAAGAACGAGACCCTTGTCGCCGACGAACGGCAGGAACCATGCGGGCGTCGGACGGGTGAAGCTAATCCGGACCGTATAAGGATCGGGAGACTCGATCCGCTCGATGTTGTTGTAGCTGGCATACCAAGCCGACGCCGTTTCTTTGTTCGAAATGAACCGATAAGTGAAGATGACGTCGTTGGCCGTAAACGGCTGCCCGTCGGCCCAGCGCACGCCACGCTTCAATCGATACGTCACCGATCGCCCGTCCGGCGACAGGCCCCCGTTCGTCCTACTCGGCACGGCGGCCGCGAGGATAGGCGTAAAGACGCCGGCGGCGTCCACGGTTAAGAGAGGTTCGAGACACAGCCGCGCAGCCTGGAGGTCCTGGTTCGACCCTGTCAGGTGCGGATTGAGAATCGTCGGAGCTTGCCAGTACAGAATCCTCAGGACGCCGCCCGTTCCCCGACCGCCGGGCGCCGCGCGAGCGACGTGAGGTTCGATCGCCGTGAGCGCGGCCGACACTCCCGCCGCCGACACGCCGATGCTCAGCAGCCGCTCAATTGCCGTCCGCCGGCTCAGCCGCCGAGTGCGAACGTCCTCCAGCAGCAGCGCGATGTCGTGGTCTCGCATATTCAAGCGGCGCCTCCTCAATCACATGCGGTGCGGGAGCGTTCGACGCGCACGGAGGCATTTCCGCCCTACTGCAATCGGAGCAGGAACTATCGGGCAACCACTCAGAACTCGCTCAACCACCACGCTGCGAGGCTCCAAGGAGGATGCCCTGGATCTCGGACTGCGCAATCACGTCGCCGTGGTCACGGGGGGCACGCGAGGCATCGGGCGCGCGATCTGCCGCTCGCTGATCGCGGAGGGGTGCCACGTCAGCTTTTGCGCCCGCGACCGGCGCGAGGTGGACGAGACCGTGGCCGCCCTCAGCGGTCCGCACGCGCGAGTTCGCGGCAGCGTCGCCGACGTTACGGTGGATGGTGATCTCGAGCGGATGATCGACGCCACGGCGGCCGAGTTCGGCGAGATCCACCACGTGGTCGCGAACGTCGGCGGCATGATCCGCCGGGCGGCGCTCGAGGCGGCGGCGGAGGACTGGCTCCGCACCTTCGACCTCAACGTCGGCCATTCGATCCGCGCGATCCGCGCGGCCCTCCCGCACATGCGCGCCCGCGAAGAGTGCAGCATCGTCATCATCGCGTCGGTCTCCGGCTCAAAGCCGGGAACGTACGCGCAGTACGGAGCGGCCAAGGCCGCCGAGATCTTCCTCGCCGGCTCGCTGGCGCGCGAGCTCGCGGCCCAGCGGATCAGAATCAACGCGATCAGCCCGGGCTCCATTCTCTTTCCCGGCGGAGGGTGGGACCGCTTCAGTCGGGAACAGGGAGCGCGATTCGAGGCGTTCGTGCAGCGCGAGTTTCCGTGGCAGCGGCTCGGCACCGCGGAGGAAGTGGCCGACGTGGTCGCGTTCGTGCTCTCGCCGCGTGCCCGCTGGATCAACGGGACCAACGTGGCCGTCGACGGCGCGCAGAACAATCCAAGCGTCTGAGGCGTTGTTCCGGATCATAATCACTGCCGGATCGTAGAGGGGGGACCGTCGTGAAGCGTTCGATCAGCCGTCGCCGTTTTCTCTCCACCATCGCGCTCGGGACCGGTGGCGCGATGCTTGCCCCGCGGGCCGCGCGCGCCGCCGCGAAGCCCGGCGGCACGCTCATCTGCGGCTGGGAAGCCGAGCCCGGGGCGTTCGACAACGACATCGACCGCGGCGCGGTCACCCGCACGCTGCTCCACAACATCTACGACCGCCTCGTAGACCGCGACATGACCGTCAAAGCCAACCAGCCGCTGGTGGGCAACCTCGCCACATCCTGGCAAGTCTCGCCCGACGCGAGGACATACACGTTCAAGCTGCGGCAGGGCGTGAAGTTCCACGACGGCACGCCGTTCGACGCCGAGGCGGTCAAGTTCAACATCGACCGCGACTCGGATCCGAGCCACAAGTACTACAACCAGGCCGGCGCCGGCAGCCTGAAACTGGGGTACGGCGACCTCGACAGCGTGACCGTCGTCGACAAGTACACCATTCGCATCGTGCACAAGGAGCCGTTTGCCGACTTCCTGCCGGTGCTGGCGTTCGGGACCTATTCGATCGCGAGCCCGGCCGCGATTCAAAAGTACGGCAACGACGATTACCCCAACCATCCGGTGGGCACGGGCCCGTTCAAGTACGCCGGCCGCGAGAAAGGCGTGAAGGTCACGTTCGAGCGCAATCCGGACTATTGGGCCGGGGCGCCGGCGATCGACGGCTTCATCGTGCATCCGCTGCCGGAAGCGGTCACCCGCGTGACGGCGCTTCAGACCGGCGAAGTCGACTGGATCAACGCGGTCAACCCCGACAGCATGGCCGCCGTCAAGTCAAACGGCAATCTCGTGCTGGAATTGGCGCAGCTCCCGAATACGTGGGGCTACATCCCGAACCACAAGTATCCGCCGACGACCAGCCGCCAGCTGCGCCAGGCGATGAGCTGGGCCATCGATCGCGACACGCTGGCCCGCGACGTGATGAAGGGGCTCGCCTCGCCGGCGAGAGGGACCCACGCGCCGGGCACGCCCGGATACGATCCAAACATCACCGGCTACGGCTACGATCCCGCGAAGGCCAAGCAGCTCCTCGCCGCGGCGGGATTCCCGAACGGCCTGCCGCTCGAGGTTTGGATCCCGGCCGGCGGCGCCGGCTCACCCTTCGGCATCCAGATGAACGAATTCATCCAGCAGAATTTCAAGGCCGTCGGGATCAACGCGACGTTTTCGCAGCAAGAGTTCCAGACGTTCCAGAACAACATGGCGAACGGCATCCAGCGAAACGTCAACGCCCTTCAGGTGGGCTTCAGCGTCGACGAGTTCGTCAATCTGCAGCGGATGTTCCGCAGCGACCTCCAGCCGCCCAACGGCAACACGAACCCGGGCTGGTACAGCAACGCCTCGGTCGACAAGCAGCTGAAGAAGGCGCTCGGCACGACCAACGACGCGCAGCGCCGGCGGCTCTACTTTCAGATCGAGCAAACCGTCGTGGACGACGCCGCGTGGGTGTTCGTCGTCAACCAGAAAGCCGCCCGCGCCTGGAGCAAGAAAGTCAAAGGGTTCGTGAACCCGAACTCCTACATGTTCACGTTCCGGACGGTGTCGCTCGGCGGCTGAGATGCTTCGGTTCGGCATCGAGCGGCTGCTGGCCACGATCCCGGTGCTGGTGGGCGTCTCCATCGTGGTGTTCTTCACGATGAAGCTGATCCCCGGCGACGCCGCGCAGGTGCTGGCCGGACCGCAGGCCACGAGAGAGCAGGTCGCACTCATCCGCCAAAGCCTCGGCCTGGACCGGCCGCTCTACGTGCAGTACGCGACGTGGCTTGGCCGGGCGGTCCGCGGCAATCTCGGACGGTCCATTCAATTGGAAGCGCCGGTCACCGAGATGGTGGTCGCACGGCTTCGGAACACGCTGGTCCTCGCGATCGCCGCCTCGGTGCTGGCGGTCGCGATCGGCGTGCCCGCCGGCATCCTCTCCGCGACGCACAAGTCCTCGATCATAGACCGCGCGTCGATGGTCGTGGCGCTGTTCGGGAACAGCATGCCGACCTTCTGGTTGGGCTTGGTGTTCATTCTGGTATTCTCGCTGCACTTTCGTCTGTTTCCGTCGAACGGGATGTACTCGCTGCGGGGCCCGGCCGGTTTTCCAGACCTGCTCTGGCATCTCACGCTTCCCGCGCTCACGCTCGCCGGCGTACCCGCCGCGGTCCTCGCCCGGCTCACCCGATCAAATTTGCTCGAGACGCTCACCGACGACTACGTGCGGACGGCGCGCGCCAAGGGGTTGCGGGAGCCGCGCGTCGTCGCGCGACACGCGCTCGGCAACGCGCTCCTGCCGGTCGTGACCCTCATAGGCATCCAAGTCGGCTACCTGCTCGGCGGCTCGATCCTGGTCGAAACCGTGTTCTCGTGGCCGGGGCTTGGGCTGCAGCTCTACGATGCGATCGGCGCGCGCGATCTGCCGCTCGTACAGGGCGGGGTGCTGCTCGTCGCCACGATGTTCGTACTCATCAACCTCTGCGTCGACATCTTCTACGGCGTGCTCGACCCGCGAATCCGGTACAGCGCGTGAGCGAGAGCAGGAGCGTCGCGGCCGGATCGGCGCGATTCGATACCGATAGGCCGCGGCGCGACAGCCGGGGCTTCAGTGCGCTCGTATGGCGCCGGCTGCGGCGGGAGCCCGTGCTGCTGGTGGCGCTCGGGGTGGTCGTCGCGGTGGTCCTGACGGCGGTACTGGCGCCGCGCCTTGCTCCGTACGACCCGACACACGTGGCGCCGCAAATTCGTCTGGCCGCGCCGGGCACCGCCGGTCACGCGCTGGGGACGGACGAGCTGGGCCGCGACGTGCTCAGCCGCCTGATTTGGGGCAGCCGGATCTCGCTGATCGTCGGAATCGTGCCGGTCGTGCTGTCGGCGTTGGGCGGCATCGCCATCGGACTGATCGCCGGCTACTACAGCCGCCTGGACCAGATCATCACGCGGTCGCTCGACGTGCTGTTCGCCTTCCCGGCGATCCTGCTGGCGCTGGCGATTGTCTCGACGCTCGGACCGTCGATCTACAATGCGATGCTGGCGATTACCGTCGTCGCGATCCCCAGTTTCGCGCGGCTGGTGCGTTCTCTGGTACTCGGCCTGCGGCAGCGGCCGTTTGTCGAGGCGGCGCAGTCGCTGGGCGCGGGCACCCGCCGGATCCTCTGGCGGCACATCCTGCCGAACACCGTGTCGTCGGTGATCGTCTACGGCACCTTCGAGACCGGCAAGACGATCGTGTTCGCCGCGGCGCTAAGTTTTCTCGGCCTCGGCGTGCAGCCCCCGACGCCCGAATGGGGCGCGATGCTGAGCGAGGGTCGGACGGTCCTCGCCACCGCATGGCAGGTGGCCACCATCCCGGGCATCGCGATCTTCCTCGTCAGTCTTAGCTTCAATATTCTCGGAGACGGGCTGCGCGACGCGCTCGATCCGCGCCAGACCCTCTAACAAAGAACACGAACAGGTGTTCAAATAACCTGTGGATACTGTGGACAAGTTATTCGCGTCAATCGTCGTCGCGCGGCGGCTTCGGTCCCGAAGATGGCCCCTCGGTGCTGTCGCCCATCTCGGCCGCTTCGACCGCCCCACCGCTCGGCTCCAGCTCAGCCTTGGTCGCTTCCCACTCCTCGAGCAGCTCCTCTTCGTCGGCGAAGGCACGCGCGGAAACGGTGTTTCTGCGATGGTCGCGCCTTACGATGACGCCGGATGCCGCCCCAAGGGCGGCCCGATCCTCGGCGTCGATCTCCTCTCCCACCACGGCGGCGTTCGCCTCGATCTGCTCTGTGAGGCGCCGTACGATCTCCGCGCCGTCACGCAGCAACCCGGCCCAGAGGTTTCCGCCCGAGCCGGTCACCCAGTCCTCCGCGTCTTCCTCCGCGATTGCGTACAACAGATTAGGAAGCGGCGCTGCCAATTCATGACTCGTATCCATCGTCAGTCTCCCGTCAAGGTGCGGCCGAAGTTCCTGTCTGCGTGTTGCCCGCGATCCGCTACCGAGCGCCGTCGAATCCGGCCGGCTGATCGTGGGCGGCGACCAGGACGAAGTATGCGCAGTTGCACAACTCAGTCCTGTCGCTGCGGGGAGCGGCGCATCGCGTAGCCGTGACACCGGCCTGCCCGATCTGATTGCTGTGGCATTTATCGCAGGCGTACATCCCCGTGACGGGCCACGGTAATCCTGCCTTCGCGCGAATCCTGCCGGACATAGCGCACCACCTGCTTCCACCCCAATTGTACACGTGCGCTCGATGGCGTGCCTATAACGAATGTTCCTGCCTGCCCAAGGACATCACTCCACGGGCCATAACGGCTTTAATTCGATGCCGGCCCGCCGAAGCGCGGCCGTAGCGGCGGCGTCGCAGCTCCGCCAGAGACTCGGCTCGTCGACAGTCTTCAACTTCCGATCCTCCATGAGCACGCGTCCGTCGACGATCACCGTCCGCACGCTCGAGCCATCGGCAGAGTACACGAGATTGGCCACCGGGTTCGCGTGCGGGTTGGGCACCCAGTCCACGCCGTCCGTGTCGACGAGGATCACGTCGGCGCGCTTTCCCGGCTCCAACGAGCCGATTTCATCATCCCATCCGAGTGCCTTGGCCCCGTCAATCGTCGCCATCTCGAGCGCCTTGTAGCAGCCGATGACCGTCGGGTCGGCCTCGGCGTCCTTGTGCGCCGTGGCCGCAAGGTACATGACGCGCACCATGTCCAGAAACCGGCTGACCGCGCCGGCGTCCGTCCCCAGGCTCACCACAACGCCGGCGTGAATCATCTGCGGAAACTTTCCGTGGGCGATGCACCCGAAGCCGCCCAGCATGCTCGCGGACGGACAGTGCGCCACCTTCACCCCGTGCTCGGCGAGCCACTCCACCTCCCGGTTGTTCACGGCGCCCATGTGGACCAGGTACAGGTTGGGCCCGAGCAGGCCGAGGTTCCGGAACCGCTCCAGCGAGCGGACACCCCACTGGGCGACGGAGAGCTCGTTCTCCCGTTCCGTGACGCACAGGTGGCAGTGGATGCCGGCGCCGTACCGGTCCGCGAGCTCCTTCACGCCCCGGCAGAGCGCGTCGGACGCGTTGTAGACGGAGCGCAGCGCAAACCAGACGCGAAGGCGGCCCTCCGCCGCGCCGTGCCAGCGATCGTACAGCTCTCGCGACGCCGCGAGCGCGCCGTCCGTCGTCTCCTGCGCCCCCGCCGGGACGGGCACGCCCTTGGAGCTGATGTCCTGCGTCGATCGGGCGAGAATGCCCCGGATGCCGGAATCCACGGCGGCCCGGGCGACGGCGTCGACGTGATAGCCGCCCGGGTCGTTGAAGCAGGTGGTGCCCGTCTTGAGCATCGCGGCGAAGTTCCCGAGCGCGCCGACGTACGTGTCCTCCGCGGTCGCCGCCAACTCGAACGGATAGACCCGCGTGGCCCACCTCGTGTGGGTGGGCTGGTCGTCGGAAATTCCGCGGGACAGAAAGTGCACCGGATGGTTGTGGGCGTCGATCAGGCCGGGGAGGATCAACCGTCCCCGCGCGTCGATGACGCGCGCGCCGTCGAAGCGCCGCCGGACGTCCGCGGCTTTGCCGACCTCGAGGATCCGCGCGCCGCGCACCGCCACGGCGCCGTCCATCAGGATGCGGCGGCGGCGGTCCATCGTGATGACCGTCCCCCCGGACAGGATGATGTCCGCGCGTTCCATGCCGTCCCCCCTCGATCGTGGACCGGCCGCCACGTCAGGCAAACGAGCTTCCGAGGTACGCCGCCTGCACCCGCGGGTCGGCTCGAAGCTCCTCGCTGGCCCCGGCCAGGACGATGCGTCCCGTCTCCATCACGTAGCCGCGGCCCGCGACACGCAGCGCCTCATGGGCGTTCTGCTCGACCAGCAGCACGGTCAGTCCTTCATCCCTGAACGCGGCGATCATGCCAAACACTTCTCGCACGAGCCGCGGCGTGAGCCCAAGCGATGGCTCATCCATCATGAGGAGCCGCGGACGGGCCATGAGCGCCCGTGCGATCGCCAGCATCTGCTGCTCGCCGCCGGACAGCAGGCCGGCGGGCTGGTGGTGCCGCGCGGCCAGGATGGGAAACCGCTCGAACATGCGCCGCATGTCGCGCGCTACGTCGGGATCGCGGCGCAGGTGGGCGCCCATCCAGAGATTCTCCTCCACGGTCATCCGCTTCAGCACCGCGCGGCCTTCCGGAATCAACACGAGGCCGAGCGCGACCCGCTCGTGCCCCGGCAGCGGCGTCAGCGGGTGCCCGTCGAACACGATCGCGCCCGCGGACGGATTCGCCGCCCCGGCGACCGCGTTGAGCAAGGTCGACTTGCCCGCGCCGTTGGCGCCGATCAGCGCGACGACCTCCCCCTCGTCGACCCGAAGGGTGACGCCGCGCAGCGCCAGGATCCCTCCGTAGGCGACGTGGAGATCGCTGATCGCGAGCACGGACTACTCCTCGCTCCCAAGGTACGCTTCGATCACGCGCGGATCGTTCCGGACGTCTTCGGGGGCGCCTTCGGCGATCTTTCGGCCGAAGTTCAGCGTCGTCACGCGGTCGGAGACGCCCATCACCACGCGCATGTCGTGCTCGATGAGCAGCACGGTGAAGTGCCGCTCGCGAAGGCCGCGGATCTGGTCGCACAACGCCATCTTCTCGCCGGCGCTCATCCCGGCCGTCGGCTCGTCGAGCAGCAGCAGCTGGGGCTGCGAGGCCATGGCGCGGGCGATCTCGATGCGCCGCTGCACGCCGAGCGGCAGCGTGCCGGCAACCCGGTCCCGGAGGCTCGTGAGCCCGAGCGACTCGAGGATCGCGACCGCCTCGCCCCGGGCGCGAAGGTCCCGGCCGCGGCCGTACCCGAACGCCGCCGCGACGCCGGACGGCACCCGCGCGTGCTGCCCGAGCAGCACGTTCTCGAGCACGGTCATCTCCCGGAAGAGCCGCACGCCCTGGAACGTGCGGGCGAGCCCGCGGCGCGTCCGCGTCTCGGGAGGCAGCCGCGTGATCTCGCGTCCCGCGAACCACACGCGCGCCGCGGTCGGTGCCACGAATCCGGTGACGGCGTTGAACAAGGTCGTCTTCCCGGCGCCGTTCGGCCCGATGACGGCGTGAATGGTGTGCGGCGAGACCGCCAGATCGACCTGATCCACCGCCTTCACGCCGCCGAACCGGACGGTGAGGCCGGTGATCTGGAGAATCGCCTCGGCGGCCGCGGGCATGGGGGGAACCGGCCGCCTACCGGGCGGCTCCGGGGGCCTCCGCGGGCCGCAGCGCGCCGTCGCCGCCGCTCGGGGAGGTCCCGCGCCGCCGCACGATCAGCCCCTGAGGCCGGACGATCATCACGGCGACGAGCGACGCGGCGTAGATGAACAAGTACCAGTCTTTGAGGGGCTGGACCACCTCGGGCAGGATCGTGAGCACCGCCGCGCCGGCGATCGGTCCCCAGAACGTCGTGATGCCGCCGAAGATGACCCAGATCACCGGCAGCACCGCCGCGCTGAACCCGAACAGCCCCGGCTCGATATAGAAGAGGTGGTGGGCCAGCAGGCCGCCGGCGATGCCCATCAGGACCGCGCCGGTGGCGAACGCCTGGAGCTTGAGCCGCGTGGTGTCGACACCCATCGCGCGCGCCACGGGCTCGTCCTGCCGCACCGCGTCGTGGGCGAGGCCGAGCCGGGCGCGGCCGACCAGCCAGAAATACAGCGCTGCCGCGGCGACGAACGCCCACACCAGCGGCGCCCGCGTGCCCGCCATTCCGCTCAGGCCGGACAGCCCGCCGGCGTAGTCGAAATTCGAGAAGAACACTTCCGTAATCAACAGGAACGCGAGCGTCATCGTCGCGAGGTAGAGCTTCTCCAGACGCAGCGCCGGCAGCCCCACCAGCGCGCCGGCGACGCCCGCGACCGCGCCTCCGGCGAGGACCGCCGGCACGAGCGGCCACTGAGCCCGGAGCGTGAGCAGCGAAGCGGTGTAGGCGCCGACGGCCATGAAGCCGGCGTGCCCGAGGGAAATCTGACCGAGCGACTTTACGGTGAAAAGACCGAGCGCCTGGAGAATGTTGATGCCGACGAGAATCGCGACGCTCTCAAAGTAGCCCGCCACGGCGCTTGGGCTACGCCCGTTCCGGGAACCTGACGCCGAGCAGCCCCTGCGGGCGGACCATCAAGATGACGACCAGCAGCGCAAAGACGATCGCGTCCCGGTACGACGCGGAGCCGTACGCCACCGTCAGGGTCTCGAGGACGCCGATCAACAGGCCGGCGACGATGGCCCCGTAGGTGTTCCCCATCCCGCCGATCGTGATCGCCACGATGCCTTTGACCGAGAGGTTGAGGCCGACGAACGGCGTCACGGTGTTGTAGACGGAGGTCAGGAGCACTCCGGCGGCGCCCGCCATGATCCCGGCGACCAGAAACGTTCCCTGGATCATCCGCTCGACGTTGACGCCCATGAGCATCGCGGTCGTCCGGTTCTCCGCGAGCGCGCGCATGCCGCGGCCAACGCGGGTGCGCGTCAGCAGCAGATGCAGCAAGACCATGAGCAGGACCGTGACCGCGACGAGCAGCAGCTGCGCCCCCGTCGCGGTCACCGGCCCCAGCGACACCGCCGGCCCGCGGATGATGTCGGGAACCTGGCGCTGGTCGGTCCCCCACAGGCGCGCGCCGAGCGTTTGCGTGAAGATGCTGATCCCGATCGTGCTGAGCGCGCCGGCCATCCAGTACTCTTTGTTCACCCAGCGGAACGCGAACAGGTACGTGGCCATCGAGACCGCCGCGGCGGCGGCCATCGCGGCCAGCACCAGCACCGCGCCGGAGACGTGGGCGGCGGCCTGCAGCATCAGCACCGCGTAGACCGCCACCATGAGCGCTTCGCCGTGCGCGAAGTTCAGTAGATTCAGCGCGCCCAGCACCAGGTTGAGCCCGAGGGCAAAGAGCGCGTACGTCGACCCGAGGAGCAGGCCGTTGAAGATCTGCTGGGCGAGCACCGGCTCAGATCACTGGACTTTGAGCACCTGGATGTCCCACCGCCCGCGGTCGATCGTCGCGCGCAGGAACGGCCGGATGACGTCGCCGTTCGGGACCAGGGTGAACGTCCCGGACATCCCCGTCCACTTGGCGTTGACCAGGTCCGCCCGCACCGCGTCCCGGTAGGCCTGGAGCTTTGAGGAATCGCTGGTCACGCCGGCGCGCTTCATGATGTCCGTAAGCAGCATGATGGCGTCGTACGCGTAGGCCTCGTGGAGGGCGGCGGGCGCGCCCGTCCGTGCCTCGTACCGCTTGAGAACGGCCTGCACGGCCGGGTTTGGATTCTCGCGCCAGTACTGCGCCGCCGTGATCGTGTGGTCGACGGCGCTGCCGCCGGCCTTCAAGAACTCGTCCCCGTAGAGCGCCCCCGAGCCGAGGAGCTGGGTCTTCATCTCCTGCCGTTGAATCTCGATGGCCACCTTGGCCGCCTCACCGGGGGCGGCGGCGAGGATCACCGCGTCCGGCTTGTCGGCCTTGATCTTCGTAACCTGCGCGGCGACGCTCGGGTCGCCCGATGCGAACGTCGCGACGTCGACGACCGTCACATTCAACTTCTTCATCAGGCCGGTCCAGAAGATTCCGCCCATGTACTTCGAGACGGCGTCCTTCGTATCGTAGACGATCGCGACCGTTGTGATGTGCCGGTCCTTGACGACCTGCGCGATCACGGGCGCGGTGTTCTGATCGTCCGGCGCCACGTTGCGGAACGCCCACTGCTTGCCGTCGCGGAACCCCAGCTTCATGATGCCGCCCTTGGCCGTGGAGGTGGCGAGAACCGGCACGCCGGTGGCCGCGGCGACCGGGAAGGCGACCTCGGCTTCGCCGCTGCTGTTGGGGCCGACCATCGCGACGACGCGGTCTTCCAGGGCCATCTTGCGGACGAGCGACGCGACTTCCGCGAGTTCCCCATGGTTGTCGTAAATCTTGGGCGCGAGCCGGTAGCCGTTGATGCCGCCCGCCGCGTTCACGTCCTGGACGGCGATGTCGATCGCCCGGAAGGCCCGCACGCCGTACGAGCCCCACACCCCGTCCTTCGTATACAGCACGCCCAGCGGAATATCGCCCTTGAAGGCCGGCGTGGCAGTCCCGGGCCCCGCGGCGGCCCCGAGGGCCAGCACGACGCCGAGCATCAGTACGATCCACCTGCGCGCAATCACCGCGCGTCGCTCCATCGATCTCCCCCTCCTCAGCGAAACACGACGCTCTGCATTTCCGATCGGATCTCTGTGAGCGCGGTCTCGAGGTCTTTCTCGGTCCAATGTGCAGCCGGTTTCTGGCTCGCCGTGACCTTCTGCCACACGCGCTTCCGGAAGTACTGCCGCTGCGCCACCGGAAACCGCAAGAGCAGGCCGCAGAGCGTATCCTGCAGCGCCTCCGGAAACGCGGCCTCATAGGCCTCCCGTTCGGGGCCGAACGAGAACGCGGGCGGGCTCGGACGGTTCTTCGCGGCCGCGGCGCGCCGGGCGGCGGTGCCGTCCGCGTCCACCGCACCGTCCGCCACAACCACACCGTAGGCGTCGCGGGCCTCGGCGGCGGACACGTAGCCGTCCCGGACGTCGCGGAGCACCAGCGCGGGGTCGCGCTGGAGCGGATCACCGTAGCCCCCGCCGCACGAGGTGACGATCTGGACCGTGTCCCCGGGCTCGAGCTGCAGCACGTTGATCTTTCCGATGTTCTCCTCGCGCGGGGTGTCGGGATTGAGGATCGTCCGGCTGAGGGTCCCCGGCGATCCGCCGCGGCGGCCCCACGGCCGGAACATGAACCGCTCCATTCCCCGCGACGTCATCACGGTGTTGGGTGTGAACACCTGGAGCTTCATGTCGATGCCGAGACCGCCGCGCCACTTGCCGGCGGGCGGCGCGTCGGCGCTGAGCTGGTAGCGGTGCACCAGGATCGGCATCTCGGTCTCAATGGACTCGATCGGAATGTTGCGAAGGTAGCCCGCCGGGAAGTCCGCGCCGTCGAGCCCGTCCTTCACCGGCCGCGCGCCGGAACCGCCCCACAGCGGCTGGACGACGTTGACCTTCTGCTTCCCCCGCCGCTCGTCCAGCATCGAGAGCAGCGTGACGCCGAGCAGGCCCGATCCCGCCGCGGGGATGACGCCGGACACCGGCGTGGCGCCGGTGGGCGGGTCGCACGCGAGCGAGAGCACGGCCATCAGGCTCTCCAGAATGCGCACGCCGGTCGCAAAGCGCACCCCGACCGCCGCCGGCGGCAGCGCGTTCACGATGGTGCCTTCGGGCGCGCGCACGGTAAACGGCCGGAGGATGCCCTTGTTGAGCGGAATGTGCCGGTCGAGGCCCAGGAAGAAATTGACGATGCCGCCCGTGATGAAGTGATGGTTCTTGCTGCGGCTTACCAGGTTGAGCGCGGCCCTGACTTGCGGATCCGTCCCCGTGAAGTCGAGGATGAGATCCGTGTCCCGGACGGTCATCGTCAGCTTGATCCGGGCCGGCGGCTCGTTGATCACGTCCAGCTCGATGTAGTCGGAGAACGTGTAGGTCCCGTCGGGGATCTTGCGCACGATCTGCCGGGCGCGATCCTCCGCGTAGTCGAGCAGATCGGTCATGCCCGCTCGGACGCGGTCGAGCCCGTACCGCGCGATCGTCTCGTTCAGGCGCTGCTCGGCCGTCTGCTGGGCCGCGAAGAGCGCCTTCAGGTCGCCCCAGTTGAGCTCGGGGATGCGCGAATTGAGCAGCAGGATGTCGACGATGTCCTGGTTGAGCTGTCCCGCCTTGAAGAGCTTGAGGGGCGGGAGGCGCAGGCCTTCCTGGTAGATGTCGAACGCCGCGGGCGCGATGCTCCCCGGCACCAGGCCGCCGACGTCCGACGAGTGGATGAAATTCCAGATAAAGCAGACCAGCTCGTCCTTCACGAAGAACGGCCTGAGCAGGTGAATGTCCGGCAGATGCGTGGCGAGGCCGCCGCTGCCCACGTAGGGATCGCTCAGCACGATCGCGTCGCCGGGCACCAAATCGTTGAAGTACCGGACCGGCTCGTCCATCGGGGCGCCGACCATGAACGCCACGCCGACGTCCCGCGGATACGCGAAGATCTCGCCGGCCGGCGTGACCAGGCCCATGCCGAAGTCCCAGGCTTCCTTCACGAACGGCGTGAACGAGGTGCGGTGAATGATCCGCCCCATCTCGCTCACGATCCCGCTGAGCCGGTTGTAGAGGATCTCGAGGAAGACCTTGTCGGACTTCACGACTCCAGCTCTCCCAGCAGGTTGCCGTAGGCGTCGACCCGCACGCTGATCCCGGGCGGGATAAAGACGGTGCTGTCGTACTGGTAGATCACCGCCGGACCTTGGCACCGCTGGCCCCAACGGAGATCGTCCCGTACGTACACGGCCGTCTTCCAGACTTTCCCGTCGATGTGCACGTCTCGCGTCCCGCGGGGGACGGCATCTCCTCTGACCTCGGCGTCCGCGACCTTGGACACCGCCGGCTTGCCGGTGACGCCGACGACCGAGGCCCGGATGTTCACGACTTCCACGGACGCCGCCAGGTCTCCGACGCCGTAGAGCGCCCGGTACCGGTCGCGGAACGCGGCGAGCATCGCCTCACCGAACACCTTCGGCGAGGGATCGCGCCCCGGGAGCAGCACGTCGATCTCGAACGCCTGGCCGGCGTAGCGCATGTCCGCCGACAGCACGACGCGGCTCTCCTTGACCTCGACGCGCTCCTCGCTGAGCCACGCGCGGGCCTCCCGCTCAATGTCCGCGTACGCCTCGTGCAGCCGGCCGAAGATCTCCCCGGCGTGCGCCTCGTCGATCTCGACGTTGACCGTCCGGATGAAGTCGCTCTTGACGTCGGCCACGAGACACCCGAGCGCGCACAAGGCGCCTGGGTGCGGCGGGACGATGATGCGCAAGATGCCCACTTCCCGCGCGAGGAGAAACCCGTGCGTGGGACCGGCGCCGCCGTACGTCAGGAGCGCGAACTCCGATATGTCGACGCCCTTCTGCGCCATGAGCGGCACGAGCGTCGAGTACATGTTGGAGGTCGCCACCTGCAAGATCGCTTCCGCGGCCTCGGCCCGGCCGAGCTCCAGCACCTTCGCGATGCCGTCCACCGCCTGCTCGGCGCGGCCCGCGGATAGGCGCATGCGCCCGCCCAGGAACCGGTCGGGATCGATGATGCCGAGCACCACGTAGGCGTCTGTAATGGTCGGCTGTTCGCCGCCGAGGCCGTAGCATGCCGGTCCCGGCGAGGCGCCGGCGCTCTTCGGACCCACCTTGAGCACCCCGGAGGGATCGACCCAGGCGATCGAGCCGCCGCCGGCGCCGATCGACGAGACGTCCACCGCCGGCATCACGACCTGGAAGTCCCCCACCGTGTTCTCGGTGGAGTAGAGGATCTCGCGGTCGATCACCGCGACGTCCGTGCTCGTGCCGCCCATGTCGAACCCGATCAGCCGGTCCATGCCGGCCAGGCGGCCGATGTACTGGGCGCCGATGACGCCCGACGCCGGGCCCGAGACCAGCGTCTGCACGGGCACGCGGCGCGCGGACCGTGCCGTCATGACGCCGCCGTTGGACTTGGTGGAGAAGACGTTGGCCGAGACTCCGACCTTCCCCGTCTCGGCGAGCAGCGTCTCGAAGTACGCGTCCATCCGTGGCCCCACGTGCGCGTTGATCAGCGTCACGAGCGCCCGCTCGTACTCGCGCATCTGCGGCCAGACTTCGCTGGAGATCGTCACGTACAGGCCGGGGGCGACCGTGCGCGCGATCTCGCGGGCGCGCTGCTCGTGCGCGGGGTTGCGGTACGCGTGGAGGAAGCAGACGGCCAGCGCTTCCACCCCCGCCGCGGCCAGCTCGCCGGCGGCGCGCTCTACCTGAGCCTCGTCCAGTTTGTGGTAGATCTGCCCGTTGGCCAGGATCCGCTCGTCGATCGTGCGCACGAGGCGGCGCGGGACGAGCGGCTCCGGACGGTCCACGAGGAAGCTGTAGATGTCGGCGAGACGTGAGCGGCCGAGCGTCATGAGGTCCCGGAAGCCCTCGGTGACGAGCAGTCCCGTACGGGCGCCGCTTCGCTCGATGACCGTGTTGACCGCGATCGTGGTCCCGTGGACGAAGTAGGCGATCTCATCGGCGGCAATGCCGAATTCGTTCATGACGCCGGTGACGCCGTCGATCACGGCCCGCTGCGGCCGCGCCGGCGTGGAAGGCACTTTGAACACCTTAAGGCGCCCGGAGGCCTCGTCCATAATCGTGAGGTCCGTGAACGTGCCGCCGACGTCGACACCGAGCCGGTAGCGCGCCTTCATCAAAGGCCGGGCCATTTCAACGTGCGTGACCGCAACGGTAACCTCGAGCGCCGTGTAGTTTCTCCGTTCAGCGACGGCCTGCTCGTTTCGGCTTCAGCGCGTTGAGACCCTGCCCGCGGACGCGTCCGGCCCAAGGTCCCGATGGCCGCCGTCGCAAATCAGACGTGCGCGGCCGCCACATTCGACCCGGAGGAACGGATGGAGACGTCGCTTCCTTTCACGCCCGCGGAGTTTCGCGAGCGCCTGTCGCGCGTCCGCACCGAGATGGCGGCGCAGTCGCTGGATCTCTTGATCCTCAACGCGCCGGAGAACATCTACTACCTGACCGGGCACGAAACGAAGGGCGTGTTTGCCAATCAGTACCTGGCCGTTCCGCGGGACGGACCGGTGCTGTTCATGACGCGGCGGATCGAAGTCGGGAACGTCGCGAGGGTCGTGAACGGCGGCAGCCCAATCGACGATTACGCCCTCTATGGAGACACGGACGATCCGCTGGATGTGTTTGTCGGATTGCTGCGCCGGCACAACCTCGGCCGCGGACGAATCGGCGTTGAGACGCACAGCTGGTATCTCCTCGTCGACCATTACGAACGGCTCAAGGCCGCGCTCACGGCCGGCACGTTCGTCGACGCCGGCGCCGTGGTCGAAGCACAGCGACTGATTAAATCGCCGGCAGAGTTAGAGTATCACCGGCGTGCGGGACGGATCGCCGTCCAGGCCATGCGGGCCGGTGTCGCCGCGGTGCGGCCGGGCGAGAGCGACGGCGCCGTCATCACCGCGGCCCTCGCCGCGATGATCGAGGCCGGGGGCGAGTGGAGCGCCGCGTGGCCGAACGTGGCGGCCGGCCGGCGGACGAGCCTGGGCCATGCGACGTGGGCCAATGTGCCGATCGCGCCCGGAGAGACCGTGCTCATCGAGCTGGCCGGCGTCGTCCGGCGCTACCATACTCCGCTGTGGCGCTCGATACTCGTCGGGCCGATCGAGCCGGAGCAGCGCCGGCTGGCGCTCGCGATTCGTGACGCGAACGAGGCCGGCTTAGAGAGCCTTCGAGCCGGCGTGACCGTCGGAGACGTTCACGAGACCATCCGGTCCGTTTTGAATCGGAGTGGGTTCAAGAATTTACCCGACATCCGGTTCGGCTATACGGTCGGCATCGGCTTCCCGCCGGTCTGGTCGCAGCAGCGCGGCATCAACATCGTTCGCGGCAGCAGCGTCGTCCTGCAGCCCGGTATGGTGTTCCACTTCGTGACGTTCATTCTTCGCGAGGATCGGTACGGCATTGGGCAAAGCTGTTCGGTGACGATCACGCAGAACGGCCACGAGAACTTGACGCCGGGGTTGGAACCCGGGCCGTTGTTCTTGGAGTAGGATTTGCTCGCTCCGATCTCGGTGCCTGTTATACTAACCAGGGATCGCCGGCTTCTCCGAGGTTTCGTGCAGCGACTCCGTCAGCATCGAAAAACCACGATAGACATACAGAGAAGGGGCGCGCCGTTGGTGCAGCTTCACGGGTATCTCGCAGGTCCCCCGCGCCGGAGTCCCGCATTGCCGGCATGAAGAAGGATCAACCGTCCACCTTCGCGCTCAATGATCTGGAAGAACCCATTCGGGCGGAACTGTTCAGCATCGAGCGGCTAGAGCAGCACGCCGAGAGCCTGGCGGCGGCGCAGGCCGTCATGAACGACACGAGCCGGGGCCGTCTGCTGGCCCCGCGGGTCGCGGAGAACGGCCGCGTGCTGCTGGAGTCGTATCGGGTGATTGCTCCGGCGATTCGGGACGAGTACGCGGTTGTACCCGCGGCTGAATGGCTGGTTGATAACTTCCACATCGTCGATCAACAACTCCGGGAGATCGCAGACGATCTGCCGCCCGGCTACTACCGCAAACTTCCGAAGATCGCCGAGGGGCCCTTGCGCGGTTATCCGCGCGTGTATGGTCTGGCCTGGGCCTTTGTGGCGCACACGGACAGCCGTTTCGATCCGGACACGCTGCGCCGTTTTGTGGCGGCGTACCAGCGGGTACAGCCGCTCACCATCGGTGAGCTGTGGGCCGTGGCCATCAGCCTGCGCGTGGTGCTCGTGGAAAACCTGCGAAGGCTGACAGAGCAAATCGTGCGGAACCGTACCGCGCGACAGGAGGTCGACACGCTGATTGACAGCGTGCTCGGCGCAAATGGACAGGCTCCCATCTCACCGGAAGCGGCCCTCCGCCACATCGAAGGAACGCCGCTCGGGACGGCCTTTATCGTACAGCTGGTCCAGCGTCTGCGCGATCTCGGCCCGAAGATGGACGTTGTCCAGCGCTGGCTCGACCAGCGGGTGGCGGCGCTGGGGACGACGGCCGACGAAATTGTCCGGACCGGGCACCAGGCGCAGGCCGCGATGACCGTCACGGTGCGGAACATCATCACCAGCATGCGTTTGATGACGGATTTTGATTGGGCCGAATTTGTCGAGAGCGTCAGCCTGGCGGACGAAATACTCCGAAACGAAACCACCTTCGCTGAAATGGATTTCGCCACGAGGGATTCGTACCGCCATGCGATCGAGGACCTCTCGCGAGGATCGCAGCACTCGGAAATCGAGGTGGTGCGACGTGTGGTGGGCCGCATCAAACAGGCTCTCCCAGAGTCATCCGGCGGCGGCCCGTCCCGCGAGGGCCGGCGTGCGGATGCGGGCTATTACCTGATCGCCCGGGGGCGGCCGGCGTTTGAGCGCGAACTCGGTTACCGCCTCGCCTGGCAAGACCGGTTCCTGCGCCTCTATTTGCGAAGCGCGGTGCCGGGCTACCTTGGGACGATTGCCCTCGTGACCGCCCTGATTGCGCTGCTGCCGCTGCTATATGAACGAGACGCCGGGGTCGCCGCGTGGGAGCTGGTGCTGCTCGGCCTCCTCGCTCTCGTGCCGGCGTCCGACCTGGCGATCGCGCTCATCAACCGAGCCGTGACCCACTCACTCCGGCCGCAGGCGCTGCCGCGCCTGGAGTTACGCGACGGCGTCACGCGGGAGCTGCGAACGATGGTCGTCGTGCCCGCGCTGCTCACGACCCAACATCAAGTCGAACAGCTGGTGGAGCGGCTCGAGGTCCACTATCTCGCGAATTCAGATGACGAACTGCGGTTTGCGCTGCTCACCGACTGGCTGGACGCGCCGGCCGAGAGCGTCGCCGGCGATGACGAACTGCTTGCCGTCGCGGTGGATGGCGTCGTCAGGCTCAACACACTCCACGGTCCCGCGCCCGACGGCGGCGAGCGCTTCTGGCTGTTTCATCGGAAGCGTGTCTGGAACGAGCGCGAAGGCACGTGGATGGGGTGGGAGCGCAAACGAGGGAAACTGCGCGAGCTGAACCGGGTGCTCCGGGGCGGCGCGAACACGACGTTTGTGCCGGTCGGCGGACACCCGGTGCAGGCCCCGCCGGGCGTTCGGTACGTCATCACGCTCGACACGGACACGCGCCTGCCGCGAGGCGCCGCGCGCCGTTTGGTCGGGACCATGGCGCATCCGCTCAATCAGCCGAGCTTCAGCCCGTCCGCCGGGCGCGTCGTGGAAGGCTACGGGATTGTGCAGCCGCGCATCACCCCATCGCTCCCGGCCGACCACGAGGGATCGCTGTTCCAGACCATCTTCTCCGGCCCGCGCGGCATGGATCCGTATGCCTCCGCGATTTCGGACGTCTACCAGGATCTGTTCGGAGAAGGTTCGTACACCGGCAAGGGAATCTACGACGTCGACGCGTTTGAGACGGCGCTGGCGGGGAAGACGCCGGAAAATGCGCTGTTGAGCCACGATCTCTTCGAAGGCATCTTCGCGGGGGTTGCGCTGGCGGCCGACATCGAGCTGTTCGACGAATTTCCGTCGCACTATGAAGCGGCGGCGGCCCGGCAGCATCGCTGGGTGCGCGGCGACTGGCAGCTGCTGCCGTGGGTCTTCGGACGGCGTGCGGCCGCGATTCCCGCGATTGGCCGCTGGAAGATAATCGATAATCTGCGGCGCTCGTTGTTCGCCCCGGCGGCATTCTTCACGCTGGCCGCCGCCTGGCTGCTGCCGTCGGCCGCCGCCTGGGTGTGGACGGCGTTCATCCTGGCGACGATTGCGATCCCGGCGCTGCTGGCCTTCCTCATCGGATTCACCCCCCCTCGCCGTGGGATTTCCAGACGCGCCTATTTTCGCGCCGCCCTCACCGATCTGTCGGTCGGCGCGTCCCAGATCGGGATTACGGTGACGCTGCTGGCGGCCCAGACATGGCTGATGTTGGACGCGATTCTGCGCACGGTGGGCCGGATGTTCATCACTCACCGGCGTCTCCTGGAGTGGGTGACCGCGACGCAGACCGCGTCGGGGGACGATCTGACGCTCTCCGGAATCTACACGCGCATGGCCGGCGGCCTGGTGCTCACGACGGCGGTGCTGGCGGTGGTCGCCGCGGAACGGCTCCCGGAACCGGCCGCGGCGCTTCCGTTCATCGCGCTGTGGATCGCCGCACCCGCCGTCGCACGATGGATCAGCCTGCCGCCGAGGCGCACCCGCGTCGAGCCGCTCTCCGAGACGAACGCCCGGGCGCTCCGCGTGGTTGCGCGCCGCACGTGGCGTTTCTTCGAGACGTTCGTGACGCCCGCGGACCACGCGCTGCCGCCCGACAATTTCCAGGAGGATCCGAAGCCGGTCCTGGCCCATCGCACGTCGCCGACGAACATGGGGCTGTATCTGCTGTCCACGCTGGCGGCGCACGACCTGGGCTGGCTGGGTACGCCGGACGCCGTTGAGCGATGTGAGGCCACCCTCGAGACCATGGGCCGGCTCGAATCGTTTCGCGGGCACTTCTACAACTGGTACGACACGCGCGAACTTCGTCCGCTCGATCCAAAGTATGTCTCCTCGGTGGACAGCGGCAACCTTGCCGGACATCTGCTCGTCTTGGGCAACGGCTGCCGGGAACTGATTCAGCGCTCCTTTCTCGGACGGCGCGCCTTCGACGGAGTGAACGACACGATCGCGCTCTTGCGCAAAGCGCTCAGCGAGATCGCGGAGACATCACGCACGCATATCGTCACCCGGAAGCAGCTCAGCAATGCGATCGACGCGCTGGTCAACGCGCTGCAGCCGATGCCGGCGGCTCCCCTCGAGTGGGCGGCGCGTTTCGTCGAGCTGAGGACGCGTGCCCACACCATCGCCGACATTGCCCACGCCCTCGCCCAGGAACGCGGAGACGCCCCCGACTCGGAGTTGTGCGCGTGGGCGGATGCCGTCAGGACGTGCGTCGAGAGTCACGCCCGGGACGCGGCGATGTTTGTTCCGTGGATCCGGCTGGAGTCCGGGGGCACTACGGCAATGGCCGGCCGTTCTCCGCGGCGGTCGCCGGCGTGGGCATCGATCGAGTCGTTGTTCGACCCGCTCCCTGCGCTCGCGGACATTCCGGAACGCTTCGACGGAGCATTGCGGGAGCTTGCCGCATTCCGCGCAGACCTGCTCGACCTTGCGTCCGCGGACGCCGGCACCTTGGCCGATGTCGATGCCTTGGCGCAGGCCATCCGGCGTTCGGCGGACGATGCCGCCGCACTGGTGCGCCGCCTGACCGCGATCACACGGCGGGCTGAGACCATGTTCCAGGAGATGGATTTCGGCTTTCTGTTCGATCATACGCGCCGGCTCGTGTCCATCGGGTATCGCGTCACGGACGGCACCCTGGACGCCAACTGTTACGACCTGCTCGCGTCCGAGGCGCGCCTCGCCAGCTTCATCGCCATCGCCAAAGGCGATATCCCATCATCACACTGGTTTCGTCTCGGCCGGGCGCTGACGCCGGTGGGCCACGGGTCCGCCCTCGTCTCGTGGTCGGGCTCCATGTTCGAGTACCTCATGCCGCTGCTCGTGATGATGTCGCCGGCCGGCAGCCTGCTGAGGCAGACGTGCGACCTGGTGGTGCGGCGGCAAATTGCCTACGGCGCCGAGCGGCACGTGCCCTGGGGAATCTCGGAGTCCGCGTACAACGCGCGGGACCTGAGCCTCGCGTACCAATATACGAGCTTTGGCGTGCCGGACTTAGGGCTCAAACGCGGACTCGGGGAGGACCTCGTGATCGCGCCGTACGCGACCGCGCTCGCGGCGATGATCGATCCCGGCAAGGCGGCGCAGAACTTCGCGCGCCTTGCCAGGGCCGGCGGAACGGGCACGTACGGCTTCTATGAAGCGCTCGATTACACGCGGACGCGGGTGCCCGAAGGCGAGCCTGTCGCGATCGTGCGCGCGTACCTGGCGCACCATCAGGGCATGTCGGTGGTCGCGCTCGCCAACGTGCTCGACGACGGGTCCATGCGCGCCCGATTCCACGCAGATCCGATCGTGCAGGCGACCGAGCTGCTCCTGCAGGAGCGTACGCCGCGCGACGTGCTGGTCGCCCAGCCTCGTGCGGGGGACGTGTCCGCGGCGGCGGACGGCGGGACGCACGTGTCGCCGGTCGTGCGCCGGTTCACGACCCCGTTCGACGCCGTGCCCCGGACACATCTCCTTTCGAACGGACGCTACGGGGTGATGATCACGGCGGCGGGCTCGGGATCGAGCCGCTGGCGCGATCTCGCGATCACGCGGTGGCGCGAAGACGTCACGCGGGACTGCTGGGGCACCTACATTTTCCTTCACGATGCGCAGACGGGCCAGTCGTGGTCGGCGGGCTACCAACCCAGCGGCGTCGCCCCTGATGCCTACGAAGCCCGGTTCACCGAGGACCGCGCCGAAATCACCCGGCGGGATGGCGCGCTGACCACCACGCTCGAGGTGGTGGTGTCGAGCGAGGACGATGCGGAAGTGCGCCGCGTCTCGATCACCAACCTGGGTGTCCGCACGCGTGAAGTGCAAATCACGTCATACGCGGAGCTTGCGCTGGCGCCGCAGGCCGCCGATGTGGCGCACCCCGCGTTTTCCAATCTGTTTGTGGAGACGGAGTTCGTACCGGCCGCGGACGCGCTCCTGGCGACGCGCCGCCCGCAAAACGATACCGACGCCGAGGTCTGGGTCGCGCATGTGGCGGTGGCGGACGGTGACGCCGTCGGGGACCTGCAGTGCGAGACGGATCGCGTCAGGTTCCTCGGGCGCGGGCATCATGCGCGCGCGCCCGTCTCCATTACCGACGGGCGGCCTCTTTCGAACACCGTCGGCGCCGTCCTCGACCCTGTGATGAGCCTGCGGCGGACCGTGCGCATCCGTCCGGGCACGACCGCGCGCGTGGTGTTTTCCACCATCGTCGCGCCGGCCCGCGACCAGGTACTGGCCTTGGCGGATAAGTACCGGGACGCGGGCACGTTCGAACGCACGCTGACACTGGCCTGGACGCAGGCGCAGGTGCAGCTGAATCATCTGGGGATCACCCCCGACGAGGCCCACCTGTTCCAGAGGCTGGCCAATGCCGTCCTGTACTCGGATCCGGCCTTGCGGCCGTCCTCCGAGGTGCTGAGCCGCGGCGCGCTCGAGCGTTCTGCGCTGTGGTCGCACGGGATTTCCGGCGATCTGCCCATCGTGCTGATTCGCATCGACGAGGCGGAGGACGTCGGCATCATCAGGCAATTGCTGCGGGCGTATGAATACTGGCGTCTGAAGCGGTTGTCCGTCGACGTGGTCATTCTGAATGAGAGACCGCCGTCGTATCAACAGGAGCTGCAGGGGGCGTTGAATGGGCTGGTGCGCGCACGCCGGCAGCTCATGGCGTTGGACCAGAGCGACGTCCGCGGGGACATTTTTCTCCTGCGGGGAGACCTGCTGACGGCGCAGGAACGCACGTTGCTGCAAACGGCGGCCCGCGCGGTGCTGCTCAGCCGGCACAGCTCATTGGCCGAGCAGGTGCTCCGGTCGCAGCGCGCCGACGCCGCGGCGCCGCCCGTTTCGCGCCCGCGCCGCCCGGGAGATGGGGCGGACGTATCGTTGAATGTCCCCGAGCTCGAGTTCTTCAACGGCCTCGGCGGCTTCGCCGACGGCGGCCGGGACTATGTGATCGTGCTCGGGGAAGGCCTGCGCACGCCTGCCCCGTGGGTCAACGTGATTGCGAATTCCACGTTCGGGTTTCTCGCCTCAGAGTCCGGCTCGGGCTACACATGGTCGCTCAACAGCCATGAGAATCAACTGACCCCCTGGTCAAATGACCCGGTGACCGATCCGCCCGGTGAGGCGCTCTACATTCGCGATGAGGAAACCGGCGACGTCTGGAGCCCGACGCCGCTGCCGGTTCGGGATGAATCGTCGCCGTATACGGCGCGGCACGGCCAAGGCTACAGCCGGTTCCAGCACGGGGCGCGCGGGATTCTCACAGATTTGCTGCAGTACGTGCCGGTGCACGACCCGATCAAGATCTCCCGTCTCGTCCTCGAGAATCGCTCGCCGCGTGCCCGCCGCCTCTCCGTGACCGGATACGCGGAATGGGTGCTCGGGAATTCACGCAGTGCGACCGCTCCGTACATTGTCACCGAAGTGGATGCGCAAACAGGCGCGCTGTTTGCGCGAAGCGCATGGAGCGGCGATTTCGGCGGACGCGTCGCGTTTGCCGATCTCGGAGGACGCCAGACTTCGTGGTCGGGCGACCGCACGGCGTTTCTGGGCCGGAACGGCGTGCCCGAGCGGCCCGCGGCACTGGAGCGAGGTGGACCGCTGTCCGGAAAGGTGGGCGCGGGTCTCGATCCGTGCGCGGCGATGCAAACGCAGATTGAATTGCGTCCCGGCGAGCGCGCTGAAATCGTGTTCTTCCTCGGTCAGGGGGAAAATCAGGAAGAGGCGCGGGCATTGATCACTCGCTATCGCGGCGCGGATCTCGACGGGATCTTACAAGACGTCACCCGGCGGTGGGACGACGTGCTCGACGCCGTCCGGATCGCCACCCCCGAACGGCCGATGGATATTCTGGTGAACCGCTGGTTACTGTACCAGACGCTGTCCTCTCGGATGTGGGGGCGCGCCGCGTTCTATCAGACGAGCGGCGCCTACGGCTTCCGTGACCAGCTGCAGGATGCGGCGGCGCTCGCCGTGGCGGCACGCGAGGTCGCCCACCAACACCTCCTGCGTGCCGCGGCGCGCCAGTTCACGCAAGGTGATGTGCAACACTGGTGGCACCCGCCGTCGGGACGCGGAGTGCGCACGCGCATTTCGGACGACCTGCTGTGGCTTCCCTATGCTGTGTTCCAATTCATCGAGGTGGCGGGCGACACCAGCGTGCTCGATGAAGTGGCGCCGTTCCTGGAAGGCGACGCGCTCGCTCCGGGACAGAACGACTCGTACTTCCAACCGCGGGTCTCGGACACCACCGGGACGCTCTTTGAACACTGCGCGCGGGCGCTCGATCGGAGCCTCGCGGTGGGAAGTCATGGGCTCCCGCTCATCGGGACGGGCGATTGGAACGACAGCCTAAACCGCGTCGGACCGCAGGGCAAGGGAGAGAGCGTGTGGCTGGGATGGTTCCTGCATACGCTCCTCTGGGAGTTTGCCAAGATTGCCGCTGCGCGAGGCGAGCACGGGCGCGCGGAGACCTGGCGGCTGCACGTCAGCGCGCTGAAGGCCGCGCTCGAACAGCACGGATGGGACGGCGAGTGGTATCGCCGCGCGTATTTTGACGACGGCACACCGCTCGGCTCCGCCACGAACACGGAGTGCCGGATCGACTCCATTGTGCAATCCTGGGGCGTCATCAGCGGCGCCGCCGAGCCGGGCCGCGGAGTGCGCGCGATGGCCGCGGTCGACCAGATCCTCGTGCGGCGCCCGGAGGCATTGGTGCTGCTGCTCACGCCGCCCTTCAACCGGGGGGCGCACGACCCGGGCTACATCAACGGCTATGTGCCCGGTGTCCGCGAAAACGGCGGGCAATACACGCACGCCGCCGCGTGGACCGTGCTGGCCTTTGCGGCACTGGGCGACGGAGACAAGGCGGCTGAGCTGTTCGGCATGCTGAACCCGATCAATCGCGCCGTCTCGCGAGCCGCCGTGCAGCGGTACAAAGTGGAGCCCTACGTGGTGGCCGCCGATGTGTATTCCGAACCCCCGCATGTGGGACGCGGCGGCTGGACCTGGTACACCGGATCAGCCGGATGGCTCTATCGTGCCGCCGTCGAGGGGAGGCTGGGCTTTCGCGTGCGGGGAACAACGGTCTCCATCGATCCCTGCATCCCGCGAATCTGGCCGGGGTACTCGATCCGTTTTCGGTATCATTCAGCCGTCTACAACGTCCAGGTGGAAAACCCGTCCGGCGTGTCCCGTGGTGTTGTGCTGGCTGAACTGGACGGCAGGCGCCTGGCGGGTTCTGCAACCATCCCGCTCGCCGACGATGGCGCGGAACATCACGTCCGCATTGTGTTGGGATAATCGTCACCTAATGGCGAAGAACGGGCAAGATACAATACACTATTCGTGAAGCCACTACGCGACTTCAGTAACCCATCCAACACCGTCACAATAGGTCCGATTTCGGTCCGTCGAAAAGACCCCGAATGGACCAGAATCATACCGGCATGGTCCGCTTGCGTGTTAGCGCACGTTCTTGCCAGTTCGATGAAGTCCGCAATGTTGAAGGTTACAAGGACCCTGCGCTGTTTCGTCGCCAACCGAAGCAGCTGAGAGTCATCAAGCGCCTCGAGGGACGCATCGCCTGAGGCGGCCACGACGTCGTGTCCGGCCCGCCGAAGGCCAATCGCGACCGCCGGTGGAATGTCAGCGTCAAGCAGGACTCCGAAGGACACTTAAGAAGGCTCGCTCTCCAACCATGGCAGTTTTTCTCTGAGTTCTTGCGGGGATTGGCCGTTTATTTCTACGAATGCATTGATCTCTTCCGGGTAAGATTTAGCGTATGCTTGCGCGATTTGAATTGCGATCGACGATAGTCGAGGGAAGTTTTCACGAAGCTTTGCCGCGGTCTGATACTCCTTCAACAGGCGGACCACTTCCCATACATCCAGCCCCGTCCCCGCCAGGTGCGCGCGGCGGCCGGCCGGGCCCTCGACGAAGACGATGCCTGGAAAACGCTGCATTCGCAGCGCGGACTCCAGCATTTCCTTAATCACGCGAGAAACAGGCTTACCCGACGCGCGTGCCTTGGCGCGAATCGGCGATAGGACAGACTTGTTGAGGCGCACCGACACTGGAGTTTCACGATCTCCCGGCCGCTCTGTCCCTCGCCGTGGCTGCACCATATTGTTACTCCGTTTGCTCGGGTTATGCCTACATTGTAGTATATGCGCTACAATGTAGTCAAACGTCTTAATGGATGGCTATGAGCGGTGCCGGCAGGAACAACGCCGTTTCGTCACCCCAAAACGAAATCCGCCGAGAATGCGCGGACCAGCAACCGTACACATCAGGCGAGATCGAAGCGATCGGCGTTCATCACCTTGGTCCACGCCGCCACGAAGTCGGCCACGAACTTCGCTTGCGCATCGGCGGAACCATAGACTTCGGCAAGGGCACGCAGCTCAGAGTTCGAACCGAAAATGAGGTCGACGCGGGTGCCGGTCCACTTCAATTTGCCGCTCGTGCGGTCGTGTCCCTCGAACACATTTTCATCGGTGGTCGCGGTCCACTCAGTGCGCATGTCCAAGAGGTTCACGAAGAAGTCGGTGGTCAGCGTCTCTGGCCGCTTCGTGAAGACGCCGTGCTGCGACTTACCGTGG